>Ga0208134_1001949_pt1 | contig 11427 bp, 15 predicted proteins | sample VirMetDEL_Mar_31_FD_184515 | JGI IMG/M metagenome (GOLD analysis project Ga0208134, IMG submission 184515) | Aqueous microbial communities from the Delaware River and Bay under freshwater to marine salinity gradient to study organic matter... | ecosystem: Environmental > Aquatic > Marine >... | reverse complement strand
AAGAGGTCTAGGCGCTGGTCTTGGACTACTAGTAGGGGCTGCACCTGTGAATCCACCTACGAACCCAGAAATTGCCCCAGACAATGAGTTAACAAGTTGTTGAGTAACAAGTATGTCCCACAGAGAAGCTAGGATGTTACGCGCCATATCTTTAAAGGCATCTTCTACAGACTTAGTACCATCGACAAGTGAGTTAAAGAAGTCAGAAAAACCACCCTCAACAGACTTAACAATATCTTTATGTTTCTTGAGTTGTCTCTCAGCAGCCTCTAAAGCCTCTACTTCTTTTACAATAGCCGATATCGTCTGGTCACCATACTTCTCGTAGTCAATACCAAGAGATTTGATAACACGCTGTCTGGCAGACGTTTCTAGAAGTAGCAGGTTCTCTAGTTTGATCTGGTCCCGTAGTTTCTTAAGGGGGTCTACACCAGCAGTACCTTTTGCACCACTGGGGGTTTCGTCGTCTGACAAGTCAACCTTTGTACCCCTCAAGGAATTAAAAGCAGCCCTACCTTCTCCGTATCGTGCATACTGGTTTGCTAGACCCTCTTTATCCAACTTAGCCTGAAACTCAAGATCAGACATTGCCGCGAGGTTTTCTAGCGCAGTTTTAGAGTTGCTCGAGAGTATTAAAGCGGCATCAGCAGCAGCAAGAAGTTGTTGGTAAAGTTCAAACGCCTCGTCACTCCCATTTGCAAAATTGTCTGTGGCTTCTTCAAGAAATCCTACCATCTGTTGTAGGGCAGCGTTTCTCTCTTCTTGGTTCTCAGCATCTTTAAGTCTATTTACATTCGCCAAAAAGCCAGCCACAGCCTCCTTAGAGATGCCCCACTTAGTAGCTTGCTCATCTAGTTGACTGGAAAGGTCTTCAAACTGATCTAAAGCGTTAAGCGCCTCTTCCCTACTTTTTTCAAGTGCCTCGTTATAAACATCTAGGCCGTTATTGGCTGCATCTACGGCTGTCTCAGCTACACTGGAAAGTAGTTTTCTGAGGTCATCATAGGTCTGTAGTCCAAGAGCAACCCGGTCCAATTCTCCAGCAGGCAGTAACCCAAAATCTTGAGCGCCAAATGATGTGCTTAGTTGCTTAGTACCTTTTGACAAATCCCTTCTGGCTAGGCTCTTAGTCAACTTAGTATTTACGTCAGTAAGTTTAGACGCATCACGAGCAAGATTACCATAGTCGTCTCTTAGGTCTGAAACCCCCTGTCTACTTTTGGATAGTGCCGCCGTGTAATTGCCTACAGAGCTTGTGAGGTCTTCCATACCCTTGTCTAAGTCTTTAGCAGCTTTCCTAGCATCCAAAAGGGGAGCAACAAACGCAGTAGTAATGGCAAGTGCAGCACCTGCAATAGCACCCCAAGCGCCGAAGATACCAAGTAACTGAGAACCCTGTTGACCAAATGCAACCGCAGCATTTGTACCACCTTGCATCTGCACAGCAAAGTCACCAACCTGATAACCCACTTGCTGTAACCCAACGGAGGCGAACCTCTTAGACTTTTGTTGTGCTCTTGAGGCTTGGACACCAAACTGGTTTACAGATCTGCCACTAGAATCCATAGCCCGACCATAAGCCATCTGAGCAACAGTAGACTGTCTTGTAGATGAAGTTACTTGATCTATTGTGGTATCAGTTTTTCTAAGCTGTGCTGCATACCTCTTAACTATCGCTAAGTTTTGTTGGTAAGTCACACCGCTTTTCTTGTTAGCGGAGGCAAGCTGATTTAGGCCAGTAACATATTGAGACTGAGTAACCTTACCCTGAGTATATGCAGTGTTTAACTTCTTTACACCACGCTCAAGTCTGTTGGTTCTGGTTAGTGCTTGATCTAACTTCTCTTCACCGAGAACTTCAACCACTAGGGAGATATCAGCCATTCATAGTCCTAACGTAAAGGTTGTCTAGGCGCTTAATTACTTCTAGTTCGATGGGTAGGAGTTTATTGCCAGTTAACTTTGTCCAAGCAAATATCTCAGAGAATGTTATCGGGAGTGGTCCAGAGTATCCCATTTGTCTTCCGGTGGAAATAGAAAGGAATGAGGACCAGAGGTATTCAACAGACTTAGGCAATTCTTTACCCTTCAAATCCTCTGGGATAATACCTGTAGACTTATATACTTGCTTTAAATGATCTTTTACTGAGATACCAGACTGATCGGATTTAGCTAGATTAAACTCGTGTTCAGCATAGTCTAGCAACTTACCCATCAGTCGTTGGTAAAAACATTTACCGCATTGGATACACCAGCATCAACTTGTTCTTTGACCCAAGCATAGTCACTATAAAGTTCCTTAGCAGCATCTTTTGAATACTCTGGAGACTTGCCCATAAGGGTGATATTCCAACCAGTAGTCATGTCAGCAAGAAAGTCCACACTAAACTCATAGAGTTCATTAAATCCAGGTTCATCCCCAGAGAAGACTTCCTTTTTCATGCTACTACGAGACATCTCAAACAACCGCTCTTTATACTTCTTTGACAAAGATGATATAACAGAGATGGTCATTGGGCTGTCGTCATCATCATTTAGCAGTACTTCTCCAGATACAGGATGATGTAGTGTAATCTCAATAGAGTCTTCTTTAGGTTTAAGGTTACTTAGGTCCATTGTATTTCCTTCAGGTTTCGGGATTAAATGGGAGGAACCATGAACCCGACATCACAGTCCCTCCCCACCTACGTAGGTGTTCTTAGTTTAAGCGGAGTATTATGTAGTATCAGGTCTTGTGATAGTGAGGTTAGAAGCCTCTGTGATATCGTATAGAGCCACAAAGGGAATACTAATCATACGGGATTGCTCATTATCAGTAGGTACGTCAGCACCATTGACCTTAATCTTAGGGAAGAAGAACCCGTACTGATTAGCCGCTGTAGGATCATTAACAGTGACAAACAACTGTGTCTCTGTCTCACTGATAAAGCGGTCAATAAGCGTAGTGTCTTCGTAGTATGCTGTCAGTGTACCTTCTACTGCACAACGACCATACTCAAGCTGTGGTGTAGCGTCACTACCGATAACAAACGTAGGAGCAAGACTGTTATTAACAGTAAAGTCCAGAGACGTAACAGTAGCAATACTTGCCAGTCCACTACCGAAGTCAGCAATCTGGATATCACCAGAGTAAGCATCAAAGGGTTGGTCTGTACCAGCAGCAGTAATAGTCTTTTCTGTTGCACTAATGCTATGGTCACTACCTACGAATGAGAACGTAGTGTTAATGAACTGGTTAGGTGCAATGGAAAATGACGCTTGAGATATTGCCATACCTGTAAACAAACGGGCTTGGTCAATATCAGCAGCGTAGTCTTCAAGCGTAAAGGATTGAAGTGTAGTTCCTACCTTTAGTTCATCAGGACCAACGGGTGTGTTGTCCCAAGTACTGAACATAAGGCTCTCAAGAAAAGTATCGTAAGCAGAGTTACGAAGGCTTACTGCAATATCCCCAGCAGTCTGACGGTTACCATGACGGTCGATCCGTGTCATGCGATCAGATTGGATATCGTTACCTTCAATACGTTCTTTACTCAGGTTTAGTGAGTGCGTAATAAAGGGCAATTCCTGGAAGTTACCAGCAGGGGTAGTCGCGAAAGTTACTTCCGAGACATAGGATAGACGGTTTCTTGAACCTTGACTGAACGCCATTTTAGTTCTCCTAGTTTATTGTGCGAAGATGTACCAACTGATATCTACAGGTATAACATACCAAGGAGAACTATTGTAACCCGGTCTGCGTTCTGCATATCTAATTGATAGAATGATACCAGCATCGTTGATATCAGTTGTTGCATCAAACTCATCAATGATTGTATTGGCGAGTGTATCAGCGGCATTTGGTCCAGCATTCTCTGGTGTGTGTACCATTACGAGAAAAGAACCAGTATGAAGTTGTTGTGGGTTAGTAAACCTAACAGCAGGTCTACGAGTAGCGGGGATTAACTTACAGGACAGAAATGAAGTCCCAGTAGTCGGTTCATATTTTACGTTTTCGTAAGCAACATCAGGTATACCAGCTATGTTAGATAGCTTGGTTTCTAGGGCGGCTCGTATACTGTCATAAATCATGTCTTAGACCTAGCCTCTGCTTCTGCTACTGCTTCTGCTTTTAGTTGTGGCCAAGCTGCTCTAAGTGACGTGTAGACACCGTAGCCGTGGGTGTACTCAACTTCCTCCGAATGAAAGGCTGTATTGGCTATAGAGGCCCGTTTCCAGTCTTCTGGGAGCCTATCTATCTGAGCATACATATTGTTCAAGGATGCTTGAGAGACAGGCCCATAATCTACCTTTGGTCTACCATCGCTTGATTGTATACTTGATGCAGGTACAGAGTTACCTTCACCGATATTATGGTTCTCCATGTAAGTCCCTGTGTCAACTGGCGACCTAAGAACTACCCAAGCAGCAGCTTTTCTCATTGACTCAGCCTTAGCCTCTTCAACGAGATCTTTTGCATTCTTGAACTTATTAAGTATCTGACCTCTGTTTACTTCAGCCCTCATTATTCCCTCACATGACAGATATAACAAACAGCCGTACTAGAGTATATTGTTTGTACACGAGTAACGTTTACCGTATCACCAATACCTATGATCTGATCATCGACTTCTGGAGAAGGTATGTCATTACCATTGGTATCTATAGTAGAAAGTACGACTTTACGCATACCATCTACAATCTGAGACGCCTGTCTTTCCATGAGGTTGTAGTCACTTGGATAAGCCATGACAGTGTAATCAGTAGTAGCACCACCGGAAATAGTCCCGGTAGCAGGATCATAAGCGCCAGATGTAGAGTTAACACGTAAGGTTACTTCCCTACCATGTTCACCTAGCATACAAAGGAGTTCATAATTACGGAACATTACTGATTATAGCTCGTGTCATAGTCTTCATACTGACCATTGATTCTGAATTGATCACGACGGAACGAAGGTTTAACCCTGTCTGTTTGTTCTCTTACAGTTTCGATAGCAGAGATATCAGTACCACCAAATACTACACCGAGAGAACCAGCGTTATATTTAGTACCGTTTTGACGGAGTGTACCGCTGAGTTTATTGTATTGCCTAGACAGATCAGAGTAGTCAGCACGGAGTTGACCATCAAGTTCTGTAGATACTTTACGAGAGAACTTAGCAGCAATGACACTTGCTACCCAAGAGGCTGCATAGTAAACATTGTCAGATTGGGTTAGTGCGAAATTGATTTCTTCATCTTGTACAAGTCTATCTGTTTCATCCGTATCACCAACCAACAATCTAACGGTATTAAGTTTACCACTAGCAGTAGTCGTATTAAGTACGTCCTCTGAGTAGCTCCAAGTCATTAAAGGTTCTCCATTTCTCCGTAGAGACTGCGCCACCGACGAATATGACCCCGTTGTTTATCTAGGATCGTAGATTCTCGGCACCTTTTCTTTCTGTATTCTGTCTCGTTACGGGTATTGTCTTTGACTTTCTTGTTGATGTTTCTAACAAGTTCCTCAAGCTCTTCTGTGCCAAGGGACTCAAGACCATCACCAACACTCTTTAGCTCTTTCTCGAACTCAACGTTGTGATAGACATAGCCATTGTTAAAGAGGATCTGTACTTTGTTAACATCAACACCTACTTCAAGCCAAGGGTAATGTTGACCTTGTTTATAATGCCTCCCGGCAGACGTAAGACCACTTGGGTTCTTGATGAACACGGGGAGGTTGTATTGAAAAGTCTTCATATCGGGTTCCTATAAGCTAACTTAATAGTGATGCCCCAACTAAGGGACACCACTTTATTTATGACTAAGCGATTAAGCGATTACGCCATTGAAGAAGTAACCCATGTCAGCGCCAACCACCTTCATATCATAGGCCATCTTGACCTCAATACGTTCAGCAATCTGCTTAACACGGAGCCAGTCACCTGAGAACGACTCAACAGAGACGCCAAGGTTAGCAACACCGGGAAGGTTATTCCAAGCGAAGGTAAGACCAGCCGCAGGAGACATAAGCGAAGCACTAGACGGTGTGTACGTCAAGAGAGCGTGCTTACCACCAATAAAGGCGTTTGACTCAGCAATACCTTCAGCAGTAGTGTTCTCGACAGCTTCCATTGTGTAGAAGTTCTCTACCTCAAAGATTTCTGCCAGCTTAGAATCCGTAATCAATGCCGTGTTAGTGACAGTAGCGCCACCATTAAGACGAGCAAGGATATCGGGGTGGTTGATCAACTGATCACGGACTTCTTTACCAAGTACGATTGTATTTGGCTTAAAGCCACCAGATGCAAGCTGCATAGTGCGACGTGCAGTAGTAACATCCGTGATTGGAGTACCGTTAGTGTAGTCGCTCCAGTGGCGGACTTGACCACCAGCAGGCGCACCAGATACACCATCTACTTCAGTTGTCCAAACACCAGTGGCGAAGAACGTAGAAGCGAATTGGTTTTCACGGTGGATCATCATACGCATAGCAAGTGTCTCTGCACCAGCGGTACGCATCTCCAGAGCAGCATCCTCATTAGCAAGGGTTTGCTCATCGAAGTCCATAGCAAGACCATACACGTCAGCAGTATAAGTACTGTTCGAGATGGACATACCAATGGTTTCGAGTTCAGTCCGTGGGGCAACTTTAGCAACATCGCCCTTACGGTTCATATTATCACGGTCATAGATATAGTAATAGTCCGACTGGCTTTGTACACCAACAATCGGGAAAACTTTATCTGCGATAAACATAGACTGATCCTGGACATACGCCAAGGTCAAGTTCGTAAGTGGTTTATCAATATGTACGTCAGATGGGGTTAGAATAGGCATCTTTAATTATCCTCTATTAAGCCGCAGCGTTTCCGCCGTCGATGAGTTTAACAGCAATAATTTGCCCCGATACACCAGTCTCTAGCGCAACACCGCGAACGATGTCCGCAGTAGCAGCCAGAATAGCTACACCAGCGGTATCAGAAGCGACATCATCACCAACAGTAATGGAACCACCTGCTGTAACAAGTGCGCGACCAAATTCTTGTACGGTAACTGCTCCACCAACTGTGGCTTGGTCTGTTACGGATACACCGGGACCAGCAGCACCATTTGCCGAATGATCTACTTGACCATCAGCCGCCAGCGAAACAAACTTGTGCTGCGTAATAGCAGAACCAGCAAGGTACGTGGCGTTAATTGCATTTGCGTAAGTAGCCATGATTAGCTATCTCCTTTGTAAGATTTGGCAATAAGAGACTTACCTTCATCGGTCTTAGCAACTGCTGCATAAGCCTTAGCATAGTCTTTCTTGGCCATTTTGTTTTCTTCCATGTAAACCTTAACGAGAGCTTCGAGCTTTTCATCAGGGTCTGTCATGTCAGCGTCTACTTCTTTCTTGCCAACTTCTTCCATCTGGCCTGCAAAAAGTCCATCAACTGCCGAAAGAAACTCAAGGATATCTTCCTGACTTCCAGCAATCTCAACTTCAAACTTCTGCACGAGAGCTTCAGCATGGTCTTTCTTTACATTAGGAAGGAGTTCTTCCGCACGCTTAGTCAGTTCCATTGCACGCTTTTCACAAGCATCAGTTTCCATTTTCTTGAGAATGGCAGCAGGCACATCGGCCTTATTGATCTTTTCACCTTCAATTTCAAGATACTCCACAGTAGCTTTCTTCTCAACCGACTCTGCCTTAATGACAAATCCGTTCTCAATGAGAGCTTTGCGAAGCATCTGGGCTTCTTTTTCACGACAATCCAGCGTCTCTGCTAGTTCATCAAACTCAGATTTTGCTACCGTCTCAGGCGCACTAGTTTCTTTAGACATGTTATCTCCTTCTTGGGAGTTTCGTTTATACAGAGGAGCCATAGCCAACGGGTTTGCTGGGTTGTCAACGAGAGACAACTCCTCTAATTTCAGCATAGAGATAATGTTAGCCATTATACTCCTCCTTAATAGCGCGACCCCCAATACTAAAGGCACGCAGTTCACCAGACTTAACCATCTTCCAGACGTTATCATCATAGACTTTATAGCCTACGATCCATCCTTCCCGGTCAGACTGAATATCAAACGCCTTGGCAATGCTTTCGGATATAGGCATCGAGTGAATTACGACACCTGTTTGATCTCCGACATGCATTGTTTTACCAACACGTACAAATTCCATAAATTCGTTGCAGGCTTTCTCAAGGGTTGACATCTCAATGATATCTCCTTGCAAGTCTACAACAGGTACACCCTTATCCGTAGCCACAGAAGCCCACCCGTAAATAATACGCTGTTCTTCATCTACCTTAAGGATTTGACCTTCAACCGATTTATTCATAACGGCTCCAATAATAGCCTCAATAGCGAGAGACATAGCGTCTTTTTCTTCAGCCATAGGCGCTTCATTGATGTCAGGTTGGTAGTAAGACAAATATTCGTCTTGGTTCTTTCCTGGCATGTAATAGGCTTGACCGTAACTGTCTTGTACGACGTGGACTTCCCCACCAAGACCTAGATCATTAGAACGTGATACACACTCGGCTTGAGTCGAGAACACGTCATTTGCTATTTGTGCCTTTAACAACTGCTGTTCGTATGCTTGATTAGCTTGATTAGATTGATTCATCCTATAACCTTTGCTACGTAGCCTTTGAAGTGTGCAAAAGCTATTGCTGCGTTAGTTCCAGTTTCTACCCTGAACCTTATATCTGAGTTAGGTGGGATAATTAGACATGGGTCTTGATTAATCTGCCAAGGACCACTTGTGCTAGAGGAACTGATTGCGGTTTGCTGTCTGAACACACCACCTGGATTTCTAACCTCTAGGTAGTAGTCAACTACAGCAGATTGTCTTAGGCTGATACTACCAAAACTACCAGTATAGATTAAGTAAGTCTGATCATCTATAGTTGTTGCACACTTAAACGATTGTTGTAGACCTACAGGAATATCAATATGTATCTTACTTACGTCCGTAGGAATACCGCCAGTAATAGCTGTGTCTTCATAAGCTAGTACCCTGCCCAAAAGCTCTACAGAACCGTCGTTGTACATTCTGTTAGCTCTAGCCAAAGGAGTAGCAAGCGGGACTTTATTCTGACCATCTAGCGTAACAGTCTGAGAAAAAGGTGTTAAGACAGTGTTTACACCAGAGCCTGAAATAATACTGCCTTGTAACTCAATGTCCTGTGTATCTCCAGTATTACTAGAGCTTACTGTGTCAATCAAGTTACTTGTTAAATAAGTCTCGTTACCACCTACTGTCCATACGGTTTCTAAAGACCCGGTGGATAGTGTATCAGACTTACCAAACTTTATAACGCTTTCTGCGGCATCCTCTATAGATACTTTGTCACCGAATACCCTAAAGATCTGACGTTCAGCTTGCACAAGTCTAGCGTCTGGGACTTCGTAGTTACGTCTTTCCCATGAGCCATTTCTACTCATCTTTGTCTTCTTCAGTATCGGTATCGGTATCAGTACCAGCTTTAGGGTCAGTATCTTCTTTCTTAGGTATCATTGCTACTTCTTTACGGAACTCCATGCTTTCTTCGTATATCTCACGGTCGAGCTTCGGGAGTTCAGCATTAGTAAGGAGTGCATCAACGATATCCATTTGATCAGAGAGGTTGATATCAGCACCATTAAGGTTACGAAGATAAGAACCGAGTTCTTTGAGATCATGAGGAGCAACATCACCTGGAACAACCTTTGGCATTAGGTCATAGTTAAGACCGTTTAATTGCCACAGACGCTCAATGAGTTGTTTATTTATTACGTCAAAGATAGAGTTGATATAGCTCTCTACGCTACGTAGGAAAAGATCTGTCTTGCTCTTGGACATGGCATAGGAGCCAGCAGAAGAACTACCAAGCATAAGAAACTCAGCCATAACGCTACGGGAAATGTCATGCTGGTATCTTTTAATGATAGGGTCCATGTCAATGTTTCGATTACCATTGGAGGTAATTAACTCAATATCCATGAGACGAGAACCAACACCGCCAGTAGCCTTGCCTTCAGCATCTAGGAGTAGATCACTAGGGAGAAGGATATAGCCTTGCTCGTTTAGCTTTAGGTCACGCAGAGCCTTCTCAAAGGATTGCCTTAGAGCGACCTGATCCTCAGTAGCATTGCTGGAGAGGTAGTCAGATGGCATACGCCCAATTGGAACACCGTGGAGTTCACGCTCAACAGCAATGGCCTCAATAGACTGTAGATTGGTTAAGTAAGTATAAGACGAAAAAGCATTGCGAAGGATACTTCTACCACTTGGGTCGTTGTTATTATTGGTAGTCTTATAATGAAGCATTTTACTCTGTGGGATAAATACGCGACGGGTTCCATAAGTATGCTCCTGTTCAATACCAAGACAATCACCAGTTTGATCATCTACAACAAATCTGCTCAAAGTCCACTGTGCGCGGGAGGCTATCTTACGGACACCTATGCGACCATCTGTGAACTTACTATGCTTCTTAGGGTTATTTTGATACGGGCCAACCCTACGCTTATATACTACTTCAAAAGTAGAGAACCCGTATGTAAGAGAAGACAACGCCTCAGATATGTGATCGTCTAGTGTATGCTCCATGTCCTTGAAGACACTCTGGACATAATCTGCTTCACGCATAGCCTCTTCACTGTCATCAGCGGGCTGTACCTTGACCTCAACGTCACGAAGGACTTGCTCAACAGCGTACATGATAGCGCCAATAGTAGCGTCGTTATCCCGCATCTCACGGAATTTACGAATAGCACGTTTACCACGTAGAGCAGAAAGAAACTCATCAGCCCTAATCTGACCATTACGAGTGTTCTCACCCCCTATGCCGAGTTCAATCTTGGCCTTGCCTTCTGCGAGGGCTTTCATATTATTCTCCGATAATCGTTTTAATGTACCGACCGCCGTTTGGGAAAGTCTCTATAGCACCACTAGAGAAGGTCACAACAAACCTAGATAGGAAAGTACCCACGGTATCAGTGTCACCCGTTTGCCAAACATAGTCGATCTGACCACCAGCACCATCTACGATTGAGGTATTGGTATTGTCATCTACTTTTTTGGTTACCTTGTCTTGGGTCCACATCTCGAACTGGATATTACTAGCCCCAGTAACAGGAACAACAGTACCGGAGTTGTCTTTGCAAGTAACTTGGATGATAGGAGATGTATCCCCTTTACTCATCACAAATCTGTAGTTATCAGCCATGATTAAACCTTGTTAGGTGTTCTTGTTATATCAATTTTATTAAGAGCGTTCGTTACTTCAACATCATTGAGACTGCTTGATACATTTGGGGAATTAAACGCGTTAGCTATTTCAATATGATTAAGACCGTTTAAGACATCTATTTTATTCTTGGCGTAATTAGGTTCCGCTGGCCTTAACCCGTCTGGGAAGTAATAGATATCAGTTTGGTACAGTCTTACATACTGAGGCACTCTAGAGATTACAGCGTCAAGACCAAC
>Ga0208134_1001944_pt1 | contig 11439 bp, 19 predicted proteins | sample VirMetDEL_Mar_31_FD_184515 | JGI IMG/M metagenome (GOLD analysis project Ga0208134, IMG submission 184515) | Aqueous microbial communities from the Delaware River and Bay under freshwater to marine salinity gradient to study organic matter... | ecosystem: Environmental > Aquatic > Marine >... | reverse complement strand
GTCCGATCAGTGGGACGTGGTCGAATTTCCGGCAATCTTACCCAGCGACAATATATTATGGCCTGAGTTTTGGAAGAAGGACGAATTGTTAAGGGTCAAGGCTTCGTTGTCCTTGGGCAAGTGGAACGCACAATGGCAGCAGAATCCTGTAGCCGAAGAGGGTGCAATTATAAAAAAGGAGTGGTGGAACAAGTGGGAGAAAAAAGACATCCCTCCCGTAAGTTATATTATGCAAAGTTATGATACGGCGTTTTCAAAAAAAGAAACTGCGGATTACTCTGCCATAACAACATGGGGGGTGTTTAAGCCTAACGAGGGGGAGCCGGAAGCCATTATACTGATGGATGCGCAGCGTGGACGGTGGGACTTTCCCGAATTAAAAGCGAAAGCACTTCAGGAATATACTTACTGGGAACCAGACATGGTGATCGTGGAGGCAAAGGCCAGTGGTACACCGCTCACGGACGAGTTACGGGCAACGGGTGTTCCGGTGGTAAATTACACACCGTCCAAGGGCCGTGATAAGCATACAAGGATGCATATGGTCGCGCCTATTTTTGAGTCCGGCAAGGTTTGGGCGCCAGAGCGTAGGTTTGCGGAAGAGGTGATCGACGAATGTGCGGCGTTTCCTCATGGCGATAATGACGATTACTGTGACAGTATGTCGATGGCACTTATTAGATATCGTAAAGGTGGATTTGTAAGACTTGACTCAGACGAAGAAGAGGATGACATTACCACAGTTCCGTTTGTAAGACAGTATTATTAGGAGAACCTAGATGAATATAGTCGTAAAAATTTATGATTGGGTATTCGATAGAATGGCAGAACCTTCAAGCTATGCCGCTATCGGAGCAGTTGTTATGGGTCTTGGTATTTTATTTGATGTTTCCGGTTTGGTTATACTAGGGATCGTTGGCGGTGCTATTGGTTTTATCCTAAAGGAAAAAGGCATAATTTAAAATTATGGAGTACGATGCTAAACTTTTGATTAGCCTTGGCTCCACTTTCGCTAGTCTTGCAGGTGCATTTGCCGTGGTCCGTTATCAGGTAAAAAGCATTCAAGAGGTTTTGGCCGATGTAGAAAAGCGCCTTCGCGTCTTGGATACTCGAGTGGACAAGGCAGAGTTGACAGACCAACGAGTGAGCGTGCTTGCAAGTATGTTATCCCCTACTGAACGAGATAAGGCCGCAAGGGAAATAGCTACAATAAGGGCGGAGCTAACAACTGCGTTAAATGATGTTACCACATTAAAAAAAATGCATAATGGTTCGCACCCCAGTATAAAAGAGTGAAAACTTGGCTTATAAAATTAAATGTGGTACAACGTATAGATAACAAAAGATGGTGTTAAACATGATGGGATTGATTACAGCAGTTCTTCCTGCCGTTACGGATGTTATCGGAAGGTTTTTACCCGAAGACAAAGAAAAAAGGGCGAAAGCAGAACGCGATATTGAAAAACAACTTACCAACAGTTTGGCAAAAATCGATTTAGCGCAGCTAGACATAAATAAAACAGAAGCTGGCCATAGAAGTGTGTTTGTTGCGGGCTGGCGTCCCTTTATTGGATGGTCTTGTGGGATTGCGTTATGTTATTCATACGTGGTTCAACCAATTTTAGTTTTTATATTAGCTCAAACAGGTTATCTTGTAGAACTTCCTAGAATGGATCTGGGAGAAATGATGCCTGTTCTGATGGGCATGTTGGGATTGGGCGGCCTTCGTACTTTTGAAAAATTTAAGAAAGTGAGTAAATAATGGCTGATACACCCATATCTCTTATTGATGGCGCAATGCCCGCTCAAGGTGTTCCTGATGATCTTGAGAAAGATCTTGATGGAATGGTAAACGATTTATATTCGGAAGAGATTGAGGTTATTGAGGAGCCGACAGACATTACTGAGGAAGAAGATGGTTCTGTTGTTTTAGGCTTTGAAGAAATGGTCCAAGAAGAGTTGATGGCTGACCAAGATGCTAATCTAGCGGAACTCTTAGACGAACGTGATTTAATGGATATCTCTTCAGAACTTATCGATTATTACGAGGATGATAAAACCAGCCGTGATGAGTGGGAAGACGCCTATCGTAGTGGGTTAGATTTACTAGGTGTTAAATACGAAGACAGAGAAGAACCCTTTAGAGGTTCAAGTGGTGTTACCCATCCAGTTATTGCCGAAGCTGTTACACAATTTCAAGCACAAGCTTATAAAGAATTACTTCCAGCTTCTGGTCCCGTCAGAACATTGATACTTGGTGCGATTACACCAGAGGTTGAAGCTCAGTCACAACGTGTTTCCAGCTTTATGAATTACCAGATAACTAATGTTATGGAAGAATTTGATCCAGAGATGGATCGTTTATTGTTTTATCTTCCTCTTGCTGGAAGTGCTTTTAAGAAAACATATTTTGATGATATACTAGATCGTGCTGTTTCTCGATTTGTGGCAGCCGATGACTTGGTTGTTCCATACAATGCAACTGATTTATACTCCGCATCTCGTATTACACACGTTACTCGTATGTCTGAGAACTCTGTTCGTAAGTTTCAGGCTGCTGGATTTTACAGAGACATTGAATTACAGCCCTATGAAATAGAGGATGAGCTTCGTGAGAAAGAGAGAAACCTTATGGGTATCTCTAAAACTTCTGACAGTGACGATTGCACCCTATTAGAGATGCATATAGACCTTGATTTAGAAGGTTTTGAGCATAAAAACCCTTTAGATGGCGAAATGACAGGTATTAAGTTACCTTATATTGTCACATTGGACGAAGGAAGCTCAAAAATACTGTCAATTAGACGAAACTGGGCTGAAAATGACGAATATTACAAAAAAATACAATATTTTACTCATTATAAGTTCCTTCCCGGCCTAGGATTTTATGGTTTTGGGCTTTTACACATGATTGGAGGGCTAGGTCGCTCTGCAACTTCTATTTTGAGGCAATTAATCGATGCAGGTACTCTCGCTAACCTTCCTGCTGGCTTTAAAGCTAGGGGTATTAGGATTCGTGATGCTGATGAACCTCTTTCTCCTGGTGAGTTTCGCGATATTGATGTTCCTGGTGGCGCTCTTAGAGACAGCATCCTCCCGTTACCCTACAAAGAACCAAGCGCAACGTTAACTCAGCTATTAGGTTTTGTTGTAGACGCTGGAAGACGATTTGCGGCTATTGCAGACCTTCAAGTAGGTGATGGAAATCAAGGCGCAGCGGTTGGAACCACTGTTGCACTGCTTGAACGTGGTTCTAAAGTTATGTCAGCCATACATAAACGTATGCACTACGCTCAAAAACAAGAATTTAAGATGTTGGCAAGAATATTTGCTGAATCACTGCCTCCAATGTACCCTTATAACGTCCATGGAGCGGATGCCAGTATAAAGCAAGCTGATTTCGATGACCGCATTGATGTAATTCCTGTTTCGGACCCAAATATTTTTTCAATGTCGCAAAGATTGGCTTTAGCTCAGACTCAATTAGAGCTTGCCCAAACTAATCCTCAAATGCACAACATGTATGAGGCTTATAAGCGTATATATGAGGCAATAGGCGTTCAAAACATAGAAGCAGTGCTACCACCACCAACTGCTCCTCAACCTGTAGATCCAGGTATTGAGAATGCACGATCTGTGATACAGGAAATGCTTCAAGCCTTTCCTACACAGGATCATGACGCTCATATTCAAGCGCACATAGCCTTTATGATGACTCCTATACCTTCTACTACCCCAGCTATATTTGGCCTTCTACAAGCTCATTTATGTGAGCACATAGCACTTAAAGCTAGGGGTGTGGCAATGGCGGAAATGACTATAAAAGGTCAACAAGCAGCGGAAATGGGAATGCAACCAGAACCTATGGATGTTGAAGCTAAAGTAGCTCAGTTAATCGCTCAGTACACCCAAGAAGTTATGTCTGCCCTTATGCCACCTCCTGAAGGTCAAGTAGATCCTTTAGTTGAACTACGTGCAAAGGAACTGGACATTAAGGCCATGGACATTGAGCGTAAGGCTGGTGAATTTGCAGTTAAACAAGAGTTTGAAGAAGGTAAGGAAGAGAATAAACTAGAACTAGCTCGAGATAAAATAGATTCACAAGAAGATATAGCTTTATTAAGAGCCGATGTTAATCTGGAAAGGATTAATCAAGGGACCGCTGGACGTGGTGAATAAGGAGTAGACAATGTGGAAAATGTTTTTTGATTGTTTCACGTGAAACGAATGGGATAGGCGAACACCGTCATGGCAAGAAAAAGAGAAACCCCTATTAAAAGAACTACCAAAGGAAAAAGAGCAAACTACCGCCCTACCAAAAGTGGAGCGGGAATGACGGCCAAAGGGGTAAAAGCCTATCGTAAAAAAAATCCAGGATCTAAGTTAAAGACCGCAGTTACTGGAAAAGTGAAGAAAGGGTCCAAAGCAGCTAATAGGCGTAAGTCCTATTGTGCAAGATCCGCTGGTCAGATGAAGAAATTTCCTAAAGCCGCTAAGAACCCTAATAGCAGACTACGGCAAGCTAGGAAGAGATGGAAGTGCTAATTTAAAATTTAATAATTAAGGAAAAAGACTATGATGAAGAAAAAAGGTGGAACTCGTAAGAAAATGATGGGCGGAGGCATGAGCAAGAAAAAAGGTTATGCCAAAGGCGGTGCGGGCATGAAGAAAAAAGGTTATGCCAAAGGTGGTGTGCTAACAGCTAAACAAAAAAAGCTTCCTCTAAAACTTCAAACAGCAATAGCTAAGAAAAAAGCTTCTAAAAAAAGTTCTAAAAGAGCTTAATGCCTTATCTACAAAGCAACATCCCGCATTTTCAATGCTGGGTGCGAAGAGAATTTACGCATAATCATGAGAAGTATCATGGAGAATATCTTCATGCCATGGCAATTGCAGTTAATACGGTTCCAGATAGGTGTTTAAGTTTTCAGTTGATATTTACTGGATGCGAAAGTGACGATACGGACGAGGAAAATGTTCATGGTGGGGCTATGTGGGCTAGAATGCCTATAACGGCTTTAGTTGCCGATACCCCTTTAGATGAGTGGCCAGATAGAATGGTCACACACCATGCTCAACCGTGGGATTGTAGCTCTCACTATCATTCTGTTATTAAGTATGATAGAACTAGTTCAAGTCCTTGGATTTGTAAGATTGACGGAGATTTTTATACAGGCAAGTATATGTTTACAGTTGATTACACAGAATCAGATATTGCTGACGATCCAGCGCAACATAAGCAGAGTCATGTTATTGAGTTAACAGATGCTGGCAGTTGGACGGGAAACATTATCGCATTGCCTAATAATAGAGTTAGAACAACAAGTCCCGCTCTTTGGGAAACTGGTGAAGGAGCGCCTGATTTTAAACCAAGTCAATGGATGCATAATGCTGAGAGTGATGGCAGTTATATGGATCCTTCTGTGACTTTTGATAACCTTTATAGTAAGGATTAGTTATGGCTACTAAAGATGCTTGTTATAGTAAAGTAAAAGCAAGGTACAAAGTTTTTCCTTCTGCTTATGCGTCTGGAGCAATTGCTAAGTGTAGAAAGGTTGGAGCAAGTAACTGGGGTAATAAATCAGCTAAAAGAAAAACGGGCGGTATTATTAGAACAAACGGCTGCGGTGCTGTTCTTCCTAAACACAGTGGTCGAAAAGTAAAAGTATTCTAATGGCTGTTCGTAAAACTAAAAAAGGAGCATCTCTTAAACGTTGGTTTAAAGAAGGTTGGATTGACGTAAAAACGGGTAAGCCGTGTGGTCGAAAAAAAGGAGAGAAAAGAGGAACTCCTTATTGTAGGCCAAGTAAACGAGTTTCGAGCAAGACACCTAAAACTGCCCGTGAACTTACGTCTTCTGAAAAGAAGTCTAGAATCGCCCAAAAGAAAAGATTAGGGCAACCTGCGGGTAAACCACGTAGGGTTAAGTCTGTTAGAAAAAAAAGAACTAGAAAAACCACTTAAAGTCTGTTATTACAAAACAAGGAGAGTAAAATGGCTGGAATTAAACAAATGTCTGATCAAATGGGAATTTCTAAGGGAAGAGCAAAAAACCTTATGAATACAGCAAAACAAATGAATAAAGGTGGTAACGCTGAAATCATGGGTTATGCAGATGGCGGAATGGCTCGTATCCAAGGAACTCCTCCCGCTCAAGTTAAAGGTTTTACTTTTAACGATAACGATGGGAAAGGAACTTTCTAATGAGTTTTCAAGATCAGCGTAAAGAACGTGCAGAAAGAATGAAAGCCGCAGTGAAGAAAGATATTGAGCAAGGGCTTGATTCAGGTAAGCTTAAAGGAAAACCAAAGGAAATTATAAACAAGATTATAAATAAAAAATCTGCTAGAACACGAAAAGAAACACTTAATAGGGCTGAAAAAAAGATTAAAAATAATCCTGAATTGTTTCCTAAAAATAAACCTATAAAAGTTCTTACTGAAGAAGGTTTTGAAACAGTTAATTTCATGAATAAAAACGATGGCGGTATGGCCAAAAAAACGAGGGTATTCTAATGCCAGATAATATTAAATTTGTTAAAGAGGATGAAGCTCAAGCTTATTCTGACGAATTAAACAAGCCTGACCGAATGTCTTTTCAAGAGGGCGGTGCTCCTAAACTTCCTAGTAAAGTAGCAACTAGGAAACAAGCAGAGGCCCTACAAGATCAACAAGGCGGTGGCACTGTGGTTATGCAAAACCCAGACGGAACTTTTTCTGTTGTACCTAATGATGAAGGATACAGCTTTGGCTATAATAAAGGCGGATCTGCTAAAAGTGATCCAGCTGCTCTTAAAAAAGCTATAGGGGCAAATAAAGCAGCGATGGGAGTGGGAAATATTTTAGGTATACCTACCCCTAAAGAGATAAAGGAAAGTACAGCTAAAACAAAAAATTTTAAAGGTACGTTTTAATGGCAGACCCTACTACGTTTGCCTATAACGTCCTAAAATCAATTCAAGGCCGTGCAGAACTAACAAAGGATGCTATCCTTCACGGTAGACCTAAAGACTTAGAAGCCTACAGAGAATTAGTAGGTGAGTTAAAAGGGCTTGAATATGCAGAGCAAGAAATTAAAGACTTCTTAGAACAACAGGAGAAAGAATGACTAAAAAACTATATGTACCAGAACATGTAGCTGAGAAAGAGAAAGAGAAAAAAAAGAGTGCTTACGTTAAAAAAGATGAGAGAGTTCTCGATCCTTCTTTGTTAGATGTTTCCCTAAGTGAAAGACTACCTCAACCCACTGGATGGCGTATATTAGTTATGCCATATGCGGGTAAAGCAACCAGTGATGGTGGTATTTTAATTCCAGATCAAATCCGTGACCGTGAAGCATTGGCTACTGTTGTAGCGTATGTTTTAAAGGTTGGTCCATTAGCGTATCAAGATCCTAATAAGTTTGGAGAAAACGCTTCGCCTTGGTGTAAAAAAGGTGATTGGATATGTATTGGCAGATATGCTGGTGCTCGATTTAAAATTGATGGTGGCGAAGTTCGTATTATAAATGATGACGAAGTTATAGCTACAATCATGGATCCCGATGACATTAAACATGTATAGAATTAACACGTGGAGATCACGCTATGGATATAAGTGAAGAAAAGAAAATTGATATAGGAGACTCTGACGAGTCTGAAATTGAAGTAGACCTTGAGGCTTCCTCAGAAGAAACTAAAGAGGAGGTTGCAGAAAACCCACCTGAAATAAAAGAGCCAGCGGACGAATCCGAATTAGATGAGTATAGTTCTGGTGTTAAGTCTCGTATTGATAAACTTACCAAACGTATGCGTGAAGAAGAACGTCAGAAACAATCTGCTGTTCAATATGCTGAAAACGTTAGGAATGAGAACGAGGAACTAAAGAAACGTCTAGATTCTTTAGATAAAGGTTTTCAGGAAGAGTTTGACACAAGAGTTACAACTCAAATACAAGCAGCTAAACAACTTCTTAAAGAAGCTCACGAAACAGGTGATGTTGAAAAGATAGTTGAGGTACAGGAAGCCTTATCAGAACTTGCTGTAGAAAAAGGCAAAATTAAAAAGCCTGTTAAGGAAGTTGAGGAAAAAGTAGAAGCTCCCGTAGCGGCTCCTCCTCCTCAACAACAAGCTCCGGCACAGGCGGATCCGAAAGCAGAAGACTGGGCTTCTCGAAATGAGTGGTTTGGAAACGATGAAGTTATGACATATGCCGCTTTTGGGGTTCACAGACGGTTAGTTGAGGATGAAAAATTTGACCCGCAGTCAGATGAGTATTATTCTGAGCTTGACAAAAGACTTATGGCTGAGTTTCCACATAAACTTGGAGCAAAGCCTAAAACGGGTGGAAGTAAAAAGGTTGCGTCAGCCGAAACTTCCGCATCCCGCAATAGAGGTGGACGTAAAACAGTGCGATTAACGCCTTCTCAAGTTGCTATTGCGAAAAAGCTAAATGTACCACTTGAAGAATACGCTAAATACGTAAAATAAGGAGTTAATCATGAAACAAGAGACCACTACTCGCCAGAAGACACCTAGGACGCCCCGCGACAATCAGACACGTGTTAAAGAAGCACGCAAGGAACCTTGGAGACCGCCATCAATGTTAGATGCGCCTCCCCCACCCGAAGGTTATAAACACCGTTGGATTAGGGAAAGTGTAATGGGCTTTGATGATCGTAAAAACGTATCAGCTAGATCTCGTGAGGGATATGAGTTGGTTCGTGGAGAAGAATACCCAGATTTTGATATTCCTACTGTTGACGATGGTAAACATGCAGGAGTTATTGGAGTAGGGGGATTACTTTTAGCAAGAGTTCCTGAAGAAGTTGTTGAGTCGCGAAATGCTTATTTCCGTGGTCAAACACGGGATCAAATGACGGCTGTTGATAACGAGTTAGCTCGTGAACAACATCCAGCAATGCCTATCAGTAGACCTGATAGGAGTTCAAGTGTAACTTTTGGAGGTCCTCAAAAAGAGGACTAGGAGAAAACTAAATGGCTAATTCAAATGGAAGTTTTGGTCTTCGCCCCCTAAGTAAATTAGGTGGAGGAGCTAATTCCACTGGCCTTACGGGATATACTCCTTACGAAATTGCCTCTGACAACAGTGACAAGATCTATCACGGACAATTGGTTATTCCTCTTGCTTCTGGATATATCGACCATACAGCTAACGCTGCTGGTGGAACTGTTAGTCATCTAGGCGTATTTCAAGGATGTGAGTATGTTTCTAGCGTCACTGGAAAAACAACATGGAGTAACTACTGGCCTGGATCAGGTGCAGATAGTAATCATCCAGTTAAAGCATTTATTGTAGATGATCCTAATCAGCTATATGTAATTGCTACGGATGCTTCGTGGACAAGTAAGGCAACTGCTCGCGCAAGTGTCTTTCTAAACGCAAATCTTTCTACAGGTATAACGGGTACAGATGCTACTGGTGTTTCACTAGGTCGTTTGGCTATCAGTACTCTTGCCACAACTAATTCTTTAGCACTACGTGTTATGGGATGGGTTGAGGATCCTGAGAATGAAGATTATGCATCTGCCGGAATCGGCGCAATCGTAAGGTTGAATAACTCGTTTAATGCACCTGTTGGGTCCATTGCATCGGGTACACCTTCAACCACTGGCGTATAGGAGAATTGAGAAATGGCTATAAGTAGAGCACAACTAGCTAAAGAGCTAGAGCCTGGCCTCAATGCCCTTTTTGGGTTAGAGTACGCTAGGTATGATAATGAAGCTGCTGAGATTTTTGATACAGAATCTTCAGAGCGAGCATTTGAAGAAGAAGTAATGCTTGCTGGGTTTGGTACTGCACCTGTTAAGGGTGAAGGATCAGCGGTCAGCTTTGATGATGCACAAGAAGCATACACTGCACGATACACACATGAGACTATCGCTCTTGCTTTCTCAATTACTGAGGAAGCTATTGAAGATAATCTTTATGATCGTCTTGCTTCTCGTTACACTAAAGCGTTAGCACGTAGTATGGCTAATACTAAGCAAGTTAAAGCGGCTTCTGTTTTAAACTCCGCTTTTGATTCTACTGTTACTGGTGGTGATGGAAAAGAGCTTTGTGCTACAGACCATCCTCTTACCAATAACAACACTCTTGCTAATGAGCCAGCAACTGCTGCTGATTTAAACGAAACTAGTCTTGAAAATGCGCTTATTGATATAGCGGGTTTTACTGACGAAAAGGGTCTTAAAGTATCTGTACGAGGAATGAAGTTGATTGTTCCGCCAGCATTACAATTTGTTGCGGATCGTCTTCTTGAAACCACTCTTCGTCCCGGCACTTCTGATAATGATATAAATGCTATGAGGAACATGGGTATGCTTCCTAATGGCTACACAGTTAATCATTATCTATCAGACTCTGATGCGTTCTTTATTAAGACGGACGCACCTAGGGGCTTCGTTCACTTTGAGCGTATGCCTATGTCTACCAAGATGGAAGGTGATTTTGATACAGGTAATGTACGGTACAAAGCCCGTGAGCGTTATAGCTTCGGTTACTCTGACCCACGTTGCGTGTACGGTTCACCCGGCGCTTAACTGAATTAAGGAGAGGGGAAACTCTCTCCTTATTTTCTGGGATTTTTGACTTTATAGACTGCCCCAGCAGACGCTTACAAGACTATAGAGTCGCATACTTTGTAAGGAGTAACCTATTATGGGTAATTCAACTTTTAGCGGTCCCGTCCGCTCAAAAAATGGTTTTCAACAAATTAATGAAAACTCTACTACCGGAACTATTACTCAAAAACAATTTGAAATTCAAACTGTTTCAACCTCTGGTATTAATAATATTGTTGATACGAATGGTTTTTCTGGCACTGCTACTGCTGCCGGAGCTAACAACGCTAGTTTAGACACAGGAGCTACTATCTTTGGTATTACTCCTAACGCTCACGGTTCTGGTATTCCAGACGCTTCTATTAACACTTTTGTTAATAAAGTTGGTGGTACTATTGTTACTTCAATTCTTATTGATCTTCATGGTGGCTTTGACGGTTCAGCAACAGCAGATCGAATTATTGGTAACGGAACTGATGCCAATGCTTATATTGGAGAATTAACTAAAGAAGTTAATGGTATTCCTATCCTTCTCGAGTTTGGTTGTGTAGAGGTTCCAACAGGCGGTGATCCAGATATTAACGTAGATATTTCTGCTACAGGAACTACGGCTTCTGGTGCTGCGGTTGCTTCAGGAACTCAGATGATGAACAACGGTGATCTTACTTTAGGCTATTATAACGCTGTTGATGCGGGTGCTGTTATGGCAGCTTTGTCTAAAAAGTATATATACCTTGTTCAGGGTGACGCAACAAACGCTGCTTATACAGCGGGTAAGATTTGGATTCGCATAACTGGCATGAACGTTGACTACGCTAATGGTTAATAATATAGATGGGGGTTCGCCCCCATCTTCTTTTACGGAGTAGATTATGGCA
>Ga0208134_1001943_pt1 | contig 11440 bp, 24 predicted proteins | sample VirMetDEL_Mar_31_FD_184515 | JGI IMG/M metagenome (GOLD analysis project Ga0208134, IMG submission 184515) | Aqueous microbial communities from the Delaware River and Bay under freshwater to marine salinity gradient to study organic matter... | ecosystem: Environmental > Aquatic > Marine >... | reverse complement strand
TATTGAATTACGATATTCGCAAATAAGAAAATATAGCACAACATTAAATAATAATATTTGAAACCAATTTAGTAGATTTTAGTTACACTTAAATAACACATATTATGAAGAACACACAAGAATTAGGGGACTTATTTGTCTCAGAGACAAGTAGTCGAAGTAAGCTAGACTTATTCATTGAGGTGCTAAGACTCCGCAGTGAGAAGAGGGTATTAAAGGCACAATCAACTTGGTTGGATATGCTTGCTGATGACCTGAGAGAGAACGATGACTTCACCGAGTCAGACAATGCTCACTGTGAGTATAAAGAGGTTAAGCAAAGAGAACGTAAACGATTAACATCATTAGGACTATGACAGACGTCACCGCACAAACTAATGCAGCCGCTAGGCGGTTGCTTAGAACCTATTACAAACTCAACGAGAACCATGTTGATGACGAGTTATACGAGACTAATGACTCCGACATCTTGGGATATTTAGAGACACTTGATGAGATGGAGGCAGAGAATGAGACCTTCACTGACGATGAGTTTGAGTTGCTATTAAATCGAGTGAAGACCTTGAAGAGGTACTACGCTATTAAGAAAGCGCTTATGAGTGATTGTAGGCAAATCTACGGGTAAGACTTTAGGTAGCACCATCCATCAACGCCAACCTCACACTGTAACTAGTGTGGGGATTTGGTGGTAAAAAATATTAAGATTATGAAAAACACTAATTTATTTATCGTATTAAACGAGGAAACATTAAACACTATGAAGGGCAAAGGCGGTAAAACTGCTAAATTCCACACCAAAGAAGAAGCTAATATGGTAGCAGCGGGTAAGTTGCATATGTGGGTTGTCGTATCGGTTAACTTCAACCACGAATTTTTACTTGGTGGTAAAAAATATTAAGATTATGAACAGAGAGAATAACGCGTTAATCGCACAATTTATGGGTGTGGAAAAGGGAAAACACACACACTTTATGGTCGAGCCATTTAGCCTTGAGTCATACGACACAGAGGATGATTTGAAGTATGATATTTCATGGGATTGGTTGATGCCCGTAGTTGAGAAGATAGAAAGTCTTAGAGATGTAAATGGGAATGCTTACAGATTCACGATTGATATGTGTAATGCTCAAATTGAAGGCACTCACATTGAAATAATTGGCGGGGCTTACAAACTTAACACCACATACAAAGCAGTAGTAGAATTTATTAAAACCTATAACAAAACAAAATTATGAATAATAATAATAAACTAATAGCAGAATTTATGGAGTTAGAAACCGAAACATTTAGTTCGGGAATAGTTAACTATTATCACCAAGATATTGCAGAGGGCAGTTTTTTTGAAGAACACGAGTTATCGTACAACTTGTCTTGGGATTGGCTAATGCCCGTAGTAGATAAATGCTTCCAATACGGAGAACTTCACAACTCTTACAGAGAAGAAATAATAGCATCTTTATCGGGTGTCATAGACATTGAAGATACTTACGATGCAGTAGTACAATTTATTAATCAATACAATAAAAATACTTACGATGCAGTAGTACAATTTATTAATCAATACAATAAAAATATATAATATTATGAAGACAAAAGAAGAAATAAACGAGCAAACACAAGATGACTTACAATTTGTAATATCAGCAGTGACAACAGAACTATATGACCTAGCGTACATTGACTACTTTGATGCATGGGAAAATAATGGTGGTATGCAATGGTTCTTCAGTGAATGTGTTGAGATAACAAAGAAGATAATGCTTACAGAGGGCTCTGCTTACTTAAAATGGTTAGAGGCTTGGAGAGTGAATACTGATAAGTATTGTGAGTCTTTTATGAAGATTACGGGAGAGACTTGTTTGGATTGGTATCATATGACTGAAGCTAGAAAAGAATTTATGTCGAGATACGACAAGGATGAATGTAACAAGGAACAAATACTAGAACACATAAGTAATCTTGCGAAAAAACTAAAAAAATAGATATGAAGTTAAAACTAGAATTAGAGTTGACGTATGAAACGTTTGAAAACATCATTGTGACTGCACTCGAAGGAGGCAGTAACTATTGGTATATGCTAGGGGATACAAAGGGTATCCCTAAGCGTGATGATATGCCTAACGAAGCACCATCGCAACGTATAGCATATGGTCTATGGCACAACAAGGACTCAGAGTTACCTATATGGGACTTGGAGGAAGAGGATGAGTTGCTAGGTACATTGACCTACGATAGTGTGCGAGAGGGTATGCAAATAGCTTGTGATAATTACCTTGAAGAGATAAACATGATGATAGGCGAGGACTACGATGCGTGGACTGCTGATACATTATTTCAAGTACTTGTAATGGGAGAGGTAACATTCGGATAGATTTGTTTTTGTCAAGCCAACCTCTATCGATTAAGTTCGGTGGGGGCTTTGGCGGTAAAAGACATTGTGTTATAATTCATCCACCAATAAAGTACCTCCATCGATTCATTTCGATGGGGGTTGAGGTGGAAAAAGATTATAAGATTAGGAATTAAACAAAAGTTATACTAGCTTTGAACTTTAATTAGACAATATGTTATGACAACACAAGAAAAAAGAAACAGAATCCTTAGAGGGATTTTAAGCAGTACACCATCGATTATGATTGATGGTGTAGAGGTGAAATTACCCACACCTCAGAGAGCAGGGACGAGTACTCAGGTGCAAGCCTATGCGGAGATGAAAACGGGTGAGATTTGTAAACAACTTAATATTTAGAATGAAGAAAGAAAAAAAAACAATGCCCCAAATGGTGGCGGTAACCAAGTTAAAAGACGAGGGTTTCCGGCATAGGGGAGACGATGAGAGTGGGGCAGTCCTCATGACGTATGGTTCAGGCTCAAACACGGAGATTGTATCAGTGGGAAAAGATGGAACGTGTGATGACGGTATTTCCGTTGAAGAATTAATTAAAACAATAGAATTATGAACATTAAACAAGTAACAATTACTCCTGAAAGAGCAGGTGAATTATTAAAAACAAACAAGAACAACAGAACACCAAGACCGAGTCATTACAAGTTTTTATCTAACGAGATGCGTAGTGGGAATTGGAGAAAGAATGGCGAGTCTATTGTGATAGACAGTTTAGGACATTTAATTGACGGGCAGCATAGGTTATTAGCCTGCATTGACTCCAACACGCATTTTGATACTATATTAGTTGAAGGTGTGGAAACAAGTGTGGTGTCAACTATTGATACGGGTAGTAGAAGGAGTTTGTCTGACACACTTAAGATGAATGGCTTTAAAAATTCCGTAAATTTAGCAGGGTTAATCACATCATTTCACACGATGATGAATGGTTCAAATAGTATTGGCAGAGGTAACTCGGCTAAACTAAGTAATTCAGATGGGTTATATTACGCCAATAAAAACAAAGACCTACTATATACTATCCTCAAGTTTTTAACCAACGTGCATCACAAACAAGTAAGTCCGGTTTGGAGGCTGACTGAATTGAGTAAGGTTTACTATAAACTAAATGGATTGAGTGAACCTACCGATGAACTATTAGATTTCTTCAAGCTACAGATTGGTGCAAACTCTATTGAGGGGTGTGCAGCTACTTATGTGTATAAGATAAAAGCTAGAGCGCAACAACAAAAGACACCATTAAATGGGATGTGGGTATTAGCCTTAGTGGTTAAGGCGTGGAATTTATATATAACGGGTAATCCTCCGATTGGTTATTTAAGGCACGACATAAATAGCAAATGCCCCGAAGTACTAAAACGTGCGACATTGTGATAGATGTAGAATTGTTTGTATACGAGAATGGGGAGGTTCGGGTTGGAGCAGAAGGGGTGGCTGATATAGTCATCCCTTATATGGAGGATGCAAGCATTGAGGGTTTGCTTAAAACCTTTATACACTACAATGTGATTGACATTACCTATCCCCATCAGGACGTGAAGCAGGAGGCTCTAATCAAGCCGTTGCTATTAAGGAATATTCAAGACAGACTGCGTAGAGAAATGTGATTTGTGTTATTCATCTACCAACGCCTCGTATCTTTATCGATACGGGGCTGAGGTGGTAGAAGATTATAAGTATTATGAACCCTCCAAGAAAAGTAAAGCAGATTGATTCAAATGGCAAAGTGGTGAATGTTTGGGATAAAATATCTGAAGCCGCTGAAAGTACAGGGACTAATTATGGTAGTATATGTAATTGTTGCAGAGGAAGAATAAAAACGGCAAACGGGTTTAATTGGCAATATGATAATTCTAATATTAAAGTAAAAAGAGACCCATTAGATTCTCTATTGGATTTTCTTTAAATAAAGTTTGTTTATTAAATTAATTGAACTATCTTTGAACTGTAATTAGACATTATGCTTTGGATTAAGATACAATTATTGCTCCTCAGAATGAGGATAACAAGGAAGGATAAATTATGAAGAAATATTACATAATGAATGAGGATTTAATGCTAAGGGAAACCAAGCGTTTTATGTCTTATAGAGTGGGTATTGTATTATCCATAGCGTTGATGATTTTTATTATTCCTAGCGCGTTAACGCCAAAAGAAGTAATGGCGCCATTAATTGTTAACTCAGTCGATACTGTATATGTATCGGAGCATGACACCACTCCACTAACCAAGGATAATCTATGGTTGTTCATCAATCAGTGTGAGATACAATTCCCTGATGTTGTGTTCCAACAATTTATGGGGGAGACTAATCACCTCAAGTCTAAGAGTTGCTTGATAGCAAATAACCTTGGAGGTTTCAAGGTGGAGCCAAGTGATAGGTATGAGGCCACTTATCACATCAAGGGTGTGAAATACTTAAGCCACTTGGTATTCCCTACGTGGAAACACTGTGTGATGCACTATAAGGAGTTTCAAAAGGCAAACTTCGACAAGAAGCCTAGGAATTACTATAGGTTCCTAAAGAGTCAGGGCTACGCAGAGAGCCCACTCTATATCAATCTATTAAAAAGTATTGACGTACCGGATAGTATAAAAAAATGAAAACAATAATCCATGTCAACCAACACAAGATTAAGTCCAACTCAAAATCGGGAAAGAGAGAGCCGGTCTTAACTTGCAAAACCTATAAGTCTAATGATTACGCCCATGAAGCTATAATATTTGGGCAAGATGGGAAAGAGGCAGCGAAAGTTATATATAGTCCAAATAACCCACTGAAATGTGGGGCGAAGGTTTGGATTGAAACTAAGAATAAAGTAGACATAATAGAAAGATATCTATGAGCATACTAGAAGCAATGAAAGTAATGATAGATGGTGGTGCGGTAACGCATGCATCTCTTCCTAAAAAGGGCTTATATGCGTGTGATTTCATACAGTGGACTGAGAAGGGGATTGTTGACCACGAAGATTGTCAGCGCTCAATGCTTTGGGATAGTATTATGAAGGATTTAAAAACGTACAATAAAAATTGGATAAAAGTAAAATGAGAGCAAAAGATTTTATAAACAACATTGACAATAAGACCTATCAACGCATACGCAAAAGCAATGGAGATGCGGAGTGTCGAAGATATTTACTAGAGAGATTGGATGATTTAACTCCTAGTAGTAATTTCATTAGAGGCCGACATTGGTTGGACATTGAAGATTCAGGAACTGAAGTAAATTAAAATGATACACATAACAAAAAAAGATAGGTTTGTTTGGTTAGACTTAACGAGCCGGGTTAGAGGAATGAATGATATAGAGATTCAGGAACTATGGATGGGACTAGAGTTTTATGCAGTTCTTGATGATGACTCTGAGTCATTGATTACTGAGATAGAAGAGCTAAAGGAGGCCATTGATTTAGGATTCAAAATATGCATCGAAGCAGGCCATCTTCCTCAGCCGGAGGCTTGGTGGGGCAAGGCTAAAAAGTTTGTCAAGGATGGCTATTGGTATATCCGTGTAAAAGATGTGAAAAACCTTGCACACGTTCAATTTTAGTATTACCTTCGTCTAATAAATGAGAGCAGAAATGAAACGACCCAAAAGAGAGGACTTTATGAGTGGAGTCCATCAAATAGATTTTCAAATACAATTAAGTAAATATCGTAGGGCATTAGAAGAATATATAGATTATTTAGAATCAAAATGAAGCAAGAAGCATTTAAAGAGTACACAAAAAAGGTATCAAATCTCTTCTCTATATCAGAGAAGGATGTGTTTACCAAAACAAAGAGACGAGTGGTGGTGGATGCAAGGCATCTTCTGTACTATCTATGTTTCCAAAGACCCATGCAGATTAAATATATACAGAGGTATATGTCTGAACAAGGGTATGAGATTGGGCACTCCTCAATCATACATGGCAAAGACCAAGTTGCTCAAAAGGTAGAGGACGATGAGGACTATTTAAAAATCACAAAGCAACTAGCATAATGTACACATTAAGGGATATATACAACCAAGCAAAAGAGGATAGGCAATCTATATCCTCTACGTCTACCGGAAACACCCCTTATGAGTCTGAATCCCTGTACGACTGTAAGATAACATGTCATGGTGATGATGACGGGGATGTCTTAATTTTAAACACCGCATTAGGTGGTGATTGGTATACCAATGTAGCCAAAGTATTAGAGGAAATATTTATAGTGCACGGTTGGAGGATTGGTGTTTACGAGTTGACACTATCAAACTGTAGGCAGAAGTTGGAGACGATAGAGAAAGAAATAAAGGAGGAGGTAAACGGTAGGTTGAATCCAAAGAAGATAAAGTCTCTAAAAAACTCAAGAAATGAGGTAATGAATTATTACCATAGCATAAAAAAGAAAAAATTTAATTACATAACAAAGAAAGAATGACAGTAAAAAAATCAGTATTCGAAACCCTTTCGGCAATCAATGTCAATGATAAGGTCGAAAAGAAGAAGAACCTCACCTACCTATCATGGGCATGGGCGTGGGGTGAAGTAAAGAAGGCGTATCCTAATGCCACTTATAGTGTTATTTACAACACAGAGGGGCAGCCATGGACTTATGATGAGCATTTGGGGTACCTAGTCCAAACAGCGGTAACTATTGAAGGGGAGACGCTACAAATGTGGTTGCCGGTAATGGATGGTGCCAATAAAGCAATGATGGCCGAGGCGTATGATTATACCACGCGGTACGGTGATAAGACATGTGAGGGTGCATCAATGTTTGATATAAACAAATCATTAATGCGATGCTTGGTGAAGAACCTAGCCATGTTTGGAATGGGACACTATATCTATGCAGGTGAAGATTTGCCTGAGAATGAGGAGACGCCAAAGGTAGCCGTTAAACCACCTACTACAGCTAAGGCTAAGTTTACACCGGAGATACCTCAAGCATCCACCCACATCCCATTAGAATTAAAAACTGAGAATTGGGCTAAAGCGATGAAGTGGATTGTCGCTAATAAAGCAAAAGGTATGGAGGAGATAGTGAGAGTTCTTAGTCAGAGGTATACCATATCTGACGCAGTGAAGGATGAGATTAAGAAGAAGCTATGAACTTAACAATTAGAAGGATAAGGCTTATTGCTAACAACAAAACAGCACTGCGTGAGACAAGGACTTATGTCTTGGTGTTAATGCATTCCAAGCTAAAGTGGTACAACTTTAGGTTAATTAAATTAATTTCAAATGAAATAAAACAGAGAGAAGTATTGTGAGTGCAGAAATAATAGAGTTACTAAAGAATGACGATGAGTATTACGGGGGCGTTGGTCGCCAATACTTATCAAATTCAGATGTAGGGTCGTTGCTTACGAATCCAAAAGAGTTTGGTGTACAGCGGTCAGACAGTAGTGTATTTGCGGTAGGGAGGTTGTTTCACCAATTGTTCTTGGAGCCTGAGAAGGCAGCAGCAGTAAAACATGTTGACGCATCGACCCGTGCCACTAAAATCTACAAAGATTTTTTAGCCGAGCAGACTAAGGAGATTGTCCTGCTCACCAAGGAGGTATATATGGTGAAGAAATGGGTAGATGCCATGAGTATGAACCTTGACTTCTTTGATATCATAAATGAGGATGGGGTTACATACGAGCAGCCTGCCATTGGTGAGATAGGTGGTCAGATGTGGAAATGTAAAGCAGATATTATTACAAACACACACCTGTACGACCTCAAGACAACCGGAGATATAGAGAAGTTTAGGTATAACTTCTTTAAATACAACTACGATAGCCAAGCGTACATCTATTCAACGCTTTTGGGTAAGCCTATGGTATTCCTTGTTATCGACAAGAAGACGCTAATGATGGGCAAATACACCGTAAGTGCATCAACATTAGAGGGTGGTGCAGCCAAAGTAAGTCGGGCTATTGATGTCTATCAAAAGTTCTTTGGAGATAACCCAACAACAGACATTGGTCAGTTTTATTTTGACCAAGAGATTTAAGATTTTACGTGCAGGGTTCCAAGCACGACACTTTTTGGAACAATAATTAATTATTTTAAAATGTCAGATGAAAAAGTATTTGCGGATGGATTCATGTTCAAACGTAGAGACAATGCTCCTGAATGGGTAGTAGGGAGAATGAGTGTAAAGTGCGACGACGCAGTTGCGTGGATGCGCGAGAATCACAAGGATGGTTGGATTAACTTAAATGTTAACCAAGCAAAGTCAGGGAACTACTACGTAGAGCTTGACACCTTTGTACCTAAGGCGCAGACTACAGCGCCCGCTAAGGCTACTAAAGAGGTAGTCGGGGACTTACCCTTCTAGAATTAACAACTCAAAGCAAAGGGGTCTTAATCGACCCCTTTTTTTACCAATGCTCAGTGCTAACTTTATTCCACTACTCTCTCTCTCTATTACTTATACTATTTATTTAATTTTTATATACGAGGGTAAAAAGTAAGCATTACAAGCAACTCATTGATTATCAGAAACAAAGAAAGCACAAAGAAAGCACGAATGAAACACATAGTTACCATATTTAAAGATATTATGGATATTGGCACACCATTCCATAGGAATGTTGGTCATATCTTGGACAGAATAAAGGATGGCGCATCCAAGGATTTAGTAAAGCGTATAAGAAAAGAACAACGTAAGCCTGAGAGAAACGAGTTAAAAAAGCAATTACCATCGATATGCTTCTCCGGTACATTCACCAAGAGGGTGGATAGTGGACTTCAGGAGCATAGTGGTTTAATATGCTTAGACTTTGATGGATACGAAAAGAATAAGGACTTGTTGCAAGACAAGGAGAACCTATCGAAGTCTCCATATGCGTTCTCGGTATTTTTATCTCCATCCGGAAAGGGATTGAAGATGTTGATTAAGGTTCCACAAGATGCAGACAACCATGTGAATTATTTTAACGCACTAAAAAAGCATTTAAATAATGATAAGTTTGATGTAACTAGTAAGAATATATCTAGAGTGTGCTACGAGTCTTATGACCCGTTGATATACGTCAACGATAACTCATCTATATGGGATAAGGTTGATGAGCCGGAGTATCAAGAGAAACACCAATACAGAGATGAACCAACTATACCAATCACAGACGAGAATAAGATTGTAGAAATCTTAGAGAAGTGGTGGCTTAAGAAGTACCCAATGGATGAGGGTATGAGAAATCAAAACTGTTTTATATTGGCATCAGCCTTTAATGATTTTGGTGTTAATAAGTCCTTGGCTTCTTATATTTTGGTTAAGTACGAATCGAGTGATTTCAATGAGGCTGAGATTTTAAGAACAATTGACTCTGCGTATGCGAAGACTCAAAATTTTGGCACTAAGTATTATGAGGACGAGGAACGCTTAAACAATCTGAAGATTAAATTGAAGCGAGGTGTCCCAAAAAAGGAGGTGCGCGACCAACTAGAGGAATACCAACTAGAAAAAGAGGTGGTAGACGCGGTATTAAGACGCATCGATGATGAGGCTAAAGAGACTCAGTTTTGGACGAAGTCAGAGAAGGGTATAATAAAGGTGGTACATATACTGTTTAAGCATTTTTTAGAGGAGAATGGGTTTTATAAGTACTGTCCTGAGGGTGGAAGAAATTATGTGTTCGTAAAGGTTACTAATAACTTGGTTGACCACACAGATGAGAAGCAGATAAAGGATTTTATTTTACAGTATCTAATTAATATTGAGGATTCAAGTATCTACAATTACTTCGCTGACCAAACAAGATTCTTTAAAGAGGACTTCCTAACGCTGCTAGAGACGATAGATATATATTTCATTGCCGACAGTAAGGATGCGGCATACATATACTACAGAAATTGTGCCGTGAAGGTTACAGCAAAAGAAATTAAGCCGATTGACTATATTGATTTAGGAGGTTATGTTTGGAAAGACCACATTATAGATAGGAAATTTACAGATGGAGTTCCTGATACAGATTACAAACAGTTCATAAGCAACATCTGTAATGGAGAGGAGGATAGAGTACAATCCATGGAGTCAACCATAGGGTTTATGTTACATGCGCACAAGAGCCTATCATATTGCCCTGCGGTTATATTGAATGATGAGGTTATATCTGACAACCCCGAAGGAGGAACGGGTAAGGGTATATTCATCAATGCTTTAAGCCAAATGAAGAAGGTGGTGACCATTGATGGTAAGTCATTTACATTTGAGCGTTCCTTTGCATACCAATTGGTGTCAGCAGACACTCAGATACTTGTATTTGATGACGTTAGGAAGAACTTCGCATTTGAGAGACTATTCTCTGTCGTGACAGAAGGGTTAGATTTAGAGAAGAAAAACAAGGATGCAATTAAGATACCATTTAGTAAGTCTCCAAAGATTGGTATCACAACAAACTATGCGATTAAGGGTAGCGGAAACTCATTTGCTAGACGTAAGTGGGAGTTGGAGCTACATCAATGGTACAACAAGAACCGAACACCCATAGATGAATTTGGGAAGATGTTCTTTAGTGAATGGGATGACGATGATTGGTGTGCGTTTGACAACTATATGATTGGATGTCTAAAGCGGTACTTAAGAACAGGATTGGTTGAGAGCAAGTTTGTGAACCTTGAGTTAAGAAAACTGTCTGCTGAAACAAACCATGAGTTTATTGAGTGGTGTGGATTAATACCGGGGGCTCAGCCTAGTCATTTATTGACATTCAACTCTAGGATACCATTAGGTACTTGTTATCAAGACTTTACGGAGTCGTATCCTGATTATGGGAAGCATTCAAAGGATAAGCTGAGTATGATTAAGTTTAATAAATTCATGGCCGCCTATGGTACATATGTGTCGGGCAGTACCCCAAAGGAAGGACGTGCTGCTGAAGGCAAATGGATGGAGATAGTTAAAAAAGAGAAGGTATTACAACAAGAAAAAATAAAATTATGAGGTGGAATAAAATATATGCTCCTCCATTTGAGGACATGTACAAAACCTTAGACCATAGGTCATGTAGAATTAAGGATGCAAATGGGAATTGAAGATGCGATAGAGGTTCAAGACACCTTT
>Ga0208134_1001941_pt1 | contig 11447 bp, 7 predicted proteins | sample VirMetDEL_Mar_31_FD_184515 | JGI IMG/M metagenome (GOLD analysis project Ga0208134, IMG submission 184515) | Aqueous microbial communities from the Delaware River and Bay under freshwater to marine salinity gradient to study organic matter... | ecosystem: Environmental > Aquatic > Marine >... | reverse complement strand
CGACACCAACTGCATCTGTTGTATTATCCATTCTTTGCAAGCCTTGGAATATGGAACGACCTGCGCTTGTGCCGACATGAAGCAATTCGGTGTCATCATCATAAGCAAGTGCTGTTACAGCGTTTGATGTGCCGTACAGAGTTGCTTGAGCATTCTCTTGGAAGAGGCGCTTCTCGTCGTTGTAGATTTTAGCTATCTGTTCAGCGGTTGGGGCTGTGGCTGATATGCGAAGGAGGGCTAGTGAGCCTAAGATCGGATTATTAGATTTATCTACACCTACCATTAACTCTTCACCTGCAATAGTAGCCGTTGTAGCGACTGACCCTACAGGTACTCCGTTCATAGCTAAATTAAGAACTCCAGACTTGACATAAGCTGTGTAGAAAACCCAAGAACCGATAGTTGGAACCCCTGCGTTCAGGGACACTACTCCGTCTGCTTGGTATACATAGAACTTGCCATTCACAAGTCCTGTGTACAGCCTTCCAGCGCCAAGTTGTGAATTCTGAAGCAGGCATTGTACACCACTAAGGCTAGTGAGCTTAACCCAACCCATCACACTAAAGTCACCAGTACCAAAGTCCAGATCACTGTTATAAGGCTGTTGCAGATAATTACTAGAACTAAACCCACTGTACCCTACAAGGTCAGCACCCGTTGCTACCGGAGTCTTAGTGATTGTGCCGAATACTTGGAGACCGTTGCCGTTAACACTTCGGTCTGGTTCGGCGTATTTGACATTGATTGTATGGTTAGTTGTAACATCGTTTTCACTATAAACCACGTATCTAATAGAAGTACCTTTAGCTGTGAATGTGACAACATCCGAAAGATCTGCACCACTACCCCAATAGAGGATTGAGTTATCAGAATCGACAAATTGTATGTGAGACTGTGATGCACCGCTTGTAAACGCCTGATCTTTAGTGTGATATATCGTGTATGGTACACCATCTTCTACAGGTATCGTTAAAGCGAAATAGCCTGCGCCAGATTCTGCGGTATCGTCCACAACGCTCCAAGATTTTGCACCAGTACTATATGTGTGAGATAAAATTCGACCACTATCTCTATAAGCGATACTCGAATGATCGATTTCTTGTCCGGGTGTTGTGGTATCAGTATCCGAAAGGGTAGCTAGCTTGATGTCACCGACCATATAGCCTGTGTTGTAGTCGGATGTGATGTAGGCAACAGAAGAGGACGGTGCGGTAGGCTCTACGTAGTAGTCGTGTATAGAAATTCCACTGTCAGAACCCCACGCAGGATAGTCGTCTGTGATAGTGCCATTGTTCTTTAAGCTAGCTGGTATCTGGTTCAGATAGACAACTTTATCCCATAAATTATTCAAGTGGCCTGTTCCACTGGGTAAGTCTTTGCCTATTGGCCAATAAGTTCCAACGACACCACCTTCTTGACACGTAGCAAACCAGTAAGTATTTACCTTTGCTATGCTATGTATTGCACTGGTCGTTGCGGATGATGTAACAGTCCCATCATTCTTAATAACACTCACGCCGCCATCAGTTGCAACCGCAATAGTCGGCACAGGTAGTCCAGTGGCAGGGTCTATTGGTGCGTTGGGCAGTACGGTCATGGCTATGTCGTTTACCACACCACTAACGATGGTGGGGCTGAAAGCGATCCCATCCCAATTAGTAGAACTTAAATTTCTTCCCGCAAGGTCTGAGCGCCAATTCCCTTGATAAGTCGTGTCAGTCGTTGTTCTATAACCTTTTGCCGAATCTGAAAGAAAATCGATTAATTGGACACCTGTTGCAAACCCGTTTCCGGTACAAAGCAATCCATTTACCATATGAATAGAAGAAGCATCATTTGAATAAATTATTCCTCCTCCACTAAAAACCATCCACATAGGCATAGTAGGATCATCACCATCATAGATAGTAACCTTATCACTCTCTGCCACAATAACAGCAACCGCTGGGAACTCTTTACGTGAACCACGAGTAACACTAGATGCTTCGTTATACCAACTGGTATTCTGAGTACGCTTACGCCATGCACCACCATCGCTATCTTTGCGAGTGTCATATACGAATACATCAACAGCAGTGCCGGCAATGTCTTTGGCGATTTCATTGAGACCGACTGTGCCGACGATATCCAAGTTACCTGCTGCATCGCTTTGAAAGTCTACACCCAAACCAAACGCACCAACAGCCATCAGCGCATTTGCCGTGGTATCGGTTGAGCTTGTCTGAGTATTCTCCAGTGCGGCCGTTCCGTAGTTTCGTAAATCTCTACTCTTAGTCATCTACTTTTCCAATTATGTTATCTGTAGTATTTATATAGAGTGTCATAGTTCTGCTTCTAGTGAAAACCAATCAGTGCTGGCAGCAAACCTAATGAAAGCGCTAACACCTACGCTCGCTATTGTTACTTGCAATTCAATACTACTCTCACCTGCTTCACCTGCAACAACTGCCGTACTAGTTGGCGCTGAACCAGCACCAAATGCTTTAAACATGGAAGGACGAGACCCTAAAAATGTAGGGCTGCGTAGCATAGTGACGGGCATGTGGTAAGAGCTAAAATATTCAGCTGACCAGTAAGTACCTTGAGCAGTGAACTTATCTGATACCATTTGATAATACCGCTGACACAAAGCCAGCTCTTCGCCGTATGATCTGTGCTCGAACGGGGTGGCTACTGATCCCGCTTCGAGTTGTATTCCGGTCATTTCTAGCCATACCGAATTATCCGACATGTATGATAGCAGCGAGTCTAACACGAACAACCTGTAGTACTGTGCTTCAGTGGCGGATAATGTAGCAACAGTAACCGTTACCCTACTCCACTCTGTGCTAACCTCTATAGAACCGTAGCCGGTATTGGTGGCACCAGTGCTTCCGTTAATAATTCTTCCAGTTCGAACAGAACCAGCTTTACTGCCCCTGACCCAGTAACTGAGCGTCAAATTCCCAGTCTGAGGTAAGCTAGTTGCCTCTATGCGATGCTCTACCTCAATCTGCGCACCGGCAGAACCATCTACACCTGTATATCTGATCGCATTGCGAAAGTCGCCGAACCCAGCGACCTTAGTTATATCTGGAGTCGCACCACCATAGACGAGGTGTCTAAATCTGTCAGCGGCATATCCAGTTCCAGCCGATATAAAGCTAGTACCCCGCTGCCATACGTCAAACCCACCATTAATAATCAGATTCCTGCGACCCGCACCAATCAGGTTAAACTGCTCCTGTGGTGTCTCTGCACGAAGCATCGCATTACCAGCAACGCCACTTGGCTTCTCTAGCTCTTTAAGCTTCTCTCTTACGTTAAAAGCTGGTTTGTTAGCATATACGGTCATATCTATTCCTCTACAATAAAGCCATCAACGGCGGATATCGCTGTACCAACAGCTCTGGTTGTGTTATCAACTCGTCTTAGACCTTGGAAATCAGATCTTCCATCAAGCGTACCAACGTGTAACATTTCAGTCGACTCGTCATACGCCAACCCTCTAACGTAGTTATCAGCGCCGTATAGAGTTGCTTGAGCATTCTCTTGGAACAGAACCTTCTCGTCATTGTATATCTTGGATATCTGTTCAGCGGATGGGGCTGTGGCTGAGATACGCCATAGTGCTACACTAGAGTTACCTAGGTGATGGGTTGACTCATACCCAACCACTACACTTGCGCCAACATTGGTAATAGTATTTGCCATCGGGCCAGTAGTACGGAAAGCGCCGTCAACATAGAAATACACAACTCCAGACCTTCGGGCTACAGTAAGAAACTGCCAAGTTGAGCGTGTTAAGGGGCTAGTAAAAACAGATGTGTTATTAGTATAAAGATAATAGTTATTGTCAGAACTATTAATCCGTAAGCTCCACGCATTGGTTTCTGCGTTATTAGATAAAACCCGACTAAGAATAGATGCGTAGGCTGACACACTCGTTCCCACATTTATCCACCCCATGATACTAAAGTCACCAGTACCAAAGTCCAAGTCACTGTTGTAAGGCTGCGCAAGGTAGGTAGTGCTACTAAACCCACTGTATCCCACAAGATCAGCACCCGTTGCTACGGGAGTCTTGGTGACTGTGCCGAATACTTGTAGACCTTTGCTGTTAACGCTGCGGTCTTCTTCTGCTTCTGAGATAGAAAGTGTGTATGTAACGGTTGAACCTACAACAGGACTGCTATACAAAATAACTCCAGCGCTGGCATCATTATGATCAAATGTTAAAGTTCTAAGACTAGTTGTTCCTTGTTCCGGGAACACATCTACGCCCGTAGTGACATTAACTAATCGTGTTTCGCCGTCAGGAGTGAATGCCGTATCACACTGGATACTAACGGCATAACTCTTGCCCAGCGGAACATTAAACAATATCCACACATAGCCAGCGGTTGTGCCAGCATTGGAATCTTCCGTCAGACTGAACGTAGCAGAGCCGCTGGTGTATGTGTGTGAAGCTAGTCTGTCTGTGCTATACAATGTGCTAGTAGCGATTAAATTTGCCCCAGTAACATTTGTATCATCAGTATCCGAAAGTGCCGCCATTTTGATATTACCCGGCATCCAACCTGTGTTGTAGTCTGAGGTTACATACGCCACCATGCTGTTTGGTACGCTGGGCAAGCCAGCACCAGCAGCAGGAAACGATGTAGCGTCTAATAAAGTGATTTTATCAGTAAATCCAAACGCTCGACCGTGGGCCGTTCTTAGAATGGTGTTACTTAAATCACCAAGGTTATCGACCACATTCAGTGCAGGATCATTACCAGTGTTGCCACGAGCATCATATGCTGTGATTCCTGGTATGTTGTTTAGGTACGCACCAGTTACATCCGTAGTAGGAATATCAATGAACGCCTGCCGCCAGAATGTAGAACTTGATCCAGACTGCTGTGATGAGTACGATACTTGATTTCGATTAAACGATATGTTTTTAGCACCTGTGTACACTGATGCCGTGTGAGTAATATCAACAACAGTACCATCATCCTTAATCACACTCACGCCGCCATCAGTAGCAACTGCGATAGTTGGAATGGGTAAGCCTGTTGCAGGGTCTATTGGTGCGTTGGGGAGGACGGTCATGGCTACGTCGTTGACTGCGTTACTTGCAATATTACCTGTAGGGTCACCTAAAGCCGTACCTGCTGAAAAGGTATGTCCCGGTGCATTCCGTAGTGCTAGACTTGTCCTATCTACCCCGCCATAATTTGACGCAGTTAAATGGGCTTGGCTTCTATCAAGAATAAAATCTATCAGAACTAAACCTTGAGCATTCGGGGCCGTGCCTACAGCCAATTTACCATTGATCATGCTAGTGGAGGTATTGTCTGCACCTATTATCAGCGTAACGTTCCAGCCTGCCTGATTAAACACCATCCACATTGGCATAGCAGGGTCATCACCATCGTAGATGGTAACTTTATCAGCTTCAGCAACAATCACAGCAACAGCAGGAAAGTCTTTACGTGCTCCACGAGTAGCTGTATTGAGGGTCTCGTTGTACCAAGATGTGTGCTGAGTACGCTTACGCCATGCACCGCCATCGCTGTCTTTAGTTGTATCGTATACGAATACATCAACAGCAGTCTTGCTAATAACTGCATCGACTGCCGACATCTCGCTGCCATTTGCTAGTAGAAAGTCCGTCTCGGATTGTGTATAGACTTCAGTCTTAAGGTAATGATCATCTAACAGTAGATCAGTTTCTGTCTGATTGTATACTTCAGTCTTGAGATAATGGTCGCCAAGTAATGTGTCGGTTTCGGTCTTAAGGTAGTAATCGTCTAACAGTAGATCAGTTTCGGTTTGCGTATAGACTTCAGTCTTGAGATAGTGATCACCAAGTAGCGTATCAGTTTCGGTCTTGAGATAGTAGTTTGCGCTTGTCAGTAGTTCGTATACTTGAACATCGACTACGAAGTCTGCTTCTAAGTTATACGTGAACGACACTGAGGTACCAGTTGTTGCAACGTAGTCGTTAGCAGAACCTTCAACTTGCTTAATGCCGTTGACGAATACTTCAATATTCTGACTACCATCAACAACGTAGTTGAGTACTTCAGTCGCAGTACCAGTGCCTATACCAACATCTGTTGCAATAAAAGAAACGCCAATCGTGTTGGCACTGGCACCAATGAGAGTGAAGTCCGTATCGCCGACTGTGGTGATCTCATAGAGTCTATTAGCAATGATTGCCGTTGCAACGACTGCATCATCTTCAGCACCAGATACGATGTTCGTTGTACCAGCTGCGGTGTATGTGTACTTACGTAGAGTTGCAATTGCATCACTGGCTACTAAAACGCCACCGCCACCACTAGATGGAACTGCATCAACCCAAGCCGAACCAGTGTAGACTTTCATCTTCTGATCCAAGGAGTCGAAGTAGAATGCTCCTTGAGTTGGAGTTAGTGGCGCTGTAGAGGAGTAGACTATCTTAGCATCAGAGTAGTCGCCTGCAAGCGATCCACCTAATGTGATACCTGTGTATGTTGCGGCTGATACATCGCCAGTGACGACAAGATCTACGTCGACTGTGGCTGACCCGCCGACCTCAAGACCATTCTTGACTAAAAAGTTCTTATTCGTTGCCATTGGTTCACTCTCCCCAAAAAGGCTTTATTGTATGTTCTGCGCTTATTTATGCAAACTCATGCACGGATTCTGATCAGGCGTCTATAGTTGTAATTTGCGACGATCGTCACCACAGACGCTGAAGATGTTACATTAGACATTCTCTGGGTAAGTTATGGATTCGGGTGTGACGGAATATAATTCTTCTTCCGACATGGCCGATAATACCACAGAGAACTCCGATGGAAAGTCACGAAGAACAGCCCTATACCGTATTAACGCATCTTTATCCTCTGTAGATATAGATACGTCCGGTAAGAATATATAGTCAGTAGCAGATAAGCGAGCATCTCTACCCTGCCTTGCCCACGCCATAATATATGCTCTTAGCGATTGGATAGATTCTTCATATGTTGTCGTTACTTCTTCCATTAGGATAGCCTCTTCCAAGAAATGGTTATTGAGTTAACTGTGGTAGCTACGCTAGACCAAATCTGAACACCATGTTGGTTATCATTTCCAAGAGTAGTCTGGTATCGTGCGTATAAAACACCAGAATTCAGAGCATGACCCCCAGCAGTAAGGTGAATCGTATTAGGCCCACCGCCAGCGGAGGAGTTAGTAGTTGAGGCATAATGTTGTACAAGACCTGAAACATAGCCGCTGTACCAGCCTCCCCCTGACAAGTATATTGTCATCAGGTAAACACCTGTTGGCAATGTTGGTATAGCTGATTGAGGCACTACTGTTTGGGCAGATGTAGTTATGGAAAAATTTGAGGCGCTGAAAACGGTGGTTGTGCCCAATATATTCGTAGCACCGCCAGAGGATTGTATGCTACCGGCTAGGTGGAGGTCTTTGAATCGGTAAGAGGTTGAGCCTAAGTCCTGCGTACCGTTTGCAAGCACTCCTGCCTTCATGGATAGCAAAGCGTTACCATTAGAACAGAAGATGCCCGATGTATTTCCACCTGAACCGGCTAGGTATACTTCAGTGCCGTTTGCTGAGACACCAATATTTCCGGAGGTTGTACCGTCCTTGCGAATATTTATGACAGGGCCGTCCGAACCCATTCTATTAGCATCAATGGCCGATGTACCTGCTCCAGTTAAACTAATATAACCACTCTCATCTACTCGAAACCCAGTCGTATTACCTGACGCTGGTACTGTAGTGGTACCCACGAGTAAGTTGCCAGAGCCGTCGATTCTTACCCTCTCGATGTCGTCAGTATGAAACATCAGTGAGGTTGCATGCATATAACCCCCTGCTGTAATTAGCTTTTTATTATTTACATTAAGCTCAAACGATTTATCTGCATAGGGTGCTTTTATCTGTGCGTAATAACCTAAATCTCTTGCAGCGTCACTCTGAGAAATAATTATCCCTTGAGTGCCACCTGAAACTTGCAACTCAGCCGCAGGAGAACTCGTGCCAATCCCGACATTGCCCACGCTGTCTATTCGCATACGCTCGTTCCAGCTAAAATCGGCACTTAAAGCAAACTCAGCTTCGGTGACAGTAGGAGCATTGTTAAATACAATGACACCATCATCCGCCATTGCTATTTGATTCTTACCCCATCGAGTAATGCCAGTATATTGCGGTGTATTCCCCGTACCAGTAGCGTAGGCGTTGTTAGTGAACTCTGATTGTATATCGTTTAATCGTCCTGATATAGAGCCGAATCCAATCTGTAGGGCAGTTCTGCCACTTGTGTCTGTGTTCCAAGCACTTGGAGTGACGCCAATACCGACATTGCCATCAAGGTCAATACGCATACGCTCCGGGCCGCCAGCATAGAGTTTCAGAATATCTGTTGTATTACCCGAACCAACTCGAATTTCATCACCCGTATTTTTGCCGATTAGTATATGGCCCTCACAGCGAATGTTCATTCCGTCTGCAATATTTATCTGACCATTAACATCAAGCTCATATGCAGGAGAACTCGTTCCTATTCCTACATTACCACTAGCATCAATATCTAACGCAGCAGCGGGGAATTCACCTAAGTCTCTATTCCTACTCATTATACCGTCCCGTTAGCTTCGTTAGCTGCTCGTAATGATGCTTTGACTTCTTCAGTCCACACAGCAGTGGCGATGCCTTGAACTTCAGTGGACTCGCCTGAGATGTCTGTATCTACGTGCGTCCAAGTGCTATCTTCATTTAGCGAAGATGATACGCAGGTCAATGCGTGCCGGTGAAATGATCTAGACAGCTCTGCACCGTCTTCATCAATCACTGTTGCAGTTCGGATCTGGATCGCTTTATGCTCACCAACAATTTCTATCTTATCTTGTAATACCGTTTTAGTTAGAGCCATGTCATTATTTCCTGTCTGTGCCTACCTCTGGTAAGCGTATGGGTTATTAGTTAGACATATACGTCATTTGAAATATCATAAGTCCTGTGGAGTTTCTTGCTAAGTATTGGGCATTGGTAAGCGGTGCCTGACTTGTTCCGTCAATATAGTGCATGTACATAGTAGTAGCGCTGGGGTGAGTTAATAAGTTTGTACCTGAAAGATTGCCACTAGCGCAGTAAGAGATCTGACCGGCACCATACGTGCCGCCGGCAGAAGCTTGAGGAAACGGTAATCCTTTGATATAAAACCCATCAGTGGTGTTGGGTATCGACATGCCTTGAAGATATGCTTGCACTGTAACCAAGCGGCCTACTTTTGTATAACCAGCCCCCGCAACGGTTAAAGTTGCATTATCTATATAAGGAGTCCAAGTCCCCTCTTCGTAATCGTCCAACGTATTACTTGACGCTGAACCTGAAGGAGTACCGAATACGACACCGCCGGATAGGTGGAGGTCTTTGAAGCGAAGGGTCGGGTCTCCAATATCTATAGCATTGTCTGTAATCACAGAATTGGCCGCTACAGGGTATATTTTGCCAGCTCCAAAAAACAAACCTGAGCCATTTGCGCCATCGCCACTAGTTATTTTTGTGTAGCCGTATATAGTACCAATACTGCCAACGGTTACAGAATCTTTTGCGAATTGAAGAATATCTCCATCGGTAGTCTTACGGTTAAATGCACTACTGCTAGAGGTGGCTGTTGCAAATAATCGCCCATCGTTACGTAGCTCAATACCTTGGTCTGAGTTATCGACGTTGGTCGTACCAACGAGTAAGTTGCCCGACGAATCGAGGCGCATCTTCTCATCTGGTGAAGCCGCTGTACCAGCACTAACAGGTGCGCTTGTGTAAAACTTATGCCCAGAAGCGTCCGTTACGCTCAGAGCGCCACCTCCTGTTGCCATTGCTTTCCAGCCCTGATCGTAATAGAGGTTAGCTGCTACGTGTAGCTGGTTATTGTAGCCAAATATCGACCCACCTTCTTTAAGTTCAATGGATGGTCTTAGAGTGTTTACTGGAACCCGGCCAATCCCGACATTTCCGTTCAGACTAAAGTGTGCAACGTCAGTGGAACTAGCCCCATTGTATCCTTTAATAACTAACGATCCGTCAGCCGCAGCACGTCCTAGGCTCCACTCATAAGTAGACGAATAACCAAGTTTAATTTGTTCATCAGATGCAGTGTCATAGACTGTTAGCTTACTGCTCGGAGCGGCATCCCCAATCCCGACATTTCCACTTGGCTGAATAAGAACTACATCCTCAGCGAATGGCAGAGTACCCGCTGTAACGCCTGTGTTCTTTGTGGCAGCAGTGCCAACAGTAGTGAAAGCACCTGTGGCTAAATCAGCATTAGTTGGTAGCTCACCAGCAGCGGTGCCGGTGTCTAGTGTTGCAGCAGTACCTAGAAACGTCGAGGTCGTCACAGCACCCCATCGAATGACTGTGATGATATCGTCAGCATTCGTAACTGCCATGGCAAGAACGATGTTGGTGCCTGTGGTTGCTGTAAAATCTGAGTTGGCGAGCTGTACTCCGTTTAACAACACCTGAACCAATCCAATGTCATATACGATAGCGATCGTCGTTTCTGTCGCAATGCCGGTGAACTCTGTTACATCATAGACACCTTCAACAGTAGTCGTAGCATCATTCCACGCTGAGCCATCGTATATCCGCAACTTACTGGAAGCTGTGTTGAAATACGTCATACCAGCAGCAAGCGCATTACTCAATACGGTCTGGGTTGGATCGACGGCACTTGGTGGTAGTGTTACGTCAGATATCAGAACTGCTACGCCAGCGTTAGTCGGTAGCTCACTGTCGGCAGTACCCGTATTTGAATAAGCCGATGAACCGTGGTTCGACAGACTTCTATTCCTGCTCATAGTAGAACCTCTATTGTTGTTTTCGGCTGTATCATATACATCTTCCGTGTTGGTTAATATGGTATTTATGTAATCACTTGGGACTACGCTTGGCTAGTCCCACGAGCTATCCGATATCTGTAGAGGAGATCTGTGCTAATGGTACGTTATCTGTGTCTACACCAGTATCGGTTAATGCCGATGTTCCGTAACTTCCTAAATCTCTACTATTACTCATCTAAAACCTCGGCATATGCTGACTGGTAGTACTGCTGCGCTTAAGGCAACAGTTGGTACCTGACGCAATGATTTAAACATTTGGAGTTTCTGCTTCTGCTTGGCGATCTACTGCCGACTGAATAACTCCACACTCATATCCGTGAGCTACGATAGCCTCACGAGTAGTAGGAATCTGCTCACCCTCTGCTAAGCATTTAGCCACCACTACCTGCACAATTTCGTCAATAGCTATGCGGCAGCGATTATGTACTGCATTGTCAGCCCAGTCTTGTGGTGAAAGTGCTGCGTAAGATAGCGCTAGTTCTTCTGTTTCTGTTAGTTCAATTGTAATGTTCATTTTTATTTCCTTTGTTATCCGAGTAAATAGCCTGAGAAACTAACTACAGTATTTTGTGAACC
>Ga0208134_1001932_pt1 | contig 11482 bp, 16 predicted proteins | sample VirMetDEL_Mar_31_FD_184515 | JGI IMG/M metagenome (GOLD analysis project Ga0208134, IMG submission 184515) | Aqueous microbial communities from the Delaware River and Bay under freshwater to marine salinity gradient to study organic matter... | ecosystem: Environmental > Aquatic > Marine >... | reverse complement strand
AAGTCACCATTGCCATTGCTCAAGAGAGCATATGATTCTGGGCTATCAAAGCCACCGTGCGAGACAGCCATGAACTTAGGCGAAACCATAAGGTGCGATGCCAGCGTTGATATTGCAGTGGAGGTGTAAGCATCTTCGCTGTCAGTATAGAGAAACTCTCTCGCAACATTGCCGCCGTTCTGAATGAATACAGTCGCTCCATCAATCGAGACTGGCTGGGTAAAGTTGCAGCCAAACGGTGTTTGCAATCTGATCTGAGCATTCGTCGGGGTGATTGCTTGGTTTAGATACGTTGGAATATAAAGCTCACCAGCCGCACCAAAGACCTGCAAGTCACGGTTAGAAACCATGTACCTGATTTCATTCACATGACCAGTAGCCGCAACGATTGAGATAGCGTCAGTGTCCGCAGCCTCACCGACATCGAAGTTAAAGAACTCGCCGATCTGTGACATCCAGATGGTGTCAGGCTGGGCCAGCGTTCCGCCATAGCAAAGCCTGTTCTCATGGAAAACAACGGCAGAGGGATACCCTCTAACCGCAGAGAAAGACTGCTCAGACCAATCAGCCGTTGCACTATGAGTACTCAACTTTACATAGCCGCCGCCATCCTCAGCGGAAGATGCAGTACCACCAGCTGTAAAGTACCAAGTGTTTTGATCGACAATGCCAGCAACAGTGCGACTGCCATTCAAGTTGCCAGTGTTAATTCCGCCAGTCGCAGAAGCATCCTCAATGATAACAACCTCACCGCCAGAATAACCGTGATCGATATGCGTAACTTCAACCGTCCTACTGCCAGCCGATGTGCGCAGTGGGTTCTGCACAGCAAGGCGTATCTTCAATTCATCAATGACAGTGCCAGTAACTTCCGTTGCGCTGGTGTATGCGGTGATCTCAATCTCAGACTGGTTATACAAAAGCACAACGCCGACATGATCTGGCGTGAAGTAAGGCGAACTTGTTGTGACAGTGATCGATCCAGTAATGCCAGACGGGTCAAGCGTCGTACCATGTGGCTGAAAGTTATAGTAAGGCTGAAACACCCTTGAGCCATCAAGCTGCTGGTCAAACGAATAAGGTGTGATCTCAAAGCTGGTCAGGCTGGTCCTGATAAGCATCCGAGGCATGAACAGCGGGTGGCAGATAAACATCACATCGCCATACTGGGCGTTGGTGTACTGGTTGATATAACGGTCATCGAATGGAATAGGATCGCCATTCGTATCAGCAGTTATCGTACTAACCAGTGTAATCACATCATTGGCCTGATCGAGATAGAAGCAACGAACCTGACCATCCTCGACAGAGATAAGGTACTGCTCGTCATCAGAGAACTCGAACTCAAATAGCTGAGTATTGCTGCCCGCCGCACCCAAGTTATGAACGAACTTTAGGCCGTGGCGTTTCTTAGCCGCACCCTCTGACGTAACGATCATGTTCTCCAGCTTCCTAACTGAAGCAGAATAGATCGGCGTATCAGTCCGCATTCTTAATGAGTCACTGACTTCCCCAAACTGAAAGCTGTTCTGCGGTATTCTGATCTTTCGCATTAGCTACGCCTTTGGGCAATAAACCTAGATGTGTTTAGACGCTGTGAGGTTTGACGCTGTGAGTCACGGTTGCGCGCTTGCGCCATGAGGAACGAATACTTCTGCTCCATAAGCTGAGATAGCTGGGCATCCCGCGCCGCAGAGATAGCAAGCACCGCAGCCATTGAATACTCTACGGCAATGGTAAAGTAGGAGGGCCATTCACTTTCAGAAGCGCGGAAGATGTAATCTGCAATTACCGTCTCACTCTCAGAAACATCGCAGTAAATCTTATCACCGTAAGTATCGAACTTGATCGGCGCATCATTCACAGTCACAGCGGAAACGGTCAGCGTCTCTGTTGGTAATTGATAGGCCGCATCCCAGCGGCCAGTGGGGTCAGAAGCCAAACGGTTAAGAACCGCCTGATTGGTGGCAAAGCCCCATCGAGTATTAGTTAAACATGCTCGGGCAATATCTTCATACATAGCATCGCAAATATCAGCCTCGGCTGTACCATCCGCGAATGAAGAAATAGGCGAACCACCCATAAGGATAGAAGCCCTTGAGCATACTTTGATAGCTGTGTTTGCAATAGTTGGCATGAAAGTTTGGGGGGCCGTAGCCCCCCACCCCTATTAGTTGTTGTCGAGGACTTCGTAGATACCGTTGCTATCAATAGCAACTGCACCCATCGACATCATGGATGTGGTCAAGTGTGCGACCTTCTCAGGCACATAGTTAACCTCAGTTTGGACATCCGCATTGATACCGATACCAACAGCGGTTGTGTGGTAGGCAAAGTTTTTGCCGCCAGCAACTGCCGATGTGGAGAAGATTTTGAAGCCCAAAAACTCCTTCATGGTCATACCGCCTGCGAATGGCAGGTTCTGATCGCCAACGTAATCAGAGGATGCAAACTCGTTAATGTTAAACAAGTCAGCAAAACCAGCTGGCGACATAGCGATGTAACGCTGGCCGTCTTCTGGAATGTCGGCAGTACCGAATGTCTCAAAGAGAACAAGAAGATCAGCCTTGCCAAGCGCACCGCTTGTGTCAGCAATCTGAGTTGCGTTCGCACCAGCATCCATTGCTGCAACAAGAAGTGCGTCAGTCTGACGACCCAGTGCTGCGGCAGCAGAAGTTGCTACTGCTTGGCGCTCGTTGATATTGAGCTTCAGCTCGTCGAGCTTGTCGATGTACTCGGAAGCGTAGTAATCAACCATCGTCGCTTCGACGTTAGTGTGTACCAGCTCCATTGGCGTTACGTTTGCATTGCGGGTTTTTGTTACCGCAGTGCCAGTGCCGATCTTCTGAAAGCGGGCAACCGAACCAGATACGTTAGAAGAGCGAACAGTGTTGCGCAGCTTAGAACCCATGCGCTGATACGCGAGGTGAACTTCTGTTTCGAACTGCTTGATGAAGGCTTGGTCAATGGTATTGGCCATGATGTTTTCCTTAGATGAATTTGCTACGAACGGGTGTCCGTTACATCACTTCAAACAAGGGTATCCTTTCGGGCCTCTTAGTGCATCACGGGCCGTGATAGATTAGAACCAACAACATCACCCCACGAATTGCAACGCACAAAATTTATTACACGATGCTCGGCTTGCTGTGTTGCGTATGGTCGAAAGCCTAAGTGGGCCAGCCAGTTGTGGACGAATATGTTTTCATCCCAAACGTCACAGTAAAGCTCTTCATAGAAGTTGTGATAGAAACTCACAACATTTGGTGACTGCTTAACAAAATTGCGCCAATGTTTCTTAATGTCGTTTGAAAAGACAGCCCACATCGTTGCTTCGCGCACACCACAGATAGCAATAGGATTTCCATTGAGCTCTACTGCATGAGCCAAGTCTTCATTGATAGCACCGCGCAATGACTCAACGGGATCGAGCTTATACAGAACCTCAAACTCCCTGAGGTTCTGCTTGCTCATGTTTTCCACAAACGGAAGTATGTGCTTCTCAGCCAAGTGGTGAAGCTCAATATCACCCATAATGACCAGTGGTTTACTGGCCATAGAGTTTCTTAAAGCCTTCTTCAACCTGCTTCACAAAGTTTGGATCGCGCTGCGCTGGGCTGTGATACCGTGGATCACGCATCATTTCTTGCAGTGACTGATCGGTTGTACGCTGTGCAGTAGAAGTATCACCAGAGAATGAGCCATCCTTCATGTTCTCCATGATAACCTCAAGGGCCATGATGCCTTCAGCCGTCTCACACATACGCTCAATCGCTGGCGTAACATCAGCCGGAAAGAACTTAGAAGCAAAGGCACTTGCTGCATCTACACGCGCAGAGGCATTGTCACCAAGACGCTTGGACTCAGCTTCAAGATTCGGCTGCTGTCCCTGCACCGCACCCATATACATCTCGATGCCCTTCTGGAACTCCTCTTGGCCGTAGCCATTCTCAAAGGAATGCTCAGACCACCAGCGCATTAGCTCATTATCAACGGCAGACTCGGAATCAACAAAGTCAGGAAGCTCATAGTCGCCTGCTGTTTCTGGTCGATCCGCGTAAGCCTGCTGCGCAATCTCGTCGCTGATCTGCTTGCGAAGGTCTTCCTCTTTCGCACCAATCTTTGACTCAAGGTTTTTGTAAGCCTTGGCCAATTCCTCTGGTGAACTGTATTTCTCGGGAAGCCACTCAGGTCGTTCACTTACGGGAGGAGTTGACGACTCTAAAGTGGCTTCCGTCGCATCAGCCGCAGGGAGGTCCGGCTGACTTTCTGATAAAAGTGATTCGCTCATTTCTTGCTCCTATGTGCATGTGCAATACGCTGCTCGAGAAGGCCAACGATATAACGCTGCCCCTCATGGTGCCGCAGCTCTTCTGACGCAACATTAGGTCCATGAACCATTTCAATGGTAATAGAACGAAGATACTTGAGCACTTGGACCCCAGTTGGCCCAGAGAAAACAGAGGCAATATCCTGACTAATCTCCAAATCCCGCTCTTTGTTTCGCTGGATTCCGTCGATGCCGATATTAACCTTGTTGTTCAAGTGGTGCTCCCTGTTGCTGCGCCATCTGCTGCTGTGCCATTTGCTGCGCCATTGCAGCTATTTGTTTACGCTGTTCTTCATCGCGGATCAAGCTGTCTGGAACGCCAAACTTTTTAGCAAGGTGAATCGCAACAGCCTCCCCATCTACAAGCATCTGCAACATCTCTGTACCAAAGACACCGCCAACCATCTCAAGGAAACGGGCAACGCTTGAAATGTCTTGGTTTGCCTGAGCCTGAGCCAGTGGAGACGTAGACTTAACCTTTACCTCGCGGCCATTAACCGTAGGCAGCTCAATGCGCCCCTGCTTCTTGAGGATGTAAACAACACGCTGCAACACAGGCTGGACAAGCTCGGACTGCAATCGGCCAAAGGCAGCACCCATACGCCGCGATAGATCAGCCATACGCTCTGCAACTTCCGTTGCTGTAGCTGGCGTCTTGTCTGGGTTGCCAAGCATATCGTTGTAGAGCGCCTTCTTAATGTTCAATCGCATGTCGCTAAGGACAAGCTGCGCAACATCAAAGCGACCAGCCGCATTGATAGGCTGTAGACCACTAGAACCCATAGCCTTTGGAATGATAGACCCCGGAACTAGTTGGATCGTATCGGGGTTAACCACCCCGTCATCTTCCATCTGATAGATGCCAGAGATGGACATCTGCGCATTCTCAAGAATCAACTCAATGGTTAGGTTCGTTGTCTTGATAGCAGACAGTGCGTTGATAAGAGGACCGCGACCGTAGACCTCACCAGCACACTTAGCCCAGCGGAAACAGACATATGGGTTGGAGCCAACGCCATTCATCTGCCTATAGTGCAAGACTGTCTTGGTGCGCTGGCAGATAGCGTAGTGCAGATACGCCTCTTCATTGCGTTTAGTGTAGTCGCGGCAAACAACCTCAAGAACATCAGTCGTGCCATTTGTAGACATCAACGCCATGACCTTAGGGTCGAACGTAGACTTAGGATACATCAAGCTAAGGTGCTCGAACGGAACTTTCTTTCGCTCACGAAACACATGGTCGATGCGGTCATCGGGACCAGTATCAAGAACCACTTGAGGCAGCGGGACGGCTGAGAAAACAACAGGGTTTAGTGCGTCACCCTCTTCAACTGACAGAACGCCAGTGCCAACGGCCAAGTCCATAAAGGACTCGTGAACTTCCTGACCGAAGTTAGAGTTTTGCAGCACCTCGAAAACATACTCTGTGACTTCATCGAGCTCGTTGTTTACCCGATCACGGTCCTCTGGCGGAACCTCACTGCCAGAAGTGAAGTCAGCCCATCGAGCAAAGTTAGGAACAATGCCACTTTGAAGTCGGCTTGCAAATTCCTGCACACCAACAACCGCAGTCTCGTCAAAGATTTTATCATCTCGCCGCTGTCCAGCTGTCTCTGCATAGAAGGACTCGCGCTGGGGGAGCGCATACTCGTAGCACTCCTCAAACAATGGAACCCAGTTCTCACGAAAGGCCTTAGCCTTTTCATACTTCGAGATGTATTTCTTTGCTGCTTCTTGCATCAATCAAACCTGCTAATAAATCCAGCGCCAGTATTAGCAGAGTAAAGAGAGCGACGACCACGCGCCCCGCTACTACCACGACGCCCTTGGTTTACGCTCTTCTGACTGAGAGCGCCCTGAATGTCTTCGCGCTTCTGTTCTGCCCGCTGCCGCACTACCTGCTGGCGCTCAAGCTCTGCCGCAGCGCGGGACTCTGCACTCGCGAGGTTGGCTGATTCTTCTGCTTTCTTTTGTGATTTGGACCTAAAGCACATTTTATATCTCCTGAGACTTTACGGTTTGAAAGCACAAGAACGGCGCAGATTCAACGCACAATACTTAAAGCCGCGACCACAGCCCCTGTCTGCGCTGCCCTCTTGCTGGCTTCTTGTTGAACACATCGAAGTCACGCTTCGCGATTGTTGGCTGCATTGGCTTCTGGTTATTCATCAGCGCCCTGCCTTCCCCAGCGCCAAGCATCAGATACTGCAATGCATCGTGGATGTGCGAGAACATATTCTTGTCAGGCTTGTCAGCGTATCGCTCACCGCTAACCTCCATGCGCTTGTACCCATACCCGCCCTCAAAGCCTTTAATCAACATGCTGCACCGACGATCCAAAAGAAACGCGGGCTTGCCCTCAGCCATCTTCATCAGCTGAGAAGAGACAGACTCAAGGCGAAGATCAACGGAGTTGGAATGCGTGGGGTAAGCCCTGAGCCCAGCGCCACGAAGTATCTGGAACGGCGTTGATTCATCGGTCTGTGCGCGGAAGTCACCAGATGGATCGCCGTATATGTGAACCTCTGGGCAGGCAAAGAAACGGGTAGACAGCTCATTGCGCAGCACCTCTGCGAACCTGACAACCCCCATGTCAACCGCCACAATCTCTGACTGAATCAACCACCTGCCGCGGACCTTCTGCCCGATAGCAGCCGCTGGCGTCAGGCCGAAGTCAACGCCAACATAAACAGGCAGGTTGGCAGCAATGGGCAACTCCTCCTTGGCGATGTGAACCTCTGGGGCAAACATTGGATACACTGGCTTTCCATCCTGAATATGGCCGAAGCGGTTCATCACATAGACATCGATCCATGATTTCGTCTTACCTTGAACAAGGTTGGGGTAGTAAGACTTCATCATGTTATTCTGGTTCTCAGCCTCAGCGTTTGGCTTGTACCCATTGATCTCACCGTCTTCATCGCGGGTCTCAACCATCCCAGAAGGCTGCGTAAAGAACTGCCAGTTGGTCGGCCTGACCAACATCTTGGCCTGCTCACGCGGAATGTGATCGGGAATAGGAACCTCGCCAGACATGATAGGCCACCAGTGATCTTCCTCTGGCGCGTTCGTATCTGCAATAACACCCGTCCATGACGGACCACCATCACGCATAGAAGGATAACGACCAACACGCATAGTGCAGGCGTCAATGATACTCTTGGGTATCTCACGCGCCTCGTTAATCCAAATGCCAGTAAGCTCAAGCGAAAGAAGTTTCTTCACATCCTCAGGCCGATCAAGCGCTAAGAAAATAACCTCTAGATCAATATCGCCCTTCTTGATGTGGTGAGTATAGGGAACCGACCAAGTGAACTTGCCCCAGCTAGTCTCAGGAAACCAGTCAAGCCAAGTCTTGATCGTCGTTGTTCTTAGCTGCGGGTTGGTATTTCGAATGATAGCCCATCGGCTTTTCCGAACACCGTTCGGCCCCTTCTGTTGCTCCAGCGCCCTGCGGAATACTTCAACGCAAGAGGCCACAGACTTCCCGCTACCAACGGGACCGCGAATGCCGCGAAAGAATGTGTCATCCTTCATAAAGGCCTTTAGGACTTCACCGTCAGGCCTGTACTTGAAATCAACCATTCACACTAAGACCTTTAGGCATTGTGTATCCCCCGATCAATTCCCAGCTTAATCATCTTGCCAGCAGCCTCAGGGCCAATGGTCTCAATGATCTTGTCTGCCTCGTAGTCACTGGCAAAGTCTTTAGGGAAGTGCTTCATGTGAACCATGCGCACAACCCGCCTAAGTGTTTCTCGCTCACGCTGAGAAAGAGCATTGATAAAGCTCATGTCAATCCCACGCAGTTGCGCCCTTGGGCTTTGGCCCTTGCTTCTTTCTAGGTTGCTTGGGCTTAGAAGGGGAAGCGATCTTCTTAGGCTCCTCTACCCAAACCAAAGGAACAGACTCAGAAGTGCGCGTAGCCCCAGTAAAGGTGCGCCCCGCTAACTCATGCGTCTCACCGTCCCAAACCGTATCGCTGTTCTTACACTTCCAAACCATTACCTGTCACCACTCGACTGAACCATATAAGGCGAAAGCAAAGTACGACGCTCCTGCCCAGTACGATACTCACCATAATTCAAAGAACGTGCAATCTGATCCGCAGGGTCAGTACCAAGAGAACCCAACTGCAATGACTCAGGCTTAATCGCCTTGTAATAACTCGCTGCCGATTTCGGCTTACTTGCCAAACACATACCCCTAATCCTTCTTCGCCTTGTTCCGTTTACTAATAGACCTAGCCTTAGCACGAGCATCAGCCTTCGAGGAAGCACCCCATGCCTTCAAACTCAAAAGAAGACGCGTAGGCTTCCCCTTCTCGTCACGCTCAGGCCCCTTCATCCCCGCCATCCGCGCCAAGAAACTCGCACGTCTAGGGTTGTCACCACTCTTCACAGGAGCCTTCAACGTACCCTGCTTGTAACTCGCACGACCCTTAGCGTTCAATCCACCCTCAGGATTCTTGCCCGCTTTCCTCTGCCACGCTGGACTCTTTGCCATAACCAACACTCCTCAACTTATCCTTAGCAACGCTCGTGTCAGAACGCTTGCTCTTCTCAGGCTTCTTATCATAACGGCTCAAAGCAATCTCCTCACTTTTGTTTGCGGAGCTTTTTCAGGGAAAAATGTTTGTGAGAGACTATTACAGTAACTAGCACTACTACTTTTCCCCCTACCCCCCTGCTACCAGACTGACCGCAGAGCATTTATCCTAGGTCAATGCTTACCTTGATGTCACCTGCAACCTGTACTTGGCTGCGATCTATCGGCTTGTACCCTGCCCTGTCTAGCAAATCTTGGCTCGCTTGTAGCTGAACGTACTCACTTCTGGCACCTTGTGAGAGCCTGCGAGTGGTGTTCAGGGCAGCAACAGCACTTAGTCCGAACTCCTCATGCATCCTCTGCATCATGTACTGCTGCACATGGGGTAGCTTGAGTGATCTGTATGCGCTTACATATCCAGCCTTGCCTGAGGCGTACCCTGCCTTCTCAGCGGCTTGTGCGGGCTTGAGTCCTTCCGCTACCATTATATCAACCAACGCTGATTGCTTGCTGGTTAGCTTTCTCTGTGTAACTTCATTCATTCTCTACTCCTTGAGCCCCCCTCTCCCTCTCTCCCCCCGTTGATAACACGTTCTCAAACCCCTGTGTCAACGCACAAAGGTTCGTAACTCACACCTTAAGCGTGCTATAACCATACTATAACGCCGTTGTTGGCTCTTCTGTCAGAGGCGGCTCGCGACCTTGGCATTGCCGTCGTCTCAATCATCTCACATGGTTCATCCCCGCGTCTCATGCTGGCGTGAATAACCCTCCAACAGTTCGCAACGACAATCCTTTCTTTGTAATGACTGTTGCTTAGCTGGCTTGTGTTGGCCTTTAGATTCTGGCGGTGGCAGGTGCGGATTGTCATTGCGAACTGCAAGCCTCACTGCGTTCAGTTGGTGGATTATTCTCTGGCATTTCATCGCGGGGATGACCCCTGCGAGACAATAGGAGACTAGGAAATGACAAAGACACTCACCACCTCAGACATCATCGCTCAAAAACTGGATCATATTCACTACTTCCAGCAAGACGGTGTTCACGAATCATTGCTCATCGGCATCTCACGGGACGCTTGCTACACTGCCAACAACAGCTTGAGCTTCAAGAAGAAGCAGCTGTGCGACATCCTCGCAGAGTATGACCGCCACATGTCAGAGAAAGACGATAACGCAGCAGAGCGCGCCGAACGGTTTGCTGGCAAACTGTATGCGGAACTCGAAATCCTCGAAGAACGCCTCGACATCGAGAAGGCAGTGTACTTCACAATCACTGGCGGCGAGGAATGGAAGCCAACAGTCAAGCGCCCAATCAAGCGCACCAACGTAGACATGGCAGCTCTTCGCAAGAAGGTAGCCTAAGCCTCAAGGGTGGCCTCAGCGCCACCCACCACCAACTCAGGAGAACCTCACATGAAACACTTCATCCTCGACGTCGCAGGCCTTGCAGCAATCGTAGCACCCTGCCTGATACTCTACCTCATGTAACTAGCGGAGGGGCTGGTCCCCTCTTGCCAACCTTGCGTCAAGCGTCGGGGCCATAGTTTACAAGCCGCAATCTTGTACCTGAATTAGTTTTTATGAGTGAACGAAAAGCATTTCAATCACTGCGCATAAGCAGTATGTTGTTAGTTAGGAGAACCAACAATGGTAAAGCCAATCAACCTGTTTCATACCCCGAATGACTGGGATGAAATAATGAAGTGGATCAATGCTCACAACAAAGAAGACATTGCCCACCTCACAACAGCAGCAGCAATGGCATGGAACCTCGCTGCAAAAGCAATCAAGGAGAACCAACAATGAAGTACGATTACACAGACGTAACCAACGTCCAGATCAAGATGAGCATCACACCTTGGGAAGCAAACAGGCTTCTCAAGTGGCTCAACGAGACGACCGGAGAAGAGGACTTCACTCGCACCAATATTATAAAAACCCTTACCTCATCGATTGAGTGCGCAGCTAAGGCTATGGCTTACGAAGCAGATCATGTGAAGGGATATGCTGAAACAGAGGAGAACAACAATGCTTGATTTCAATTCAACTGACTGGAGCTTTCCAGTCGAAGCACAACCAGTGTTTGACCAGCTAGGCAACGAGATCAACGGCACACAAGCCGTTGTTCGCACCGACAACAACCATGTACTCGGTGTTCATGGGTCACGCTATCGTGTTCTTAGCCACGATGATGTGGTCAACAGCACACTGGATGCAGTCAAGGAAGCCAACCTATCCGACGATTACACAGTCAACATCAAGGTCATCGAAGACGGTCGTAAGCTACGAGGTGAAATTCTATTTAATAATATCACCATCGAGCCTGTTGTTGGCGACATCGTTCAGTATCGCATCAGCTTCTTTAACTCATACGATGCAAGCTGGTCATTCTCACAAGCGGCTGATGGCCTGCGTCTATGGTGTCTCAATGGATGCACGACACCAATGGGTACAGCCCGCAGCAACTTCAAGCACACACAGTCGATCAACATCGAGGGCAGTGCTCAGAAGATGGTGAATGGCATCGATGTGTTCATGAACAACAAAGAGATGTGGATGCAGTGGATGCAGGTTGATGTGTCAGATCACATGGCCGAAGCAT
>Ga0208134_1001930_pt1 | contig 11490 bp, 14 predicted proteins | sample VirMetDEL_Mar_31_FD_184515 | JGI IMG/M metagenome (GOLD analysis project Ga0208134, IMG submission 184515) | Aqueous microbial communities from the Delaware River and Bay under freshwater to marine salinity gradient to study organic matter... | ecosystem: Environmental > Aquatic > Marine >... | reverse complement strand
TGGTCAAGAAGGTTAATGGCCGCATGTCACGAGGCAAGGTTTGTGCTTACGGTGAACGTCCCTATTCCCGTGGTGATGAAAGCGTGCTGCGAGCCGCACAAGCCCTCATAGCCCAGATGAACGGTGGCATTACACCAGCCAAGAAAAAGGCAAAGGCAAAAGCACAGGCCATGCAGGAAGCTCGCGAGTCTCTCACTGTCAAGGATGCCTGCGACAACTACATCAATAGTAAGGTTCGTGCTCTGAATACGATTAGAGGTTATGAGCGTTTCCGCGACAATCACCTAGTTGTTTGGCATTCCCGCCAACTAGCTTCAATTGCTGAAGATGACATTGAGGAACTGTTTGATGATGTTACTGAGGAGACAGGGCCTGTTGCCGCTAACAACGTTGTGCGCTTCTTTCGTGCCGTCTGGAAGCATTCCCGCCGTAAATATGGTCTTGGTGACTCCCCTACCATCATCTTCACTAAGGAAGGTGACAATACCAAGTCGTGGAACTCAGAGGAGCGCCGCACCCGTTATGTACATCGTAATGAGTTAGAGCCGTGGTGGAAGGCCGCAGAGCGACTCAGGGAAGATTATGTTGGTGACGGCGAGTTAGCTGCCGATTTCTTACAGTTTGCCCTGCTAACGGGCCTGAGAAGGCGAGAGATCTCTGGATTGAAGTGGGAGAATATCAACTATCGGCGCAAGACCTTCGTGATCATGGAGAACAAGTCTAAGCGCCCACACACTGTCCCGCTGACTGATGCACTGATCACAATACTGGAGCGCCGTAAGGGTGATTCACGCCCGTTCCAGATAGAAGAACCCAAGAAGTTCATCGCCCAAGTGGCCCAGTGGAGCGGCGTACCATTCTCTTCGCACGATCTGAGACGCACTTACCTATCTCACGCTACCACCGTAGGTGTTCCAATGCCAATCCAAAAGGCGCTGGTGAATCACAGCCGTAAGGCTGACGTCACTGATGGTTATATTCAAATTGCCGAGGATGTAATGCGGGAGGCAATGGAGAAGATCCAAGGCTATATGCTGGCCCACGCAGGACAAGTCAATAAGGTGTCTAGCATCATGGCGGTATCGAATGGTTGACAAGACTGTTGTGAAAATACTTCTGCACGGGTCTATTGTTCGTGAGGCTACTGACGCAAATGGTAAGGCCCTCTCGTCAGAGGAAATAACCGAGACGATTATGCGGCTCCACCCACCGTCTTACGCGAAGCCCAGTTTCTTAGAAGAGGGTGTTGATTTTGATCATTCGGTTGAGCTTGATGAAGACTGGGAGCAACAACTCCCTGACTGGCTTAACGAACTTAAAGATGTGTACGTGAACGCCATGCGCACGGCTAAAATGGTCGCTCATGTCGCATCACGAGAAGAGTCAGAGGGACTAATCAAAGCGGACACCGAGTTCACAGCAACAGTCAGATGGGTACTGGAGGCACTGGATGATAACCCTTCGCCAGCAACGCAGAAGTGCCTTGAGATGCTGATGAGAAAAGCTGGCTGGGATTTACATACTGCAGTGAGAGATGCTTTATCTGCATGGAGGAGAGAATATAAAGCATCGCAGGAGGGCACCAAACGCGGCCATGCAGCATACGGTGACAATAACTGGCTTGCAGAACTAGACAGACGGCCTGAGTGGATGGAGCATAAGGTTAAGGCTAACGGTAAGGTAGATTGGAAAATATCAGACCGAATTATTCTTAAAGAACTAAATAACTACCGAGATGTCATCGTACCGGGAAGCCATACCACTATTGGCAGAGAGAGGAACAAGCGCCGCCTCACCCTCAAGTAATCATTCTCGCAGATGGTGCAGTAACACCCTTATTGCACCCATAGCCCTTTATTTATCCAGTTTAATGCCCCCATCAACTAACGATAGGGGAATCGTGCCAATGCGTAACAACAAACAACAAAAGCCAAAGAAGTATCTGACCACTGCACCCGCAGCCGCATATATAGGCCGTCATCGCTCGTCACTGGATAAGTGGCGTGCCGCCAGAATAGTGCTGCCGTTCTATCAGGACGGCCAGAAGGTCACCTACTGCACTGATGACCTTGATGACTATCTTGCGTCCAAGCGGGTCGAACCTATCGAATACGCTTGCTCTGAAACTGCCCAATCCAAAAATGTTGCCGCATAGCTCTTGCTTATAGGGGATTACTCAACATTAGAAGAATTAGGACAAAAGGCCAGCAAGAAGCTGGCAAGTATTTGGATGACTAATAAGCCGGGAGATAATCACACATGATCACGCTTGAGCAGATAGCAAGCCGCTGCGACAAGGTACGGTGGAACGGCAAGGACAGCTTTCTTGCCTGCTGTGTCGCGCACAATGACCGCAAACCCAGCATGTCCGTTACCGAGGCACCAAACGGCACGTTGCTGGCACACTGCCATGCTGGATGCCCTCAGGATGCCGTAACTGAAGCCCTTGGTTTCTTTGACCGCAATGACGATCACATCCCTTCGATTCGCAAAAGCCAACCTGTTCCCGATACATCCGTTACTGAAGCCAAGGCAAATCTTGCTACGCAATTTGCTACACCAGCACCTAACAGCCATCCATACCTAGTCAAGAAAAAGGTAAAGCCACATGGGATTGGTGTGCTGGGCGAGTTGTACAAAGACCTACCTTTGCCTGTCCGTAATAAGGGCAACGTGCTGGTCGTTCCGATGAAGGATGTGAATGGCAAGGTACTTTCCTGCCAATTTATTACTGAGGACGGCAGCAAGGCTTACATGGCTGGGCAGAAACGTAAGGGTGGCTGCTATTCCATTAAGGGTGAAGGCAAGCGCGTCTGGATATGTGAGGGCTTTGCAACAGGCGCGTCATTACATCAGGACACTGGCGATAGCGTTCTAATTGCATTCGACACAGGCGGATTGCTGCCCGTTACAAGTGCTATAACAGCCAAGTATGGCAGTGAGCTTGAATTCATAATTATGGCCGACGATGACTGGAAGTCTGATGGTAATCCAGGCTTCACCGCTGCTCGCGAGGCAGCATCAGCTAACGGGATAAGGGCAGTGAGGCCAGTTTTTTATTGCCCGCAACGTGGTAACAAGGATACGGACTACAACGACATGGTGGCGCATCGTCATGCGTGAGTTGCCAGAAGGCGTCGAAGATTTACCTGTAGCCAGTCCAACACAATGGATGGAGGGGTTTGAATTGTCACAAGCAGAGATTGATGAAATGCAGGAAGCTAAGTTCCTGATAGAGAGCGGCGCCATTAGTTCGCAAGTAAATATCTGGGTAGCAAAGCCCGGATGTGGGAAGACCAGCATACTCATGCACGAAGCGGCGCAAATATCTAAACAAGGCTATCAGGTGCTTTACGTCAACATGGACTGTGGCGCAGCCGATTTGAAGTATTGGCGGAAACTCGCGAATGACGGTGAATTCAAGATAATCACGCCACACTTCAAAGGCGCAGGCGGCATTGAAGACTGGATGGCTGGACTGTCTGCCATGTCACGTCTGGATACGGACTTATCTAAAGTGGTTCTAGTTGTCGATACGCTCAAAAAGATAGCTGACCTGATGAGTAAGGCGAGAGCCAAGGCTGCTATGGGGCTATTGCGAGACCTGACTGCAAAACAATGCACAATTATCTGTGCAGCACATGCCAACAAGCACAGAACCCATGACGGCAAGCTGGTCTTCGAAGGTGTTGGTGACATTGAAAACGACTGCGACAACCTGATTTATCTGGAGGGTTCAGAGCGTGATGAATACGGCACGAAGACTGTCACCCTTGAAGCAAGTGACAAGGTGCGTGGGATATTTCAAAAGCGGTCATGGCAAATCAAGGAAGATCGTAGCGTTATCGCCCTCGATGTTGTGGTCGATGTTTCTGCCGAAATGGAAGTTAAGACACAGCATGAGAAGGATGAGACTGTCATCGAGGTCATCAAGGAGGGCATTGAAAGCGGTCACCACAAGCGTCTTGAGTTATTCAACTTTGCCACTCAAAACAATATAACCAAGCGTGAATTCGATGCTGTCATCAAACGATACTGTCAAGGACAGAGTAGCGGCAAAACAATTTCATTATGGCGTGATGAAAAGCAACGAAAGGACAACGCCAGCCACTACATTTTGCTGGAAAGTGCCCTGTGTGAACATACGTACCTACGCGATGACCGAACATACCGTACCTACCGGGTAGACCCAACCCTAAAAAGGGTACTTTAGCGATGTTTAAGATGCTGAAAGCCGCACAAGTACTGGGTTGGTACGGTAGGTACCCTATTAACGGTATTAACGGTAGTACCGTGTTAACCCCCCCGCCCGATGATGTTAAGACCGCTCGCATAGAACCTATCTCGGAAAAGAATTGGAGGCATTGCGGCATTCCCCACCTCGGACGTGTGTGTCGCTAACCAAACCAGCATTGCTACAACGAATAATGCAGCGGATAAACTGATTGATATGAGTAAAGAACCCAAAGATAGAGTCTTGTGTATTCAAGCTAGGGAGGACGAACCCGAAGATAACGCACTCTCAAGAACCCTAATTAGACCAACCTTAAATTCAGCACTCAGCATCGAAGGTCTCAATCGATTAGGCAACGTTCATCAGCACAATATCAACACTCTGGTCGACGAACTTGATACGCAGATTGAGGCTGTTAATAAAGGTGATATGTCACGGCCTGAGGCTTTACTCATAGCGCAGGCACACACCCTTGACGCTCTGTTTGGGCGACTATTGGATGCCAGTGTTAAGAATATGGGGGAATATCTTGGAGCCACTGAGTCATATATGCGCCTATCTCTCAAAGCCCAATCCCAGTGCGCACAGACCATCCGAGTGCTGAATGAACTGAAGAGTCCTAAGAATGTAGCATTCATACAACAGGCAAACCTTGCGAATGGGCATCAGCAAGTAAACAACTATCCCGCGCGGAAAAACGAAAATGAGCAGAACGAACTATTGGAGCGTGCAGAACATGAGCAGTTGGAGTTTGGAGCGCAGAAAGAAACATTCAGAGCAAATTCAACGGTGGAAACCATGGGAGAGATCGACCGGCCCAAAAAGCGAACCCGGAAAGACTAGATCGGCACGCAACGCCTACAAGGGCGGTCTAAGGCCCAAACTCAGGCGCTTATCAAAGCTCTTACAGGAGCAAAGAAAGCAAATGGAGGTGATGCTTGATTAGTGCCTCTGCTCTGCTTCAGCTTGCTTTGCATGTCTGGGGCTGACTTCTTTTAACTGTACATAGTCTCCGCTAAGGTTTTTTTGTACAGGTATACCTCCAAATTGACCACTAGGTATGAATGGGCCTTTGGGTTCTTCTCCTATCTCTACTCGTATCCAATCAGATATGCTGTAGAAGTATTTCCCAGTGCTTTTTCTCTCCTCTGCTTGCCTTTCCTCTCTATCCAATATCTTAAAAACATTAAGCACCCGAGCAAATTCAGGGGTTCCCTGCTTATCTGAATTCTTCCGCAACCACTTTGCAACATCTAGGGCGGTCATTGTTGTTTTTGGACTACCAACAGGCGCTGGCAACGGTACTTCTTCAATAGGTGGCGGATACCCAATGTCCACGAGTACGGCCTCTAGGTTTCTGAAATCAATGCCTTGTACGAAGCGATCATAGAGCTTCTTACCTTCAATGCTTTTCCGTTTTTCACGCTCTCTTGCCACTTCCCTCTTTAATATTTCAGCGTCTGAAGGAATATGCGCAGGTATGTTGTTTATCGTTATACCGTCTTTCGTAATGATAGAATAAGGCTTGTCTTCCGTAAGGATAGAATCAGGCTCGTCAGTGGTTGTTTCTTCTTTTGGATTTGGTTCCTCCAGTACGCCTCCGTATCTTTTAGCCAGAGTTGCATAGTCTATTGATCCATCTGGGTGCAGCGGAGTCTCTGCAACAGGTTCAGGTGTAATTGTTACAGGCTCATTTCGCTGGGTCATGAAGTACATTGCAGTGGCTAATAGCCCCAAAGCAAACGTTCCAGCAATGAATATGGCTATGTTGTCGTTGTTCTTGGGTGCCGCCATCTGATTGGTGATCAGCTTGACGTTACCGGTCGCTTCCTTGATTGGACTTAACAACACGTAGTACAAGATAACACCAAGTACAGACATGGCTAGCCCAAAGGCCCCATTCATTTGAGCAGAGTGAATGGAGCTATACCTTTCGCCATTCCAGTAGCCCCAAAGCTCGTCTAAGGCATAGCCGAAGCCTCCCAGAGAGGCGACGACTAACATAATCAGCGCGACAACTAAGAGTCTGTAAAAAATCTTTAGCCCTAACCTTTCTTTTGATGCGTCTGGTTGGTTATTCATAGCCTGTTAACACCCGAAATCGCTACGCAGAGCATCTTCATCGACCTCGCCAAAGGTTTTCCTTTCAAAAGAACGAATCTCCGCGCACGAACAACCTTTGTCTGCGCTACCAAGTTTGCCGGACTTGCTGACTGAAAACATTGATTTGCCATGCACCTTGCACGTCCATTCTTCTCTATCAGAACAAGCCGTAAAACCAATAATCAGAACTACCAATAAAAGGCGGGACATCCTTGGCCTTATCAAGTTGAGTTGATACAAACTTAAACCCTTGTTCCAGTTAGGTAAAGGGCGCAGTTTTTATAAGCCATAATTCACAAAGCATCTAGTCATTTACTAATATTTTCTTGCTTGGACTTTTCGACAATTTTTTCAAGTTGTTGACGATAGGCGCTAGAAAATTTGTTGTACGCGTCCATTCTAATCGTTGTAAATTCCTCATGCATGATGTCGCTTCCATCGACTATTTGCGAAATTCTAGGTTTGGCTAATGGAGGCAAATCGACCCCACCAAAATTACAATCGCCGCCGCCATTCCTAGTAATATGATAGAACTCTTTTGTTGTAAAATTGAAGGTATATGAGGTGACTCTGCAACCGTTACCTGGGCTGGCTGGCGACGCTTGGATTTCATCTTCGGCCCAGTTTGTTATTTTGTAGGTCTCTCCTGGGTGGCGATACACGAGATAGTTTTGAGAGAATGAATCTTCCGATGGAACAATTAAATCTATTTGCTTTGCCGAGCAGGATTCATCTCTTCTGTAACAACTGATTTCGATATGGTTTATCGGTCTCGAAATTCTTTCATCCAAGATGGTAAGAGTGCCGGAAATCGTAGCAAAGTTATCACTCTTCCAGCTCAGGAATGTTTGAGGGAAGGTAATACTATCGAGCTTCTGCATCTCTGAATATTGCTGGAGCCGATAAAGCTGCCAAACCGTAAGAGTACCGGTTGGCTTCTCTCCCAGATCCAACTGAAACGCTTTGATAGCCTCGGTGTAGTCATGAAGACCCGAATACATCAGCGAGTTAAGTTGCTGCCCTATCAACAGTTCATGCCCCTCGCCGAACCCGTTTCTAGCGGCCCATGTGTATATTATAGGTACGGAACTGGAACGCTCTTCTCTGGGCATTGCTGCTATTTGCTGTGGCGTGTAGTTCCTGTACTTCGATAGAGCATCTTCCTGAGCTTTAACGATTGGGCTAAGCAACCCTAAAGCAATGGGGATTATTGAAGCCTTCGCCAGCGACACGAGTTCAAGAAAAATGGGCGAAGCAAAGAGTCGAATTGTCGTCATCATTTTACCCGTTTTGAAAGCTTTATAGGTGAACCTAGCGGATTCCAAAACTTTAGTAAAGGGCGTACAGTTGGAGGATGGATGTCGAACTAACTGAGCAAGAAAACGAACAAGCCGATGAGTGGCTGACCTTGTGCTCTCAATCGCTTATTGAACCGGACACCAAGGATTTCAGAGATGTTATTCAGTCGATGATTGCTTCCTAGGTGCCAAGAAAAATCCGAGAGTTCGTGATCAATGCCGTTGAAGAGGCACATAGCAACAATGCAGATTGAATCAACTAAACCATTTGCTTGCTTCGGGCATTGATGTCTTCGATCTATTACCTCCCTGGGCGCAATGGAAGGCTCACTGAGGGCCTTGGAACGTTCTTACGGGAACAATGTAACCAATTGGTAGGGCGAGAGGTCTCAGGTGACCTTAAAGGACTAATATTCGAGGATCAGCTAGAAGCGATCCGAAAAGACCTGCTTGATTCACACTGGCATGAAGATGGTCAAATTGTAGCCAATTCCTATGGCGCTTATCTGTTGCTTCATACTTTGGTCGACATGGAGCCTTACCCGGGTAACATCTTCTTGTTGAGTCCCATTCTAGGCGCAGTGCAAACCAAAGAGTTTTACTTTAGGCCGCCGAGGGCGAAGCGGTTGCTTCAATCATTTCAAGAAAGAACCTTTCCGAAGCCAAGAAGCCTGAACTGTATCGTTGGTAAGTTTGATTGGCAGAGCGTGCCCGAGCGGTGCGTTGACCTCTGTGATGTGGTCAACGGCCGGTTAAATATTGTGCCCGACGGCAATCACATGATTGATCCTCAACTGGTGCAGGAGTTTTGGCTCACTGTGCGTTGAATACTACCTATCAATGGTTAAGATGAAATCATTCTGGGCTGTCTTTGTTGAAAAAGGAAATCTAACAATGTCGATTGATGAGGTGATCAAGAGGGCAGTTGATGGTTTTAAGCGCGGCGTGCCTATCGAGTTTGACCTTAAATTAATAAATCGTGACAGTCAGGTATTGACTGATTGGGCCTACGAAACCGATAGTTTTTTTGATGATTCGGACTTGATGTTTCTGCTGACGGAAGATGAAATTTTTTACTGCGATCTTCATGACGAAGAAGAGATATATGATTATTTAGATGTTGAGGAATTGAGCCTTCAAGAGGATCAATCAATTTTAGATTTCATAGCAAGAAGAGCAGACGAGGTTATAGAGCGTGACGAGTTTGGCAGTCTTCAATTAAAAGCCTTTGAGGGCGTAACGTTATCTTCAATTTGTCGAATAATGGGTCAGGGAGGCCCGCATTTCTCAGATCTTGACGTATTCGAGTCAAAAGCTGAGTGCGTTGAAAGCTTCATCAACTCGGGCTGGATTATTTGGGGTGGTGATCCGGAGAGACCGTTTTCAAATAGTGATTCACAACTTGTTTCGATGTACAAAAGGAACATCTATCAAAAATTTTCGGGCATTTCCTGATAGAGGCGATGAATATCAGTCTGTATTCAATTTTGATAAGACTTGCGCTCATTCCTAGCTTCTACTCTAGTTTTAGTTGCGTCGCCCGGAGACGTTGATATCGTGTAGACGGAGAGAATATGAAAATTTTGGTAACGTGTCTTGTGGCATTTATTGCAATGCCAGCGATGGCAACAGAATACTTAATTGAATTAAAACAAATATGTTCTACTGGTGGAGCTAGGCTAGCGTTTGAATGCAAAGCCAACCATGAAGAAAAGTATGTTCTCTTTTTTGAAGACAATGCGTGGTGGGCTAAAATCCCTGAGACAGGAATGGTTGTGTCCAATTTCAGAACTCTGAGAGATGACGCGAATATATTAATCTTAGAGTCCAAAACCGTTTTTAGTGGACATCGAACCGTGCACATATACAAAGAGAATAATCGGTTCAATGTCATTGAGGTAGCCTACTCGGACATAATTAAAGATAACGAGACGACGATAAAACAAGGTATTTACGTCGCAATTAATTAACCTCGAGCTTGATGACCACACTCTTTACGTTCCATGCTTCGCTTATCACCGCGGTAAGACTCAAAAGAGACGCAAAACAACCCAAAGCGTAGTGTCCAATAGGAACGACTTGATATATTTTCTTATCGCCCATGGTAAGTGATCGAACCCATTTGATGCACAAGATGCTCAAAGTATAGGAATTGCTTCGCCTGATCTTCGGCGGGCAATTCTTTGAAAATTGTTCTGGCCTCTGGCGCTAGAACACGGATATATCCTGAGCCAGTGACTGAAATGTACGTTATGTAGAACCCAGACCTTGAAGGGATAAGCTCAACGTCGCCCCTTGAGGCCCAGAAGTAGTTGCCATCTTTTTCTTCAATACGAACCTTGTAGTCGACCGACTGAGGCGCGTTCAACAGAGTCGTTTGTGACCCTGACTCGTCAATTTGAATCATTCTCATTGGATAGCCTTCGTAGATCAGTTCTCTAGCCGAGCTTAATGGAGACACTATTAAAATCGAAACCAGAATTAGAATTTTGTTCATTAACTTCAACCTTTCTTCATACGCCTGACATAAAACGCGCTCAATTTATGATTAGTTTTCGAATTTCTCTGCAACGCTAGCGAACACTCCACTGGCTAATTCCCCCTCACTATTCAGTAGTTTTTTCCCTTATCCAGAATATTCGTTTACGATGGGGTTTTCGCCGATTTGTTCCAGATTGCAGGGCGATTAATAAATTCTGCTAAATATGGTAAGCCCGTTTAGCGTTTGCTGACAGGTTTTTTGTTTATAGAGCATCAGGAGTGGGCGCAAGCCCCGCCAACCTGCTTACCCAAGCAAGGTGGTTCGAGAATGTGGCCGCAAGGCAACCAAGTGGGTTCTCTGCCATTCCGATGCTCTCAACCCAAGGAGAGTAGTTATGACGAATGAAATATACGATCAAGACTTTGCCAATGCCATGGCCCTGAAGCTTAGGCTTAACCGTGAGGCACGCGCTAAGACCATTCAAACAACACCGCCAGAGATGAGCTTCAGGCTGGAGATGGCGCAATCAATAGCGATGAAGCGAGGGGGTACAGTAGAAGAAGTGATGGAGGAACTGGAGGCGTTCGGCTTTTAACCCTGCTGGCCAATTGAAAAAGATATTGTTCATGATCAGTACGCGCGCGAGGGACTATTCTAAACTCGCATTTATCGCCCGGTAAAGCTGACCACTGGGCGCTTTTTAGGCGCTAGGGTTGCCCCTAGGTTGCCCAGCGAAGATTATAAGAGAAAGTGTTATTACCAGAGGGCGGGGTTATCTATAAGTACTTGATTTTAATATATAAAGTGGTAGCTATGGGTGGACTTGAACCACCGACCCCAGCATTATGAATGTCGAGAAATGTTCTTCTCAAACACATGAATTTACTACCCCCTCTCCTATCTCGACCCTTAAACCATTGATATAAATGACTTTAAAGGTTATCATACATTTTCCGATGTTGTCCAGCATTGTAATACCAAGGTTGCCCAGAGGTTGCCCAAAAAATAAATAGGCCCGATGCAAGAGAATACATCGAGGCCGATCTATCAAGATAATGGAAGTATCGAGATGAGCAGCACAATTACAGATTACCTGTCAGCCAAGGACAAAGGCGAGCCTGTCAAAGCCCCACGAATCAGGCTTACAGAGGCACTACTCAAGTCTTTACCAATTAAGCCCTACGACTATGCTATCCACGAAGAACTTGTGCCCGGGCTATCGGTGCGCGTTCGCAAGGATACGGGTAGTAAGTCATTCCAAGTGGTCAAGAAGGTTAATGGCCGCATGTCACGAGGCAAGGTTTGTGCTTACGGTGAACGTCCCTATTCCCGTGGTGATGAAAGCGTGCTGCGAGCCGCACAAGCCCTCATAG
>Ga0208134_1001927_pt1 | contig 11508 bp, 23 predicted proteins | sample VirMetDEL_Mar_31_FD_184515 | JGI IMG/M metagenome (GOLD analysis project Ga0208134, IMG submission 184515) | Aqueous microbial communities from the Delaware River and Bay under freshwater to marine salinity gradient to study organic matter... | ecosystem: Environmental > Aquatic > Marine >... | reverse complement strand
ACTACCACTCTCGTTAAACACTGTTGTATATGTACCATCCCAGTCAGCGCTTGCAGCGGCTATCTCAGAACTATCGAAGTGATCAGCCCATGTAGCACTCTCAGCTAATACAGTTGAGTATGTACTATTCCAATCAGCACTCTCTGTATTAACTGTTGTATAAGTACTATTCCATGAAGCGCTTGTAGAGGCTATTAGTGAACTATCAAAGTGATCAGCCCAGGTAGCACTATTAGAACTTACTGTCGTGTATGTTGATATCCATGTTGGGTGTAGGCTATATAACTCATCCGCGATAAACTCTGCATTATCCCAGCCTGCTTGCCTATCATTAACAATATCATATGTATCTTGCCAGTTACCAGATAGCGCTTGAATGCTATTAACACCTAAAGCAGACGTAAAATAGCTGTTAAAGGATGATAACGCACCAGCCTTTGTTGTGTTATCTTGTGTTAGTGCTAACTCCTCCGCTCCTGTATATGTTGTTGCGTCTGGTAGTTGTGAAATCGGGATACCTGCCATAACATTATTTAGTTGCCAATATCTATTTTTACTATATAATAATATTATGATTTCAAATAATCCTGTGGTCTTCAACGAGGAAGCGCATACATATACTCACGGTGAGCACGGAAAGCTCATATCAGTTACTACCTTACTAGGAAAGTATAAGAAGCCATTCAACAGCCAACTACACGCATCAAGAGTAGCTAAGAGGGAAGGAGTATCTACAGAGATGGTGTTAGAGATGTGGGAGTCAGAGAAGAATAAAGCGTGTGATAAGGGGACAAAGATACATAAGTTATTAGAGGATTACATTAGCTTTGGTGAGGTGTTACAAGATTATGGCTGGTTGTATAAATCATATGATAAGGGAGTTGAATATAATATTGATAAGTTTAAGAGTATATCATGTGAGAAGCTATTACACGACGATGAATATAAAGTAGCAGGTACAGCTGATCTCATATATGAGCATAGCAACGATGAGTTTACATTAGGAGACTTTAAGACAAACAAGAAGTTTAGGTTTTGTTCACCGTTTGGTGAGCGATTACTAGATCCGGTTGATCACTTACATAATTGTGAGTTTAATATATACGCCTTACAGCTATCGATGTATGCTTATATGCATGAAAAATTAACAGGTAAGAAATGTAGGAAGTTGGTTATATTCTATCTTAGTGGTGATAGGTTTACTGCGTATCATTGTAACTACCTTAAAAGGGATATAGAAAAAATATTGGAACACTACACAACAAAGACTAAATAGCTTAAAATGAAAGTAGCGAAATTACTTAAGAAGTTAGATACTAGTGTAGATAAGCTATATGACGCTCTGTATGCTGTGAGGGATAGCTTTGATGGAATTGAAGATGAGCAGATAGATTATCTAGTTAACGGCTTTATTGAGCAGATCGAGAACAGTATAGTTGAGGGTGAGGTTAGTGTATCTGATATACAGGATCAAATAAGTCAACTACCAGAATAAATAATAGCATGAATGAGTTTGATAAGTTTTGTGAGGGGGTGTTAAAATCTGTTGATGAAACAATCGACTATGATCCTGATGAACTAGCTAAGGGTATTGAGGTTGAGATAGAGCATACAACTGACAAAGCAACTGCAGAGATAATCGCAAAGCAACACCTTGCTGAAAATGAGAGGTATTACACTGAGCTAGAGAAAATAGATCCACATAATTAGTTGATTAAGATAATTCGTATATTATAATATACGAATGCTAAATATTTTAATTCTAGGTAAGGGATATACCGGCTCATATTTGTATAATAAGCTTATTGACTCAGGTCATAATGTTACTATCGTAGCTAAAGAAGCACTAAACTATACTGATGAATATGTCATAGATACTCACCTATTTGAGTATAAACCTGATTATGTTATTAACTGCAGTGGGTTTACAGGTCGACCAAATGTTGATCAGTGTGAGGATGAGAAGGAAGAGTGCTGGAGGTTAAATGTAACGGCACCGTCTATGATTAATAGATTGTGTAAAGCTCACCACATACCATATATTCACATCTCATCAGGATGTATCTTTACTGGTTATGATAAGGCTTGGACAGAAAAAGATAAACCAAACTATGGGGTGTTTAATAATCATTCATCATTCTATTCAAAATCAAAACATGCATATGAATTAGCCAGTAGTGACTATGGACTAACGATTCGAATCAGGATGCCATTTGACGGTGAGTTTACAGACCGATCTGTACTTACTAAACTACTCAAGTATGACAAACTTATCAATGAGGTTAACTCCAAGACATACATCGTGGATCTTGTTAATTTTATTGATCGGTATATTGCTGAAGAGCGTAACGAGAATGATATTGTTAACCTCGTTAACCCTGAACCACTTGATACAGATGGTGTTATAACACTTCTTAAGAAACATGATAAGGTAAACCCAAACTGGAGGTTTGTTAAGTTTGATGAGTTGGGTACAAAGGCAGGTAGATCTAACTGCACAATGGATGTATCGAAGCTTAGGAGTAAATATGGGTTTGAGCCAATGACAGAGATAGAGGCTCTTGTCGATGCGATGGAGACACAAGCTATGATTAAAGCGCTTAATGAAGAGTAAAATATATAAAAAGCTTAAAGCAGAAAATCCTGATAAGACTATCACAGGTATGTGCGCAGGGTCGTTTGACCTCATTCATCCGGGGTATGTTTATACATTTGAAGAAGCAACTAGACATTGTGATAAGTTTATTATCTTTCTCCAACAGGACCCAGCAGCGACTAGGAACACAAAGTATAGACCTATTATACCATACTACGAGAGATATAAAACATTGATGGTGATAGAGACTATTGATGAAGTCTATATGTATCAGACAGAGGATGAATTAAAATGTCTAATTGAGCTGTTTGAGCCTGATGTTAGGATTCTCGGAGAGGACTATCTGGGCATGCCGTTTACGGGTGATGATCTACCCCCACAGGTTGTATATACAACGAGATCGCATGAGTGGTCAACGACGAAGATTAAGAATAGAATCGCAACAATGACTATAGCACAGAATCCTGAGCTGTTAGAGAAAGCTAATCTTAAGCAAATATTAAAAGGCGACTTCTCGAGTATAGAATAGACTACAGTAAATATTTTGATATAAGTTCATTATCAGATAAACTCTCCGCGGTACTAATTACAGGAGTCTCCTCCTCATCGTCACCATACCCCTCATAATAACCATACACATCATCATCATCTATTGTTACAGCTGGTGTTGAGTCAGATGGAGTCTTTACAACATCGTACCTATTTTTTATATCCGTTATGATGACCTTCTTAAGTAACCCAGCATGTACATCAGTCTTAGATCTATTTATGAAATCATCAACATCTACCTTTGTAAACTTACCCTTTAAGCTAACCAATGGATCATCATAGAGTCCCCATACATGTAATGGTAAGTATTCTTTAGCAATCTTAGCACAGTCACGTACTACGTAGTAGGCGGCCTTTTTAGAAAACTCCTTAATTCCTATTGATGGGTCCTCATGAGCCTTTCCTGCAGGAACCCAAAGCTTAGCAATTTGCTCAGCATTATTGTTTAATATTGTTTCTTCGAACATGGCGACTAAGTATACTTAGTTGCCATAAGGAGGAACTCTACTATAATAAAGGAACAGTAGTATAATAATATTATGAAGAAACAATTTCCAAAGAAGCCTGTAGACTTCGGGGCATATCTAGTCGAGTATAGAGACTCGAAAGAGGGTATGCTCAGATTTTTAAAGGAACATATCGATACTTTTGAAGAAGCGAAGAAGGCTAGAGAGCGGCTACTGCAGCAGGGTGTATATGAGCCTACTATTAGAAAGATTAGATGATTAAATTACTACCATCCCACAGGGTAAAGAAACTTACAGGTATTAACTATGATACCCTGGGTTGGGCAATTGATAAGGTGATAACAGAGAATCTTAATAAACATTTTAACTTTACTATTGCTGTTAATAAAAGCAGGATAGAGGGTACATCGTTTGTATGGTTAGATAATCGTAGAGTTAACTTTACTATACATTTAGATTGTATGGATGTTAATAGGAGATATATTATGTCATCTATTATTCATGAGATAAGACATATTTTACAGCACTCATTCTTTAAGAAGCATTCATTCCAAGCGTTTAGTACATATAAAGAGTACTATAATTCTCCGGAGGAAAAGGATGCTAGGAATTTTGAGAAGCTAACCACATCAGTAGCTAAGATATATGATGCACTAGAAGGTTCCAAGAATGTATGGAAGAAGCACGATTTAGGAACACCGTTATAATTAGGGTGTACGCTAAACTATTATAAAAAGGGACACTCCAAAAGGAACTACCGTATAATTAGAGTGACAACAGAAACAAAACAAACAACAGAAAGTAAAAAAAATGGGATTCATAACCGAAATTAAAAGCCTCGATGAGGTGCCGCAATTCGAAGTAGAAAAAGTACCAGTATTTGATGCTGGGAGACGCGCTATCGAGGGTGTATATTCACTTCAAAGATCTGATACACATCAGCACTTAGGAATGGTTAAGGATAAATATCGTCCTATTCAGATGAACGAGATGATTGATATCATTTCAGAAGCATCTGATAGGGTGGGTGATATTGATCACATTGGTTACACTACCTCTAAAGGTGGTCGTAAGGTAGTCATTCAATCCAAGTATCGTGACACTATTGATGTGGCAGGTGATAAGATTGAACCATATATCTATACTGTCATTGACAATACAGGTATGGGAAGTAATAAGATGGTTCCAAGCACCGTTCGAATCGCTTGTGATAACGCTTTCCACTTGCTCGCTGAACAGGCAAGTGACCGCGCACGGCACTCATCAACGTTCAACACACACGTTGGTGGTATGATTAATAACATTGTAAGTGCCATCTCTACTACTAAGAACTTTACTCAGATTGTTGAGAGGCTCAAGAATGAGAAGTTTAACCGTGATCAAATGGTTCAGTTTACTCAGAAGCTCATTCCAGTCGAGAAAGAGGAATCAACCCGACGTCAGAATAATCGTGAAAAGCTTGTAGAGCTTTACGAGAGTGGACGCGGTAACGTCGGAGAGACGCGCTGGGATGCATTCAACGCCATCACCGAATATGAATCTCATACAGGTAAGCAGTCACCTGAGAAGTTGATTCGTACGTTCTCTGCAAACACTCTTAGTCGTCGAGCAATGAACCTATTAACAATTGCAGGTTAGTTTTAATAAATACTAATAATGTATAGAGAGCAAATTGGTAGGTTTGAGTTCGTCTACGAACAAGAGACAAAACGTATAATGGTTTATATGAAGGGAGATACATCACCGATTCGATATATAAGTGTCGGTGATGATCTCTCCGAAAAAGACTTTCATTACGAAATTATGGGGTTTGTTTCTAACGTTGATAGTGATTGGTGATATGAAAATAAGTACAGTAATAAAGCACCCAAAATTACTTCTCAATAGCCACTTTTGGTTTGAGTTGAAATATAGCATCAGTTGTTTCTTTAAACCAAAGCAAGAATGGCTTACAGAAGTAATTCCTGATACATGGTGTGATAAGGTAGAACTCGTTCCAAGGCTGCTCTTCACGTGTCTTGTACACTACATTGAAGTAGAGCGTAAGAGGGAATGGATCTATGATGTTGATTATGACTGGAGTGATGAACTTAAAAAGGGGCAGGTCTCTCAGGATTATGTTGATAGTGTACAGCTGAGAGATAAACAGTTAATGAAAGCTTACGAGTATATTAAGACTGGTCGGAAGCACATGGAGGATAGAATTGATGCTGCGTATCCACCTTCACAAAGTTGGGATGAGATGTTCGCGAAGGACGGTCCAAAGGAGGACGGTTACTATGAATTAGTTGTTTCAGATGAGCGTCTTGAATGTTATAAGGAGGTTCACAGGCTTGAGGCAATAAAGCTTGAGAAGGATAAAGAGTGCATGAGGATTATTATTAAAAATCATGAACACTTATGGACATAGAGGTTAAATTTCTAACTAGATACACCAGCTATTGCCCTACTCAATGGGAGGGCGAAACAACTAACGGAGAAGATGTATACATTCGTTACCGCTGGGGATTTTTGAGAGTCGATATAAATGGAAAAGAAGTTTTCGGTGATCAAATAGGTGGCGAAATGGATGGGGTGTTGAGTGATGAGAAGATGAAGGAAGCAACAAAGGATAAAATTAACTGGATCTAATAAGGAACACCAGTAATATATTATTATGAATAGGGCAGTATATGTAGTTGGAGATACCCATGGAAATTGGAAACCTCTTAAATATAAAATTAAGTCATTCGATATGAGTGATTGTACTATCATTCATGTTGGTGATATTGGTCTTGGGTTTAAGAGCTATAACCGGCAAGAAGAAGAGCTGGTCGGTGTGAACGAATTCTTCAAAGAAAGAGGAATAGAGCTCTTTGGCATCAGAGGGAATCATGATGATCCACACTTCTTTGATGGTGGTTATAGTTTCTCTAATATGGAGTTTCTGCAGGACTATGCTGTAAGAACATTTAACGATAAGATTTTTCAATTCATTGGAGGAGCAGTTAGTGTAGATCGTATGCATCGACGGGAGGGTGAAAGTTATTGGAAGGATGAGAAGTTTAATTTTGATCCTAACAAGTGTGTTAAATGTGATGTTCTCATTACTCACTCCGCACCATCTTGGAATGGTCCTACTGATAAAGCTCCTATATCAAACTGGTTGATGGTTGATAAAGATCTTTGGCCAGAGCTTCAACAGGAGAGAGCTGATCACGACAAAGTTATTGAGCTGTGTAAGCCAAGCAGACATTATTGTGGTCACTTTCATCTTAACGAAACTGCAGAACATAATGGGTGTAGAAGTAGGATTTTAGACATCGACGAACTATTAGAAATAACACATCACTAATGAAAATAATAATAACAGTAATAACACTACTAACAGTATCATGCTCGAGTGTGAATAACTTAAGCGAGAGTCCATCTGTATTTGATAGTAAGGGCGCGAAAAAATATAAAGCTCGTATTACTTACTACTCTATAGGGGAGGATAAGTGGGGTGATAAAGTAGCATGCCCTAAAACTCATCGAGCAAAGGAGGGTATAACAGTAGCTGCACATCCTGAGTTTCCGTTTGGTACGGAGGTATACATTCCTAAACTTAAGGGTGTGATTGGTGATGGTACATTCTTGGTACAGGATAGAGGTAGTGCTGTTACAAAAAAGAAAGCAGCTCAAGGCAAGGCATTTGTCTTTGATGTCTTTGTAAGAAGCAAATCATTAATGCGGGGACATGCTTATAAAAGACCAATGTATATGGACGTATATATCCTACAAGAATAAATATCAATATGAGAGTAAGAGGAAATACAGCAACAAACGATATCACAGGTAACGTCATTAAGACTAGACCACCAACGAATTTATATGCGGATAATCACGATAAGATATTCGCCCTGAAGCCAGCCACAGATTGGATTCAATTAAAGGAGCATAGCGATCATAGCTTAGATAACTTCCTCGAGGACTACGATGTAGTAACAACTACACCAATCAAGTATAAGGAGTTTAAAGAGAGAATAGGGCTTAGTCAATGATATACGATCTTTATAGCTACAGGGCATTTGTAACTAAGGTCTATGATGGTGATTCGATAACTGTTGATATTGATTTAGGCTTTAACAACTGGATAAAGAATCAGAAAATCCGTCTATATGGTATTGACACTCCGGAAATTAGAGGAGAGGAGAGACCAGAGGGGCTACTCGCGAAGGATAGGCTTTGGGATCTAATACTTGATAAAGAGATCATTCTAAGATCATATAAAGATAAATCAGGTAAATATGGACGCTGGTTAGCTACAGTATTTGTACAAAAGGATAATGAATGGATTAATGTAAATCAATTACTCCTAACAGAGGGCTTTGCAGAGATTTATACACCATAAAAGGAACATCGATATAATCATAGTATGATTGAGATTGATATTACAAGGAAGTCAACACTGTCTGGTGTTGTAAGGACCAAGACATTAACGGTTGATCAAAATAAGTTCCGCGCATATAACCGCGGAGAGTTGCTAGTGCAGGAAGCCTTTCCTCACCTGTCAGCTGATGATAGAGAGTTTTTCATTACCGGTTGTACGGGTGAGGAGTTCGATAGCTTTTTTCTCCCAGAGACTGAAGCATGTGTAAGACTTAACTTAGGATAATATGGAAACAGTTCTTACATTACAAGATGTTGAGTATGCCACTATGCATGGTTTAACCGCCGCTGATATGTTTGCCTTTAAAGAGGAGATGGAGCGTGAGCAGGAGCTTGAAGAGTGTGCTATTAGAGAGAGAGTAGAAGAGCTTAAGAAGTACAACTCAGCTGAGTTTAGTTATTGCGCTTGGTAATATGACTACATTATACGTTATATTAGCTAGTGGTATTGCATCGTTAGTGGTGAGTTGTGTAATAATATTGGTAGTTTGGTACTTCGATATGCTACGAGGTAACAATAAGGATGAGTGATAACTTAACAAGAATGGAGCAAGCGTTAGCAGTTCTCCTGCAGCCTGACTTCTTTAAAATATGTGAAGGTTGTGATAGTATTGTTACAATACAGACCGCGATATGCCCGAACTGTAAGAGTTATAGATTTAATGGAAGTGTTCATGATGTTATTGAACAGGCGAAGATTCTAGGAACAAGAGAACAGACAACAGTAACAGAAGATGATTTATTCTAAAGTTTAACTGTAGCAATTATATAAACAGCCTATAAAATAATAAGAAGGGTAGGTACTCAAGTGGTCAACGAGGGGAGATTGTAAACCTCCTGATTTTATCTACGCTGGTTCAAATCCAGCCCTGCCCACCAATTTTAACATATGAAAAAGAAAAAATGGCTCATTAATGATAGCGGTAAAGAGACTATAGTAGAGTCATTAACCATGTGGGGCGCTTTAGGTAGATACTATACGGGTGACCGCTTTGGCTTAACCAAAGAGTGGCAGTTTACAACAACAAAGACGGGTTGGATTCTCGCATCTGATGGAGCAGACCGAAACTTTTGTCGGAAGAAGATTAAGCTAAAAGAAATTGAAGATTGATTAATAATAAACGCCGGTGTGGTGGAATGTATACACGTTCGGTTTATGCTCCTCTAGGCTAATTGGCAACGCTTACGAACTTAAAATACGAAAGAGGGCACGTGCTGGAACTGGTTTACAGATCAGTCTTAAAAACTGAGGGATGGTATCATCCATGCGGGTTCGAATCCCGCCGTGCCTACCACTTTACCTGTTCGAATACTAAAAAAGTAGTCTGTTTTGATTAAGTACTTATATGAGTAAATGTAAGCACTGTAATGGTAATATAGGTAAGTGGGGTGTTGAGTTTTGTAGTAATAAGTGTGCTGCTATATACAATAACAAAAGGAGAGTAAATAAAAAGATTGAGGAGAATCGCTTATTAATAGAACAAATGATGGATAGTTTCGAAACTATACAGCATATACGACAGACAATAGGAATATCTACCGACACGTTTAAGCGAGAGTATCCTGACTATAAGGGTAGTCCAGGCTATAGCCGGGAGAAGGAAACGGTTATTAAGCAGAAGATGGATAGTAAGCGACAATCTATATACGAACATATAGAACAACATGGCACGACAGGACTTGACACTAAACCACAAAATCAAAAAACGTGGATTAAGAAATATCTAATTAAGCGTGATGGACCTGCATGCGGTCAATGTAGATGGGCTGGAGTTAATCCATCATCAGGTAATGTAATGACGGAGTTAGATCACATAGACGGAGATAAAACAAACAATCATGTTGACAATTGTCGAATTCTTTGTCCTAATTGCCATTCACTTACTCCGACTTTTCGAAACATAACACGGTCTGTTAAACCGAACGCTCGTGCAGGTGCAAGTCCTGTCACCGGTACCATTTAAATTAATCGTCGTAGGTCAAGTGATACTTGATCTATAGTGTAAAAATTACACTAAACAACCTAAAAATAATTCCCCTCATATAATAATAATGAGTTGCATATAAAGGAACTGGTATATAATAACAATATGAACATACAAGAGTATCTGGCAAATCCAGAAACAATAATGGCAACTACAGTAGTAGGAGCATTAGTAATAGCGTACGCAGGCTTTACACTAGGTAAGTGGACTAGCCGTAAATGTGTATTAGACGAGGAAGAAGACACGCCTGAGGATCGGGTTGTTATTAGAGTTGGTAAAACATACTACCGGCGAATATTCGATACAGTAAGCGCAGCTCCTATACCATGGCCAGATAAAGATAGTGCAGTAAAGGTTTTAGTGCGCCGACATGATTGGGTAAAGTTTGTAGAACTAGTGGGAGAAAATAAAGATGAAGAAAGCTTTATGGATGTATGCTCTTTTAATGATCACTTCATGGAGGATGAGTTTGGAGACTTTGTTAAGCCTAAGTATGAATCGCTTGTCGTTGCACCTACACCAGAGCCAAAAGTAACTATTGATTCGCTTGATGCTGAGGTTGGGTTTATTCCAGAGATTCCAGTCAAGTCTACAAAAAATGTTATTCAGATTGACGGCAAGGATTATGTATTATCTCCCGTTGAGCCATCAGATATTAAACAGGAACAGTAATATAATTGTGGTATAAGGGGGTGTAAAAGAATTCGACGTTAGTTTCGGCTAGCGGATCCGGGCGCGATACCCGGCACCTCCACCACTTTCCTCCGGTTTCTTTATAAATATTATTATGATAACGTGTATAACAGATATATTAGCAGCTACAAATCAAGCCGCTGATTTACACAAAGCATGGGGATATGTAATAGTCGTGATGCTATTGGTAATAATTAGCATAATAAGCCTCAAGTAGTTACACATTTTGAGTGTATATTAAAAGGAACTATACTATAATACAAACTAGAGAGTATAGTTCAATTAATTAAGGAAAGTACCTTTCGTTAAAAGAGTGAGCGTATAAGGGAACTCTGATATAATATAGACATGAGACACGATCAAGACCCAATGGAAGAATGCGCAGAGTTTTTACTTGTTGCTATCAGTATTTTTGCCGGTATAATGCTATTTATGGTTCTAGTTGGAATCACAATACAATTAATCTTTAGCTAGTATAGAAGGAACATTGATATAATTAAGATGATGAAAAAAGAACACAGACTAAAGATAACTTTTGAATATGATGACAGGGAATTTACTAGTTCCATAGCAGATTCCAGCACAATACAAGAGGTTGGAGAGGCTTTAACGGGGTTGCTTGTTAGTGCAGGTTATCACATTGATACAGTTAAAGAGCTCTTCTATGAAGAAGAGGAACACTGATATAATTAGGTGTAGAAAGAAACAATTAACCAATATATTATTACACAGATGAAAATGTCAATTAAGCCAAGCTCGTTCGAAAAGGTCTCAAAGATTAAGATTCCAGATATCTTCTACAACCGTA
>Ga0208134_1001924_pt1 | contig 11511 bp, 27 predicted proteins | sample VirMetDEL_Mar_31_FD_184515 | JGI IMG/M metagenome (GOLD analysis project Ga0208134, IMG submission 184515) | Aqueous microbial communities from the Delaware River and Bay under freshwater to marine salinity gradient to study organic matter... | ecosystem: Environmental > Aquatic > Marine >... | reverse complement strand
TCTCGCCGTCACCTTTCGCTGGCATAACATTCATCACATTAAACATCTTCATCCTCCACATCATGATCTATCTGGTCATTGACCCAATCAATGTAGCTCTGTTGGGTATACTCATCACAGACATCTTCCATCCACTCTTGTACGGTGAATGTTTCGTGCCGGGGCCAAGAGCCATCCACTGGATACTCTTCGGGTTTGGGCCAAGGTCGGTGGCGTGCAATAATATCCTGCAACAGCTTGCCTAGCTCGTTCACCACTGTGTTGTGGTAGATGCCCAGCGCCATGCCAGTCATCAAAGGAATCTGTTCAGGTGCTGTAGACTCCAGCAACTCTGTGCAATACTTGATAGCGGAATCTATGTCCTCACGAGTTGCGAAGATACCGTTCTGGGAAGCCTCTAGGCTCGCCACGATATCATTTATGATATTATCCATTGCTTATCTCCAATTCTCTATCACATTTGAAATAAAATCCTATGCGTCCGTTACCGAACTCCACAGAATATTGTGTGGACAGGTTAGCCTCGATCACACCATGCCTGCCCTCTTGATCTACTACCATGTCCCCGGGCAGCAGCTCACCTTTCCCGGGCTTGTTCGTGTAGGAGTCAGCCTTGGGGGAAGCCTTGGACACAACCTGTGCAGACGGTTTTACCGAACTGGGTATGCGTGGCGCTTTCACAGCAGCCTTGCACTTTACAGATGGGCGGGAACTGGTAGGCTTTGTAGTCCCTGTCGGTGATGACTTCAAGTTCGCCAGTTTGTTTAAGATATTCATCTAGTTCACTTATCACGGCAATTTCTCCGCTATCCAGTTGATTGTACGAGCAAGGGTATTCTTACCTACCCGCTTGGCTACCTTGAGGGCAGGCAGGGTCGCGGGTTCTTTCACTATTGTTCCCAGCCGATCAGGTCTCATTGGCTGTATTCGTGAGCCTGCTTTCCTCGCCTGTACTAGTAGGTCTGGGTACTCCTTCTCGTAATGCTCCCTCTCAATCTCATCTAGCTGCTCTAGGAACCTTGCTTGGTTGTACCCTACATCACCAATAGGCATGGGTGGAATCTCTTGCTCACCCTTCTTGGTAGGTACACCAGCAAGGTTCATGTATACGCTGCCTTGTACATGGTCTTCGCAAACTCTCTTGTCGAACTGTCTGCTTACTGCCATGTTCCAGCAGTTGTCATGCTGACACTGTTCTGGCATAAGTCACCTTACATCTTCGTGAGAGAACTTTGTCTCTCCAAATGAATTGGCCATCGACAGCGGCCACCATCTGGCTACGCCTGTCGTGGATTCGTGGAGCTATCCAAAAGGTTGCCCAAAGGTAAGGGCCGGTCATCAGCCATCTCACGTATGCGCTTGTAGGCTTCAAGGTCGCCCTCGGGTTCTGGCTCTTCTCTGAACTGTTCTTCATATAACTCCGTATCTCCCGGGCGCTCGCTCATCGCAGTGCTCCGTATATTTTGATTGCAATCTGTCTCGCTTCCTCTTCAGGAATACGGACAACATCTCTAGGCTTCAGCCCGGGCATCATGATAGCCGACTGCTTCCTACCCTGAATACTAGGGCGGTACTTGTCAACTCTCACTTCATACCCACCGGCTGGCCAGTGCTTGTGCATCGCTGTGATGCCTTCCTTCTTGCCCACCTGAGTGTTCAGCTTACCAAGTGTGAAGCGGAACAGGTTCATGACATCCATGTACAGCATTGCCATGTAGCCACGAGCAAAGCACTCGTCTACCAGCATCGACATTACCATGTCACCCATGTCCTCACCAGCTTCAGTGAAGTAATTGAACAGGTTACCTTGAATAGGCATCCTAGATTTGATTCCAAATTCAAACACCCGATCCATTTCCTGCAACGCTGCGATCACATGATCTTTCTTCAGCTTCTCGCTAGGTGGTAGTTGGGTGACTTGAATGGTTCGTACAACTTCAGGGAGGGTCATGCGCATCCAGCAGTAGTCAGCCTTGCGTCCAGTGTGGCTTGTGTAGTAAACCACCTTGTCTTCCTTGGCCAGATAAGCAGCCTTACGCTTGCCCAGCCACTCAGTACAGACATCAATGAATTCACCGTCCTTCATGCTTCCACCCACGCGCCAGCTCTATTCCTCACGCAAAGTATAAGATCGCCAGCGCCACCAATACACTCTTGAAACATGGCTAGTATATCCTCTATATCCTTTAGGCCTGAATCTCCATACAGGGATACTTGGCTAGTGCATGTATACATGGCACCGTAGGCCACAGCCTCTGTTGCGGTGTCGTAGTGGTCGCCGTTGAACAAGGCTATGCTGAAAGGTGAGTCCTGACACATGCCCTCTGGGAGGCTACTCATTGGATAGTACCTCTTGGGTAGGCTGATGTAAGGATTCCTGTTCGCATCACCGTAGCGTGCCTCTCAGCTCGCTCAGGGGTCTGTCTTGCCCATTTGCTGTCCAGCATCTCCTTAGCAGCATCTTCCCAGTTGTTCAGGGCGATAGCCGCCCACATTCCGTGGAAGTTGAGAGTGCCTTGTACGCCCATCTGGTAAGCCATAGACAATATGATGGCTCTACGGTTAGGGAAGGCTCTCAGTTGGTGGTAGATGCCATCAACGCCGCCCACATGGGAGCGCATCAAAGCATCTTGAATATTGCCCAGCTCTGAGTTCAGCCACTCCGTTGCGGTTTCCCTGCTTACACGGACTAGGAACTTCTCGGGGTCTAGCCCCTGATCGGTGTGCAGCTTGAAGCCGTAACCGACTGTAACGTAGCCCTCTGAGCACAGGTAGGGTCTTCCTCGGAATCCCTCTTCGAATTCCAGTATCTTTGCAACTAACATAGTCAGCTCCTCTAAAGTTGGTGGTGGTGTTACTTCCTCACACCAAGATAGGTCTTGGCTGCCATCTCGATGATCGGTGTAACAATCCTGCGGTAGCCCCATACGCTGATCAGCATCATGCCCAGAGCTACCTGATACCACTGTGGCATCGACTCCAGTGCTTTGAAGCCATCCATAATTACTGGCAAGGCAGGTGGATAGAACGCAAACAAGCACGGCGCAAGAAATATTAAGAACGACAGATCGTCGGCCCATGCTATTCTCCCGTTGGCACTCTCGTCCATCTTCATGTCGGACAGGGAGCCTTGTTTGATTTGCTCTAGTTTATTGTCAAGAGCTTTGGTCTTCAGTTCATGGACACGAACGTTCTTCGCATCCTTGATGATCTGGTGCTTGCCATAGGCTTCAGCAACAGGCTTGACGACACCGCCAAGAAATCCTAGTACAGCAGTCCACATAACAGCGCACCTCCGTATACGAACAAGGCTCCAAACGTCAGCACGTTAAGGCACAAGGAAATCATCAGTACGTGGCCAGCCAGATAGCTAGCGTCGAAGTAGTTGATGTCACGGCACGACTCCACGCAGATGTTGGTGGTGTTGTGGAAGCTGAACTTGCGGCTAAGAGCTTCTTCGATCTTGGGAGCTTCACGCCATTCAATGATAGCGTTGTTCAGCTTGGCCAAGTCTCGCTCTAGTCCATCTAATCCTACTGGGTCTTTGTATTTCATTTTAACTCCTTGGTAACAGCAAAAAGCCTACCCAGATGGGAAGGCATGAATGGGTGCTGGTAAGGTGTCGGCTTCTCGGGTGCGTACCTCTCCACGGCTGTTCATCGCCAGAGTTGCAACTCCTTAGTGGGTCATAGGCATAGCCGAAGCTACCCTCCACCGCGCCACCATATTTATACTGGCCAGCCCCAGTACCGAACCTCGGCTAGGTTTCCCTGTGGTAGTCAACCACTTCTCGTCACGAGGGACTCGCTAGTCTGTGACACCCAAGGAAGAGAGAGCATCCGCTCACCCGTCCAAGGACAGACCCGTTCTTTAGTTCTATTAAGTGAAGCGCACAGCACTTCGCCTGTGTACCGATAGGTTCGGCCCAGTAAACGACAGAGATCATTCCTGCACGGTGATGTTGTCAAGGTTTTAACACACACGTACACTCGCTCAAAGATCGAAACACATCCAGAGGTTACTTACAGTTATCTGGCGAACCAGAGGCTACATCATACATGACCTGACCCATTCGGATTCCAACGGGATGCTTAACAGAGGGCGCCAATACTAAGGCAACAACGTGAAGAGCATGGATAGAGGGGAAGTAAGCTTGATAGCTTGGAACAGTTATAAGTAGGGGCAACTTGCTGTGTTGATAATGATACAACAGTGAAGAGGTGTCGGCTAGGTGTCCTAACCTATGCGCTTCCTTAATAGAACTACCCTGCTCGCATGAACAGGGCATTCGTCAAACAGACAGGCTATTAGAAGGAGACTGGGTCACCATCGCTGTCTTCTGTGGTAACAACCACATCTTCTTCAGCACCTTCAGGCGCTGCTGCTACGGGGCCGGGGCGACCAGCGTCTACCCATGTCAGGAACGACAGGACAACATTGGTTTTGCTCTTGGCATTCTTGCCGTCGAGACCTTGGCTTGCAGCGTATTCATTGGCTAACTCAAGATTGGCAGCGCCATTCTCGAATGCAGACAGGGCAACAGCAGCTTCTTCAGCAGTATCAAATAATACAACACCGTCAGCTAGTTGGACTGCAAATTGACCAAATACTTCTTGAATATTCTCGTTCATGGTTTTCTCCACTGGGTTAGTTAAGGTTAATACAATGACTCCCCGACAGACTTAGCAAGCCAGAGGTCTGTTACGGGTATGTCAAGGGATGGTTTGGGTTCACTTTACAGTGTAGGGTTACTTCATCACACCCACGCCTGATTTATACTGCACGGCTCTAGCACAGTTCAGCTACATTCTTTCTGACCAGTTGTCTGGTCGATGTAACATGCTTGGGCTTCCTCAGCAGGAGCTTCTGTCTCTTCCTCATTCAAGATTCCGAAACGCTTACCACCACTGTTGAAGGTTGTGCAGCCTTTGCACCCAAGTCGCCAAGCTTCTTGGTAGATATCCTTGAAGTCATCCCACGGCATGTCAGGCGATACGTTGATCGTCTTCGATACTGCGGAGTCTACATACCTCGTGGATAGTGCTAACACTGCTAAGTGCTCATCAGCTGTGCACTCGTTTGCTTTCTTGCCTTTGACTCCGTAGAGCCTATAAGCGTAGTCCTCCACACGCTCGACAACAGGGCCATCGAAGGTTTGGATGGTACGATCATAGTAGTGACTGAACACTGGCTCTACACCGCCCGATACGTTGTCAGCACTCAGTGAGATAGTCCCAGTAGGGGCCATGCTCAACAGGTGGCTGTTACGGATACCATGCTCACGAATGCGTGCAATGATATCTTCGGGGAGTGTCCTTATAAACTTGCTGTCGCAGAACTCAACCGCATCGAACAAGGGGAATGGCCCCTTCTCAATAGCCAAGTCGATGGAAGCATTGTAGATACCATCTCGGTACACGGTCAGCACATCTTCATACCAGCTAAGGAAGTCCGGTGACCCGTAAGGGTAGCCCAGAATTTCTCCAGCATTGGCGATGGCTGTCATGCCCAAACCCATTCGCCTCTTGAGTTGAGACTCTTCGGCTTGCTCTTCTAAAGGGAAGATCGTGTTGTCGTGTATGTTATCCATAGCACGGACAACGTGAGGAATATCACGCTCGAACTCGTCGTAGTCAAAGTGGTAGTCACCGTCCACCCCTGATATGTACTTCACAAGGTTGAAGGAGCCAAGCAAGCACGCACCGTATGGTGGCAGTGGCTGCTCGCCGCAAGGGTTAGTTGCTTCGATGGTCTCACAGTAGTGCAGGTTGTTCATCTCGTTGATGCGGTCAATAAACAGTACCCCGGGTTCTGCCCAGTCCCAAGTAGAGCGCATGATCTCTTCCCACAAATACTTAGCACGTATCTGCTTGTAATCTCTGCCGTCAAACTTGAGCGTGAACATATCGTCAGCCATCACAGCTTCCATGAACTCATCAGTAATACCAATGCTGATGTTGAAAGCGAGTAGCTCGGTCTGGTTCTGTTTGATCTTGATGAACTCTTCGATGTCAGGGTGATCAACTCGGAGTACGCCCATCTGTGCGCCTCGTCGGTGTCCTGCTGAAGATATTGTGTGACAAATAGCATCATAGATTTTCATGAAGCTGAGTGGGCCAGAAGACTTACTGTCCAAGGACACAATCCTATCACCACGGGGGCGTAGATGACTGAAGCCGTAACCGATACCACCACCAAGTCGCATTGTCTTGCCAGCCTCTGTTGCAGTCTGCATGATACTGTCGAAGCTATCCCTGACTGTTCCAGAGACAAAGCAGTTGAACGCTGTGACCTGTCTAGGTGAACCGATGGCAACTTGAGTTCTACCACCACCCATGAATCGCTGCTCAAGGAGTATTTGCCGAAGCGAACGGAAGTGCTCCTCGCTGTCCTTGAGAGTCTGTGCGAATCGTGTCTGTGCCTCGGAGAAGGACTCGCCCTCACCTCGGTACTTCATCTTGTGTATCTCTTGGCTAATCCTCAGCTGAGGGCCGTACTTGTTATTTTCCATGCGATTCCTTATGCCATGGCGCTCTTCGATTTCACCGCTCGAAGGTAACCCTTCTTGAGGTCTTTATAGAGCTTACGAGCACCGGGGGCAAGCTCTATAGTTCCAGTACGGTACTCGTGTTCCACCACACCCAGTAGGTTCTTAACCTGTCGGATGCGAACGGTGTCCTTCTGGACTTGGTACTTGGTTTCGCTCTTGTCGATGCCGCCAACAAGTGAGCGTAGTAATTTTGCTTTCTTCGCGTTCATGTTTCTCTCCGAATTTTGTACCTAGAATGAATGCTGAAATAATCTTAGAAGCCCAGCATCTCGTCAATCTCTTGGTTGGACATGGAGTTGTTCCTGCGCTCCACAACCCAGCGTGCATCTTTTGCTACCGCTTCCATCTTCGCTGCTCTCTCGTCAGACACATCAGACCCCCGAACCTGCTCTAGGGTTCCGTGGTTACTCCCCAAGAACTGTATAGAGGGGTCTCCATGCAAACCTTTGAACATTACGTACTGGTTCAGGTTATAGTCAAAGGCACCAACCACATCTTGGATGGTTTGGTGTTCAGCGTTCCAGAAGATGATGTCTATCTCGACTGCGGTCATCAGCACGCCAGTGATACGGCTGTCCCGATAAGCATGGCCCAGAGTCTCATCCTTGTACGCCCCAATCCCCATCAGGAAATTTCCTAACCCACTCTGCACCTCGGCAGCCTTGTCATCATCAGCAAAGCCGAAGCAAGCAATGTCCAAGTCCCGGGGTTCCCGGCCCTGTGCAATATCACGAGGGTAGCCACCTGCTACCTCCCACTTCACGCTATTCCTGTCGAGCCAGTCACCTATCAGATTGAACTGAGGCAACTTGTGTATTCTGCTCTTGCTTGTTGTGTACATACTCATCTCCATACATGGTCTCTATGAATGGGCAGGTTCCTTATGACCCTTTCCAATGCTCTGAACTCTTCCTCAACTGCAAGGTAGCGTTCGTAAAGTGTTTCGGACACCAGTACCGTTGGGTTGTAATGGTAGTTGTCCAGCGAGTAGACAGCCCTTGGTGAGTCATCCCAGCTGTCGTGTAGCTCAACCTCAACCAATTTGCATTTTGTATCTCGCATGAGTCCCCCACTTAAGCCAAGCGTAATGGCTGTAAACGCCAACGTAGTTCTTCAGCATCTTCTCGCTCAACCTGTGCGTAGTTATGTCGAAACCCAGCAGTCCCAAGTACTCAATTATAGCTCCGTACTGATACACACGAGGTACACCCTTCTTGTCCATAAGCCAATGGAAGAACGCTGTCTCTATCATGACATCATTGCCCTTAATCTCAGCTCTTGGGCAGTTCCATATGGGTCTAGGTAGGGTATGCGACCGCAAACTTGAATGCTGCTCGCATATTGCGGATACATTCGAAGGAACTCCCGCCAGATTGTTCTGATACCACTGTGCAGTAGCTTGCGATAAATGCGTCATAGTCTTCTCCACTAATGATGAGTGCCTGTCCAGTGTTTGGATACAACCACCCTTTGATTTCGGCAATCTGCTCAGGAGTAGGCTCTGCCTCTCCCTCTACAGCAGCTGCATGTGTGTGACTGACCAGCATACAGAACAGCAGTGTGATAAGTAATACCGAGACCACTGAAGTCTTAGCTGGTGAGTAATCGTTGTGTCTACGTTTCATGTCGCTCTCCCATTGCGTCCTTGAACTCTTCCACTGTCAGCGGCGAGTCAAGTGACCTGTAGTGTAACTTCTGTGCTAACTCTGACATTGGGCGCATCGTGGCACCCGTCTTTGAATAGAAGCTTGTACTCATCTGGAGTCGGGCTGCGAGCTTCATAAGACTCTTCAATAACATGTTCTGTCTCCTGCCTGTAGCTATCACGGGCTTCGATATAGTTGCAGCCTCCAGCGATACCTACCTCAACAATCTTGGTAGAACCGATGGTGACCGTGCGTTCAATGGTGAAGTATTTCCATGATGCCATTACAGGCCTCCCGCCACAGGGCAGAACATTAGGTACAAGACAAAGAACAGTACGCCTGCTGCGATGTAGTGATGATGCTTCATTACCAATCTCCAAGTTACTCCGTGTGAGTTGTAGGTCTCAGCGGGAACTGGTAACCATAGAGGTCAGCCCACTGGTTCTTCTGCTCATTGGTTGGGAGCAAGAAAGTTCCAGTTTGCTTTATCCAGTATATCCAGTCGTTCTGAGACCACCTTAAGTGGCACACGGGAGGCACAGCACAGCTGTACGCCCCGATGGTGTATAACGCCTGATACCACGTAGCTTCTTCAGTCATCGTAGTTGTCCAGTATTTCAGAGAACGTTGATGCAGGCCCACAAGTGTAGTCGCAGATGCTCTCTTCAGGGTCATTGTAGTTGGTAACGAAGACCCAGCCGAGGTAGCCGCGCTGCTTGTGAATCATCAGGTGACACTCGTCCACCTCTTGAGTCCATGCAAATATCTGTTCAGGGTCTCCAGAGATAATAGCCTCACCGTTCTCGTCCTCTTCAAGAGGGTCGCTCTCGCAAAGCACAGACATCTCGTAGCCACCATCTACCAGCGCTTGTATTACGCCGAACAGGTAGTGCTCATGTGCTGTCAGTCTTGCTACCAGTTGGTCTGAGAGCCTGTCCAGTTGTCCCTCGCCTGCCATCAGCGGGTAGAACTTCTCAAGGCCTAACAGGATTACAGCTTTCTTTTTCTCAGGACTCATCATTGTACTTCTCCCAGTAACTTGACTGCGTCAGGTATGGATTGTCCCCATGCCCAGCTTACGTTATCAATGTCGGTTGCACAGTAGAACATGAACCGCTTGTTCATCATCACTGTTTCGGCTTGCACAATTACTTTCCAGAGTGAGCCGATGTTGAGTTCCTGCGCTGTACGCTCAAGGTTATCTCCCTTGACGATTTCCAGCGTGAACCGTTGCACACCATTTTCAGTGAGGTATTGCGCGAGGACTGGTTCGTAGCTCTCGTAACATACTTCGACTGGGTGGCGCTGTTCAGAGGCTTCTGCGAAGGTAGACATGAGTGCCATTAGTGCCACAAGTGCAAATCCTAATGCTGCTCCGAGTAAGGTTATAAATGCTTTCATAATGGCTGTTCTCCACAAGGGCTGTTGTTTGGTTTGGTGTTCTTGCCGGTGACGAGTGCGTCTTGGGCAGTACGCTCAGAGAGGAACACCATACCCTTCCTCTGCCTGCGCCTGTCTACCAAGTCGCCTGTCCATGTGCAGGACTCAACTCTCAAGCCCCTATCTGTCCAAGCTGCATGTGTCCAGTACTTCTGGTTCTGGTTCATAGTCTGGTTCATAGTATTCTCCATTGTGTGTGAAGTAGTAGAGCGTCACGATCAGCCCAAATAGGATGATGCCAACTACCCATCCGAGTAGCCCAGCTTTGGGAGCGTCTGCCCCGTAACCTGTCATATCATCCCGCCCAGCTGCACTCCAGTGAGCAACTCCAAGTTCTCTGGTCGTTTGCTTGGCAGTCGTTTGAAGTCCTCTGGAGTGTAGGCGCAATACTCTACGCCATCCATGAGATGCAAAGCCATGCGAATTGCAGGATTGCCGTCCTTCTGTGAGATCGTAGGGTAGAACTCACCATCGTACTCCACGAGGTAGAAGCCGCGCTTCCCTTTGTATATCTTGAAGCCTTTGATGTCACTCATACGTTTCTCCTTGAATTAGGTGCCACCTCTCAGGAGTATTGCATCCATGTCGAGGTGGGCTTAGTGGACAGAAGGGAGTCGAACCCTAAGAGGTGCTTGCCTCCGCAACCATGACTAGTCCATAAGGCAGTACGATGCCAGCGTGCACGCTTTTCATTGGTCGTGAGGTTCAGGCGTGCAAGCCGACCACTCATAGACTAGTGCTGGAAGCGAACTGCAAAGTCCGTTCCGTAACGCAAGCAGGTGTCTATAAACGCTGCTTGGTTGTGAGGGAAAGCACCCTTCAGCTCATGGTAGCGTAGTTGCCCAGCCACTTCAGCGTTCAGGATGTTTAGTGCAAGATTACTCACGCCCCACTCTCGTGCTGTTGCGAGGTGCTCACCAATCAACTTCTTCTCGGACTCGTAAGAGAAGTCCAAGTCATTGAACAGGTGCAGGTAATCGTGCCAGAACCGAAGACGATAGTTGCTGTTCGGGTCTGCGTAAGGACAGGTGTCTGATGCACCTTTCCAGACGGGGATGTACGTCAGTGAAGAGTTCCTGTCGTATGCAGGACTGTGCAGACTTGCCTCAAGGAATACTTCCCAGTTATCCAAGTCAGTACGGTCAGTGAGATAGTAGTAAACACCCAACTCTGACAGGGCCATCTCTATCTCAATGTACATCTCCTCCAGCTCTACTAGAGCGGCGTCACGGTCTTGATTTAATACTGCTCTTCCACCCATAGTTCTCTCCTAGATGATATTGTGAAAATTATGTCTGTGCTACCGCAGCGAATACTACGAACACGACTCCTACCATTATTGCTTGGATGATTACCCACTTGAGTACCATCCATTTCTTCTTCGACATTATATTATGCCTCGGTCTTACGACGAACAGTCACCTCCAAGAGTTTGTCAGGCATCTTGTACATCTTTGCGGTTGCTGCTCTGAATACGTCAGCATTGATGCAGCTGGCGCTTGGGTGGTCACGTACAAACATGTCTATAACTTCTTCATAACATGTAGCCTGTGTGACCCGTACTACTTCTATTCCATGATGATCGGTGAGTTCACCGTTGATGACGTACCAATCCATGTTAGCTCCTTACAAACGGATGTTACCAGTCAGGATAGCCCACAACCAGTGCAGGAATACGATGACAGATACTGTTGCGATGCCAGCCAGTGCTATTGAAGCCACTGCGATGACCACTTGATTGAGTAGTTCCATCATTTCTGTAACCACCATACTAGATAGCAGAAGGCAAAGCCAATCACCATTCCGACGAGGAACAGGGCTAGCTTGGCCAAGAAGAGTACCACCGCAGAGCTAAACACGATTAGTGACCAGCGG
>Ga0208134_1001920_pt1 | contig 11523 bp, 8 predicted proteins | sample VirMetDEL_Mar_31_FD_184515 | JGI IMG/M metagenome (GOLD analysis project Ga0208134, IMG submission 184515) | Aqueous microbial communities from the Delaware River and Bay under freshwater to marine salinity gradient to study organic matter... | ecosystem: Environmental > Aquatic > Marine >... | reverse complement strand
AGCAGTATTCTTAGGCATCGTCTCTCTTTACTTCGTTACAAAAATAACTTACATATAATTTATCTTTATTAAACTTTTCTATATTTTCATTGGTAACTTTAATAGTTGCTATAGCACCTGCTTTAGTACAATCGGTCCAAGAATTAAATTCTATTGGTGATACTGATGTATTGTTACAAAATCCTGTAATCGCAGAGCAGATTGTATAAGCCAATACAAATTTCATTTATCTTGCTTAAAACTTTGTTTTATTCTTGTTGATTATGTGAGTAGACACGATCATAATTAACGAGCTGTACATGGTACGTTGTTTGAACCTACTAATGGTGCTTCTGCAAATGCCATGTAGATGTATGTTTCCCCAGATTGATTAATACCTGAATCAGTACCTCTAAATTTAAATCCATTGCTTAAAATATCTGTTGCAAAATCAGATGCTTTATTTTCTGCATTATTATTATTAGCTGATGGATGTTGTGTTTGATTGGGGTTCATTTGACCAAAGTTTTGTAAAGCTGCTGTACCACTTCTCTTATTATCTTTCATATACCAATTATCAGTATTGCTACTTCTTTTAATCATAACAAAAGCAGGTTTAAATCCTGTGTAAATAAATGGCAGATTAGAACCTGCTCCAGTATAAGAACCAAACTTGCTAAAACCAGTTTTCTCTGCGAAGCAGTAGGCTATAAATGGAGAAGTACCACCATTAGTGTCACCACTTGTTCCAAGTGAAAATACAGAAGATGTTGGCTCTGTATCATTAAACCTTGTAGAAGATGTACTTACTGCATCAGTTAAATTTAATTTTATATTTTTTGTTGCACCTAATGATTTATGATAAACTACCCAATTTTCTGTATCGCCAGAACGCCTTTTAAAAATAATCATTGCAGGTGCTACACCTAAACCATGACCTACTGTAGCATTACTTCCTGTAGAAGTATAAGACACAATACTAAATCCACTTGTAGTATTAGCACTAACAGTTGAGGTTATGCTTCCATCTGTGTTTGATGATGCTGTGCCACCAGCTTTCCAGTTCCATGATGCTACGGCATTTCCACTTCTATTAGTATCTGCCAAATTACCAAGATTAAAACCATCACTAGTAAATGCAGTTAAACTATCTGCTGTATCTCCAGCTGCACCATTTGAATTTGATTTTAAAGCATTTAAAGCACCTCTAACACTATCAAATATAAAATGATTTTCTGCTGCTGTACGATTTTTTATCCAAACCCAATCTGGTTGAAAACCTACTCCTGTTATAGATTGTGTTGAACCATTACCTGTATAAAGTTTAGTATTAAAATAATCAGAAGGTTTATTAATTGTTGTATATGCCATGATTAAAATATCTCCTTATTGTAAATTTCTTTGCATGAGTGTAACGAATGTAAAGCCATTATAAGTTTAATCCTTTTGTTGATAAAGCTGTGTAGCCAGTTGGTACATCATATTCAAATATTCCTATACCACTTGCGTTAGTTCCTGCACTAGCTACTGCTGTAGTTCCGAAGTAGCCATTACCAAAGTTAAATTCAATTCTATCATCATCATAGTAATGTGATACAGCAGGCAAATATGTATAACCAGTTGCTAAATTAAGAGCTGAACCTGTACCAGTTGCACCAGATGTAGGGTCGCCACTATTTTGCCAAGTACCATTTTTAGAAAAATAAATTTTATGATTATCTAAATCAAATGCACAACCTATTATATCATTTGCAGTATATGAATTTCCATAAGAAGTATTAGCTCCTCCATTTACTACATTTCCATTTGTACCTTGATAACCATAACCTCTACTTTCATTTATAAAAGAAGCATTATCTCCTGCATATTTCATTTGTTCAGCATCTACAATACCAACTCTAAAATTATTTGGATCAGAGGCAGTTTTAGTTACTTTCATTTCAAAATAATATTTACCACTTGATGCACCTAATGTTCCATATACACTTCTCCAAGCAGCACTTTCTCCAGAAGCTAAACCATTAGTTTTTAGATTTCCATTTATTATATTCCATTTTGTTGTTGAATAAGTTAAAGGATTTATTGTAGGAAATACATTGCTTGGACAATCTTCTGTTTTTGTAAGTGTACCACCACCTAAAGTAAAATCATTAGAGTTAGATGATTGGTCAGTAATTGTGTTTCCATCTTTTAAAATTGTATAACCAGTATTACCAACAGTAAAACTAGGAGAAGTATTTATTTTCCATTCTCCAGTTGTGCTATCTGTTGAACCAAAAACTGTAGGTGCTAAAGCTGTTCCATCACATTTATGAAAATGCGACATTGAACCATCAAAAGATACTGTTCCATTTTCAGCAGAACCTACTGTGTGATAATTTGAACCAGATGCTATAAGTAAAGGGTGTGCCAAGTTTTGACTTGGATAATCACTTTGTGCAAGACTTGTTTCTTGAACACCATTAATATAAAATTTTGTTCTATCTGAAGCTGTTGCTTGTGTTGTATCAATAGCTACAACTAAATGATACCAAGCATTGGTATCTCTAAATAATCTATTAGTTTTTACATGAGTGCTTTCACTACCGCTTGAAACTCCTACAACATGAAAATAATTATCTCCATGTAATTTCATGTAACCATAATTACTACTATCTGCAAAGTTCATGTGTATTCTTTGGTCGCTTCCTAATTTTGACCTTTTAAACCAAACAGAAATAGTACCTATTTTATCGTTAGTTGGTGTACCATTAGTTCGTTTTAAATATGTACTAGCCATTAGCAAATCTCCTTGCTTATGTTATTGATTGACGATTTGAAAATGTTATCCATTAGTTAAATTGTCCTCCACCTGTTGCACCGAAGCTAGAAGTTAAAGTAAACTCTCTATCTACAGTTTGTGCTTCAGCATCTGTAATTCTTAATGTGAATGTGTAAGTAGTTGCTGCTGTAGAACTACCGCCAAAGTCACTTGTAGTTATTACACCATTTGATGCTAAACTGCAATTAGCTTGTGATGCGTTAGTTAATACATTTCCACCAGATGTAACTTCACTAAATGTTATTGCACTATCTGATGAGCCTGTAACTGTTGCAACTGTTCCAGAGAAGTTTCCTGCAATCGTACCAAGTGAACCTGCTGCAGTTGAAAATGTAGGTGCAGTAGATGCTGTTAAAATATTGTTTGTTGATCTTGCAGAATTTCCATCTGGATTTTCTACTCTAACAAAATAATTACCACTTGCTAAAGTTACATTAACTGAAAGTGTTGTAGCATTTGTAAAGCTAACAGTATTAGAAGAAGTTATTGCTCCAGTAGAGCCATTAATAAATTGAACTATTGGTATTGATACAAAATTTGTACCTGTAATATTTATTGTTGTAGCAGTAGCTGGTGCAATAGTTTGTGATACGTCTGCTACTGTTGGTTTTGTTTCAGCTGCTTGAGCAAAAGATAAATTACCAGAACCATCTGTTTTTAAAAAATATCCATTAGTAATAGATGATGGTAAAGTTAAAGTGTAAGATTGACCAGCAGAATGAGGTGGTCCTTTAATTTTAACACCATGAGAGTTTTGTTCACAGTTTAATTGTATTTGACCCGCATTATCATTTCCTTTTATTTCAACAAGTCCTGTACCATTAGGAGCTAATAAAACATTTCTATTACTTGTTGTAACAATCGAATTGGTTTGTACATCTAAATTACCACCTAGTTGTGGAGTAGAATCATCAACAACATTTGCTATACCCGGAGATATAGATGTCCAAGCTGTTCCATTATAAAATTTTAAATTATTGTCTGTCGTATTAAATGCGAGATCCCCTTCATCTAAACTTGATGTAGGGTCTGATGATGCCACTCTATATCTTTCTGCAAAAGAATTAACTCCTGTAATGTTTGTAGCAACAGTTGCCATGTTAGTTACATTAGTTGCTGTACCTAAAGTATTCATATCTGAAACTACATCTGCAGTTCCTAATGTATTCATATCAGCTACCACATCTGCTGTAGCAAGAGTGTTCATATCAGATACAATGTCTGCAGTTGCAAGAGTATTCATATCTGAAACAACATCAGCAGTTGCTAAAGTGTTCATGTCAGATACAACGTCTGCTGTTCCTAAAGTATTCATGTCTGCCACAATGTCTGCTGTAGCTAGTATTGCCATATCAGCTACTACATCTGCAGCAGCTAAAGTATTAATATTTGTTTGTTCAGAAGATGTAGGTTTTAAAGTTTGCCAAGCAGAACCTGTGTAATTTTTCATTACATTATCTGAAGAATTAAAATATAATGCTCCTGTCAGTAAAGCATTTCCATCATTATCTACTGAAGGATCAGAAGATTTAGCACCTAAATATCTGTCATCAAAACTATCAAAAGAAGCTGCGGCATTAGTTTCAGAAGTTGATGCAGCGGAAGCAGAACTAGCAGATGCGGTTGCAGAATTAGCTGAAGCAGTTGCTGAGTTAGCACTAGCTGTTGCGGATGATGCAGCGGCAGTAGCACTAGAAGCGGCAGCTGTTGCACTTGTTGCTGCACTAACTGCGTCTACCAAAAGTTCAAAGTGATCTGTGTCTGTTAATGAATCTCCTACAACAGCGTCTGCTATACAAATGTAAACATTATTAAGTTGAGCTGAAGTAGTTGATTTAATTATATCTCTAACATTATATGCTTCTGTAGTTACTGTTGCATCTGTTCCTTTGTATGTACCTAATTCTTGTGTTACTGAAATTTCTCCAGAAGAATCAAATGCTAAAATTTTATTGGCTCTGTCTGTTGCACCTACAGTAAACTCTGTAGATGTCATGGTATTTGTTCTTGATAACTTTATTGATCTATTAAGTTCTTCTTGAACTTGTTGAGTGGTCATGGTTGCACGATCCAAACCCTCTTCGTGAGATTCCGCAGGGAATGGATCATTAGCAATATAATCTATTGCTTGAGTTTGCGGAACTTCTCTAATTATTACAACTGTTTCACCAGACGCTGGAGTGTTACCAGATGTGAAAGTTATTGAACCCCCACTAGCATCTCCTGCACCAGCTACTGTATAATGTGTAGTTAAAGTCTTAACAGTTTCTGTACCTGCTGCTGATCTAATAATTACGATTAAGTCTGAGTCTGCAAATATTTTATAACCATATGCAAATTGGGTTGTACTCCCATTACCAGAGTAGGAATTTTTTACTGTAGTTGAAGATACTGTCATGTTAATTCTCTATATATTATTCTTATTAATCATCAAGTACCATTATTAGGTTCATAATACAATATTTTTAGTGCTTCTTTAGCCATTTTAATACTCATAAAAACCATATCATCTATTATCTGTTGTTTCTGATCTGGGTCTACATTTTTCATATTAAATGCTTTTCTAACATATTCGTTATGTTGATCTATAATAGTTTTATATCTTTCTAAAACTGCTATGTTTTTATCTACTAATTTTTTTCTTACCGCAAGTTTAGCTGCTTCTTTAAAATCTCCATCTTTTTTAAGTTTATCAATAGTTGGTTTATATTTTTTATATTTATTATATTCTTCATAAAAATCAGTAATAAACTCTGATTGCATACTTGGATCTCTTAAATTAAATGCTCTTAAACCTGGTATTTTAGTTAACGAATCTGTTGGTCTAACTGGATCATCTATAATACCAGTTTCTATTAATGCTTTATCTAATGCCATCATAAAATAATTACCTAATCCACCTGTCCAACCTCTTATATAATTATCAATAACAATAGGTGATGGAGCATTATGATCGCCAATCATTGCTGCTAAAGTTCTTGATAATAATTTAGATGTTTCAGTTGTGTATGGATTAAATTGATATGGTCCTAATAGCTGTCTATCCATGTAGTCTGGAACTAATGGTTTACCTCTGAATATACTATAATTAGTTTTTTGTTCTACAGGTGGAACTAATATTGTTGGTAAAGGATTTAAGTTTCTTAACTGTGTACCAACAAATTCTGTAGTAAATCTTGTTAAATCATTTTTTGCATTAGCTTCATTACCATACCAATAATCTAAAAATTGCTCCATACCTGTTCCAAATACAACTCCAAGATCAAAAGGTTTTGGTATTCTATAAGGTGTGTCTTTTACAACAACTACCCAATAATTATCTTTAACCCATTGTGGTTGTCTTTGATAAATTTCATTATCTCTATTTGCAAACCAAAAATATACTGAAGGCATAATTATTCCTGCTGTAATTGCCGCTATTGCTCTACCAGGTCTTTGCGTTAAACCATCATAAATTTTTACATAACCTTGAACTCTTGCATTATAAAAAGCAGATACAGCATTAACTCCTTTCATATATGCACCCATTTTTGCGTAGTCTATTGTAATATCTCTTGATTCAAATCCAGCTCTTTCTATTTGTTCTCTACCTTTTAATCCTTCTTTACCAGCTTTTTTATATGCTTTTTGAAACTCTCCTAATCTAGTTATATTCTCTCCAATCTCTGATAATGTTCTTAATATTTCTATAGGATTAAAAACTTTATTTCTTATTTGTTGTCCATTTAACATTTCAAATGCACCTTTATCTTTAACCGTTCTATCTAAAGAAATAAGAGTTGATTGCATACCACCAGATTTCTCCCAATCTTGCATAATTTTTTTAGCTTTTTTACTTACACCTGTCTTACCAAGAAGCATTGTTAAACCTCCTTCTAAAGAACTCCATACAGGTATAAATCCACTTTTGCTAAATATAGGTGCAAGAACTGTATCTCTTCCAATATTTGAAAATACAAAGTCTGGTGATGTAGTAGCACCTGCACGAAGAAGTCTAGCAGGAGTTCCAATAGCTTTAATAATAACTCCTATTTCTTGAGGATTAAATTCTGATAAAGAATCTGCTAGTTCTTTACCAACATCCCAAACTTCAAACTTACCATTACGATATACTGTAACTGAAGAACCATCTGGTTTTACAAATGATTTTCTAAATACTTTAAAGTTTTCTAAAACACTTGGATCAATACCTTCTTTTATAACTTTTTTCTTTACAGTTTTTGTTTTTGATATTTTTGCAACTACTTTTTCTGGTAATAATAATGCTTCTATTGGTTTTAATGTAGGTTCTTTTACAAAAATTTCTGTGGAAAAAGCATTTTCTATTTCTTTTTTATCAATTTCTATTTTTCTTGTTTCTATTTTTTTATTAATATCAGGAAATGAAGATTTGTTTTTTTCTACAAAATCAAAAAATTTAATTAAAGCATTGTTTCTTTCAGCTAGTTTTACAATTTTAAAAGTGTTTGAGTATATAGTTTCAATAGGATCAAACACAGGTTGTTGTCCACCTTTTACTCTTTTAAATGGATTTGATACGCCACCATAAGGAGATGGTTTTTCTCCAGTAACACTTTCCATTACTCTTGCAAATGGAACATAACTTTTATTAGCTTCTACCATTGCATCAAATGCTTGTTTATCTATTAATTTTAAATCTCTTGCATATTCAAGAAGCTGTCTATTATAAATATCTATTTCTTTTGCAATAGGATCATATTTATTTTTTAAAATTTGTATTGTTTCTTTAGCTGCTTTTGAATCAAAAGGATGTTCAAAACCTCTTCTGTCATATTCTAAAGCTCTTCTTGCAATAAGGTAAGCATTAAATTCTGCATATTGTTTTCTAATTCCTTTTTCATTTAATTTTTTATTACCTTCAAATTTTAATGGTTCTAATACTTGTTTTAAAGGTTTACCTTTGTTTTCAAGATTAATTGTTTGCGTGGCTCTATCAACAAAAGCACCTCCTCTGTTTGTCATTCCAACTAATACTCTAAATTGTTCATAAACATTTAATTGACCTTTAGTATTTTTAGTGCTTTCAACTCTTTGTACTAATCTTAATATAGGATGTAATCTATCTATAAATAATCTTGTTAAAGTATTCTTAACATCTGTTACATCTTTTGGTTTTTCAAATTTAGTTTTAGATAATATTAATTTAACAGCTTCTGGAAATTGTAAACCTTCTAAAAATTTTTCATCAAGTTTTATTTTTTTACCAGTAATATCTTCTACTGTTCTTTTAATTGCTCTAGGTATTTCTAAATTTTTACTTGCTAAATCTTGCTTAACAGATTTATCTAATTTATAATCCGCAGCTAAATCAACTGCATCACGATTAGTTTTTTTAATGATGTTAGGAATTTTTTTTGCTCCTCTTTCTCCTAATCCAAATGCACCAAACAAAATTACAGAATCTATTAATTGATCTTTGCTTGGTAATTCTCTTTCTATAATTGCACCAGATCCCTCAAAACCTGCAACTCTTCCTATTAACTGTGGTAAAAATTTATTACTTATTCCACCAAGTTTTGCAGCAGAAGTAAGTTGAATTCCTTCTTTTAATCCTGCTTTTATTCCTTCGTTTCTAAATATTTCCCAAAAGTTATTCCAATTTGCAACTTGACCTTTCTCTCTCATTTCTAAATATGTTTCTCTAATACTTCCTACAACAAGTCCAGATGTAAAAACACTTGCATTAGGTGAACGAGTAGCAAATAAAGTTAAACCACCTGTACTTAAATACAAAGGTAAATCTTTTGCTATTCTTGCAGCATTAGTTAAATTTCTTTCAAGAAATCCTGTGTCTTGAAAATCAACATTAAAATATTTACCATCTTCTTTTGTACCATCTATATTAGGTATTCCATGAGCTTCTTGTATTAAATCAACAACTCCTGTATTCCAACCGACTTTTATTCTTTCTGTAACATTATCTAATTTTTTACCTACAGCAGCTTCTAATAAAGATGAGTCATCTGGATTCTCTTTTTGTATAGTTTCTATTTCATCATAGTCTGCTATTCTTGAATAACCTATATCTTTTTCATAAATTTTTTCTATTGCTTTTGTATCAACAGGTTCAAAACCAAAATCTTTTGCAATCTCTTCAGCAGTAAAACCACCTTGTGTTAATTGCTCTACCTTTTCTTGTTTCCAATTATTTATTTCAACTTGACTAAAACCACCTTTTTCAAGTTGTTGTACTTGTGTTTGTAAATCTGCCATTACTATTCACTTATTCTTTTTAAATACTCTGAAGGAGTTTCATCTGGTTTTCTTTTTATAGATTCATCAACTTCTTTTTTTTCAACATTGTCCATCATGTTTTTAAATATTTTATTTTTATCTGATTGATATTGTATAAAATCTTTACCAATAAAATTTCTATTTTTGTAATCCAATAACTCTAATGGTGATCTACCTTCATTAACACCTTTGATATATAATGAATACATATCATCTCTAAATCTTTTAAGATCATTATTATAACTTTTAGGATCAAGTATTTTAATTACTTCTGTACTAATAAGATTTTTTGTTTCATCTATAAAACTATGAAATGGTGAAAAAGTTTTTCTAAATTGTTTTGGATTTTCGTTTTGTTGTTTTAATATATCAGAATAATATTTTAAATCATCAAGATCAGTTTCTTCTCCATATCTTTCTATAATAGATTTAGCTTGTGTTTCTCCTGGTAATGTAAACCTATCACCTAATGTATTTATTTCATCCATACTAATTAATCCCGATATAGCATTATTAGAATCAAAGTTTGAAGACACAGTTATTTTTTGTTCAGCATTGGATATAATTTTAGTATTTAAGTCTGTCATTTGTGTAAGTGCATCTGGATTATTTTTAAATACTTCTTGAATAAAATTTTGATTGATACCAGTTGCAACACCTGCTTCTGTTAATGCTTTTTGATAATTATCTGCTGATTCTAATTTTGTAGCAGCGTCTGCTGCTTGAACTTCAAATAATAATTCATTTCTTTTTTCTCTTGCTTTCTTCGTAGCAAAGGATCTAAATTCTTTTTTTTCTATATCTGTTAATGAATTATAAATATTTTGTAAATTTTTATTATCTGCAAAGTTTCCTGATATAGTTTGTTGTGCAATTTGCTTTAAAGCATTTGGTGGAACATCACCTATACCAACTAAAGATATAGCATTAGTTAATGAAGAAAACTTTTGATCTTTGATAGCAATGTCTGCTTTTTGAGAAAGTTCTATAATTTCATTTGACTCTAATACATTGTATTTACCATCTTGTAATTGTTTTTTTAATAAAGAAGGTTGACTTAATAACATTCTGTTTGCTACAGACGTAGCAGAAAATTGTTGGTACTTTAATTTAACTTCTTTTTTTAATTGTGGTTGATCATTGTAATATGGATTAGAATCTAATCTTTGATCTATTTCTCCATATAATTGATCTAATCCCGAACCATTAGGTAATGCAGAAAGAGCAATAGTTTTTTGTGAAATGTAATCACTATCAATGTCAGATGATTCTTTAAATTGAGTTTTTCTTGATTCTAACAAAGCATTAGATTTTAACTGTGCTGCTGAACCATAAAATTTAGATTTAAAAATTTGTTTACCAAAACGAGATAAATTTTGACCTTTGGTAGATGACATAAAATTATATAGTTTATCTACACCTTGATCATAAATACTAGAAGCATCTGAAGGATTACCATTCTTTCCTGTCTCACTTGAAAGAGTTAAAAAACCATTAGGTCCACTTTCATTATCTTTATACGAGTCAGCTATAATCTTATCTACTTTATTATTTTCTTCTAACTTTCTTTCTTTAATATATTCTTTTTGAACAAAGTCAGATACAGGTTGTAAAGCAGAACCAACAGTTTGTGACAAAGGAATTTGCAAATTAGTAGTAACGCTTGGTCCTTGAGATGTTATTGTAGATTTAGATTCAAATGTGGGTATCTTTGGCATTATTTATTCCTTGATCTGTTAGAAGATTTAGACCTTACTCTTAAATTGCTTCTACTATTGTTTCTAGGGTTTCTATCTTTATGATCTATATCTTTACCTAATATACTATTACCAAGTTTTTTTTTCATAATTCTTCTTGCACCATTTCTACTGGCTCTATTCTTTTTTTGTTTTGGTTTAGAGTGGTAGTTTTTATATTCTGATTTATAATTTCTCATTATGTTACCTTTTGCATACTTAATAAACTTGTACCAGTAGATGCAAGTGTTCCAAGTTGTGCAAGTTTAGCTTGTTGTCTAGCAACTTCACCAGATATTCTAGCAAAGTTTGCTTCTTCAAATTTTCTACTTTTACCTATTTCAGTATTATATCTAGCAATATCTTTTTCTACTTCAGCTTCATATAAATTTGATAATTGTATATTTCTTGCTGTACCAGAAAATTCTGCACCAGATTTTAAAGTATTAACTACTTGAGTACCTTGTAATTTTGTAAAATTTTTATCAAATTGAGCAAGTTCTAAATTTAATTTATTATCTAATATTTCTGCTTCTTGTTCTTTAACAGCAGCATTACGATTAGCAACACCTTGATTATATTTACCAATAGCACCTTGTTGTTGATATTGTGCTGCACCTAATGCACCTACTACTGCCATCTGCCAACCCATTAAAATATCCTCGCATATCTATATTGATCTGAGCCATCAAATCCATAGTGTTTCATTAAACCCTCATTCTCTAATCCTAA
>Ga0208134_1001919_pt1 | contig 11523 bp, 12 predicted proteins | sample VirMetDEL_Mar_31_FD_184515 | JGI IMG/M metagenome (GOLD analysis project Ga0208134, IMG submission 184515) | Aqueous microbial communities from the Delaware River and Bay under freshwater to marine salinity gradient to study organic matter... | ecosystem: Environmental > Aquatic > Marine >... | reverse complement strand
AAGAGTGTGGTATTGAAATAGACGGCTTTTTCCTTTGTGATGATTGTGAAGAAGAAGTTTATGAAAGAGATAACCACGAAGAAGACGAAGAATAATTTAAAAAAAAAGCTTGACATTTACAAATAGTATTTGTATATTATAGTGTTATGATAATGATAAAGGAAAACGAAATGACTGAAAATACAACAATTCAACCGAGAAATTACCAAGATACTTTTGTTCCAAGAGATTTTGGTTTTAATAATAGGACATTTACTATGAATGTCTATCAATATAACCACAATCCTATGGAATTGTATGAAGCTAATCAAAATCAACCAAGATTAAATGTTGAAAATTACAACAATACTACTCCTGGCGAGGTAGCTCTTTACAAAGGTATTCCTATGGAATTTAGATTTAATCCAGTTATTAGAGAAATGATGATGACTGGTAATTATAGAATTAGATATCGTGGTGGTAGCAAGCCACAATATGGTTATCATAGAAGTCAATACAATACATTGGCTGAATACGCTGACACATTTGCTATTTATCCTAAATAGGTGTTAATATCGTAATCGTAAGAACCTATTGAGTCGTGGGTTTTCGGTGACTACAAATTTGGAACCGAAAGGGTTATGTAGTGTTTCACGAGATTAGAAACAACCCTTGTGAGTTAGGTGGTTAAACTCTCAAATTTTATTCCCATTATCATAACAAAAAACCCCCAATTTCTTGGGGGTTTTTCTTTATTCTCTGATTTATAGTTTAGTCATCAAAGGCTGCGCCTGTTGGTTGAACTACAAAATCTAAGACAATGAACTCAGCTGTTCTGGTTGGTTGGATAAAGATTTGACCAACTAATTGGTTTCTATCTACAACATCTGGTGTGTTGTTTGAATCATCCATTACAATCCTAAACGCTGATAGTCCTGCATTTGCTTGAACTTGTTCCATATATGGATTCACAATATTTAAGAATCTGTTTCTTAAAGCTGCTGTATTTTGTTCAAACACTAAGAATCTTGAAGAACTTGCTATGAATTTTCTCAAATTAATTAACAATCTTCTAACATTAACTCTATCTAATGCACTTGGTTTACCTTGAAGTGTTTTCTGACCAAACACTACTACACCTTGACCTGGGAAAGTTGCGATAGGATTAATACGATTTTCGTATAAATCATCTCTTTCCAAGTTCGTTAGTCTTGTTTTAGCTTCTGTTACTTCTGTTAAACCACCACGATTCAATCCTGCTGGTGCGAACCACTCTTGTCCAATTCTATCATTTTGTGCATATACACCTGGTAGAACTACTGAAGGTGGAACCCAAGTAGGTTTGTTTTTCACTTCGTCAATCACTTTAACCCAAGGATAATATGTTGCTACATAATTACTATCTAAGGTTTGAATATCATTTATCGCAGTTTGAATAGAAGCTGAATAATGAGAGCCGTCCATAATAAAGAAGGCATCTGCTCTTGATTCAATCTTATCAATTGCGTGATTAGTTACACTTGAGTGAATTGAGTGAATAACACCTGGAAGTGCTAATAAGTTAATATCGTATTCATCTGGATTTGAAATTGCATCGATTGCTCGTTTAAATGCTATTGAACCTGTTGCTGTTGCTGAACTTAAATCAAATCCTTGTGTGTTGTTTCCAACAATATCAGTTCCGGATTTAATATCCGTTGCTGGGTTTTGTCCGTCAAATCCTTCTTGGAAAGGAACTACGAACTTTCTTTGTCCTAATGCTGAATTTGTTAAAGAAATCAATGTAGTGCCGTCTGCATATGTGCTACCTAATGTAGATGCGTCCGCACTTCCTGACATATTTTCTAAACTCATTGTTACATTACTTCCTGCTCCCACTCCTGTTGGAAGTGGTTTCAAGTATGCTTGGTTGTCTTTGTTTAAAAAGTCAAATCCATAGTATGCATTTGAACTAAATGAACCACGATTGTTAGTTTGTCCTGTTACAAAAGAAGCAGTTGGGTATGCTGCTGCGTGTACACTACCACTTGGTGTTCCAAGTGTTGTAGAATTTGGTAATGATACCGCACCAAATCCCATAGGTACTAATTCTTTTGAAACATTTGGTAGATTACTTATATCTGAAACTCTAATGTATTTAGAGTTGTTTGGGTAATCACCATTTGATGTTAATTTACCTGCTGAGTCAATAGTGATAAACTTATCACCAATTTGTCTCGCTAAGTAGTTTGTAGAAGTTTCATCAAAGTTTAAATTTGAGAAGTTCTCTAAAACTGTCCCGTCGTCGTTTTGACCTGGGTTATTAACAATCACTTGTAATGCAAACGAACCATAATCACTACCGGCTACATCTGCTGCTCTCTTAACATCAGAAATACCAATTCTGTATTTAGAGTTTACGTTTGTTCCGTGTGATAGTGTTTTGACTTTAAATAAGTCTACTCTTGCTCCGTTTACTAATTGTGATTGAATTGCTGGTGTTGATGCTACTTTGTAATCAAATGAAAAGTTTTCTGAATTTTCACCTGAACCTGTTGCAAATGTAATTACATCATCACTTGCTACTTCATTTTGTGTATTTTGAAAGTTGGTATATACATACACGGGTTTACTATTATCTTGTGGGTTTTCACTAAATACATTTGTAATGTAATTTGCTGAACTCGTAGAAAATGATAAATTAAAACTCTCTTGAGTTCCGTCATTATCAGTATCTAATTTAAGTGTAAATGCACTTGCTGAATTAACGTTACTATCAATAGAAGCACTTGTTGGTCCACCAATAAATGGTGAAGCTCCTGCTCCTCTTGATGGTTTTAATGTAGCTAATGCTCTTACTCCATAAGTTGAACCACTTGCAATAAGTACAACTGTGTCGTTTGTATATCCACCCAATCCTAAAACACGAACGATTGTTAATGCTCCTGCATTACGAAGATATTGCTTCGCAGTGAAAGGAACATAAAAGTCTCCGGTTTCTTTACCAAAAATTGTTTCAAACTCACCGAAGTTTCTGATGGTTGTTGGAACAAAAGCAGGACCCATTTCTGTTGGTCCGATTAATGCTGCTCCAATATCACCAATAGCTTCTGGTAAGAAAGATAAGTCTTTTTCGTTGGTAAATACGCCTGGACTGACTATTCTTTCAGCCATTATGTTTCTCCTAATTAGGTTATATCGTAAGTATAAATATCAATTTAAAAACTCAAAATGTGGTTTTGGACCATTATTTTTTTGATTCAGCTGGTGTAAATATACCTTGTTCTAAATCTAATGTCCCTTGACCATATTTTTCATTTAAATTGTTAAGAAGTTCTACTTCTTGTTGAATTACTTGATTATATTCGTTTTCTGCTATGACTTTTTGTTGTTCAATCGCATCTAATCTTTGTTCAGCTTTTATTCTTTGAACTTCAAGATTACCGAAATTTGTCGTAATATTATTATAACTATTACGAACTTCTCTAATTCCACTAAGCTCTTCTTTTGTAAATTTAATTTGTTTTGATTTTTTTGCCATTATAACTCCTATTTTTACTAATAATAAATATCAAACTAATTATTCAAACAATCACAATTCTTTTCGATATGTTTGATTTTTTTGTCTAATTCTTTTATAGATTCAATCAATAATGGAACTATCTTTTCATACTTAACACCTAAGTATCCATTACTTCTTTCTGCTACAACTTCTGGTAATACTTTATGTATTTCTTGAGCGACAACACCCACGTCGTGTCCTTCGTATGTATCTTGTTTTTCGTTCCAATCAAATGTATAACCACCAATTTGATTTAATTTCCATAATGGTTCTGTGATTGGTGTAATGTTGTCTTTAAGTCTTTCGTCTGATGAACCGAATGCGATTACATCACCACTTGTTTCAAGAGACGAAGCTGTTACATTTCCAGTAACATTCATATAATCAAATGAACCAGATGTAATGTTAGCTTGTTTAAATCCTTTTAATGTTGATTGACTACCACTAATGTGTCCTGCCTCACCAGTAATTTCTAATGATGCCATAGAAGCAGAACTGGCGAATGTGGTATCTTTATATAAGTTTATAGTGTCTGAACTATCTTCAGTAAATCTCATAAACTCTGCACCACCAGTAAAGAATCTTAATCTATCATTAATATCTTCTGAAATGTAAGTATGACTTCCAGCTCCAAAGTAAACTTTTTCAGAACCTGATATGAATAAACTACCTTGTTCAATAGTTAAATCTCCTGCATTAGAAATTTCTGCTAATTGCACTGCAGTTGCTGAATCTAAATCATTGTCAGTTCCTTTTCGGAATCTAATAGCACCAGTACCATTGTTAGATTCGTCAGCGCAAATATAAATATGATTTATACCTGTTAACGATACTCCATTTGCTATTCCTGATTGAGTGTCATCATCTAATGATAATCTGTTTGTATTATTAGTTATTCCTTCTATATCATCTACATAAAGTTTACTTGCTATTGAAGCAACATTAGCTTCTAAATTAGATGTTACATTTACATTTAAGAACGAACCACTTTCACTACCACTAATATCACCAGATGTGGTGATACTTGAAAGGGAAGCTGCACTTCCACTTGTAATTAATTTTTTCCAACTTGGCATTTATTTTTTCTCCTTATGGTTGGTTACCTTTTCGGCCCACTTCCTTGTTGCCAAACAAGGCCAATAAGTTATTTACTTAATTTTTTATAATTATCTTGAAGTTTTTCAACTACTTTAACTGCTTCAAGTAGTTTTTTTCCTGGTATCATACTTTCTTGTATTAAGAACAAAAGAAATTCTGTTTCATCTTTTGTTAACCTGACACCATTGTCTTCAAGTTTATCCATTATTCCCATAATAACCTCTTTAATTAATTTTTATGAATATATAAATATATCCCCTGTTCCGTCGTCAATCTTAATATTACCTTTAACATTATATGTTGTGGAACCTGTATTCGCTGTTAACACATATAAACTTGCGTAAGCTTCTGGTATTGATGTTGCTGCTGATGAACCTAATTGAGTATCAATCTGAACACCCCATCTATCTTCTGAGTCATCAAATATAAATGCCGAAGCACTAAATGCTGAACCACTACCGACCAAGATACCTCCGTCACCAGTTGCACTTGAACCACTATTCATTAAGATAAATCTATCTTCAATTAATAAGTTTGTAGTGTTGTTAAGTGTTTGTGTTCCATTTACTACTAAATTTCCGTCAATCACCATATTGTTGAATTGAACATTAGAATCTGTTTCTACCGCCTGACCAATTGCCACATCATTTGCATTAACGGTAACACCTGTTCCTGCACCGACTGCTATATCTCTTGTGGATGCTATTGTTCCACCACCCGTTAAACCTGCTCCTGCAGTAATACTAACTGATGTGTGGTCTATGTGTTCGTTTGCTACGAAGTTTGTGGTTGCGTCGTGGTCCACCATAACTGATGCCGATACAATACTTGCTCCCTCACTAACGATTGCTGTTGTTAGACTACCATTATTACTTGAACCAGAAATCAATCCGAATGAGTCTAACATTGATTGTTCAATTGCACCTGCTGCTATTGTTAAAGCACCACCTGCTGCAACGGTTGCGTCCCCACTTACTTTACCAAATACATATTCTGCGAAGTTGGAACCAGATATAAATTTACTTGCTCCGTCATTTACAAAAAGTTTAAGTGCGTCGTGTGATACACCTGTTTCTGGTGTTGTTGGAAATACTCCTGATACACCACTCAATCCACTACCATCTCCTGTAAAAGAACCAGTTATAGAACCTGTAATGTGTGAATCTGATACTGAACCACTATTAGTAATGTTTCTTGATTTAACAATATCTCTCATATCGTTAATATCTACTAATGAAGTTACATCATCAGTAATTGTTAAATCTCCACCAATAGTCACATCATCTGGCAAGGATAATGTTATTGAGTTTGCGCCGTTCGTTACGGTAACTTCATTTGAAGTTCCTGTAAGAGTTGCTGCTGCTGGTCCGTCTGCACCACCGATAATTAATTGTCCGTTTGAAGTTAATGCTACTGCACCAACCGTATCTGTTCCACTATCTTGTGAAATCAATACTGCTTTGTCCGTTAAACTTGACGCTCCAATACCACCCTGTGCTACTGGTAACGCTGTGTCTAATGTTAATGTAGATAGTTCAGCTGATGAACCACTAACAATAACTTTTTTCCAACTTGCCATTTTTATCTCCTATATGACGATATATTTTATTCTAATTATAAATATAACAAAACTAAATTTTAATCAAAACTAATCAAAACCTAAGTAAAAATTACTACCACTATACATTAAACCACCCTCTTGTGCGGTTGGTGTTGTGGTTTGTTCTTTTAATTGTAGTGAACCAGTAAAATGACTGATATCCGATACAAATAAATTAGTAATACTTACTTGACCTGTACTCGATACATCTAAATTTTGGAATGAACCACTATTATATGGTAGTGTAGAGCTACCAATATTATATAAATTTGCAGAATCTGGAATCAATGAACCACTTACGACATCAATACTTGCCGTTGTAAATGTCATTAATTCTGCTAATTGTTTTGATTTTGTTCTTGCCATAATAATCTCTACTTATAAATATCTAACTATTAAATTTCCCAAATCCTATAACCTCATCATTTGAGTCAATACTATAACCTAACTCTGTTGTATTTAAATCAACTCTTAACTCTGTTGATGATACTTGTTGAATTTCTAATGCGTCGTTTTCAATTAACATACCATTAATAAAAAACATAAAATCTTCTTCGGTAGTATTTGATAAATTTGTTGGTGCCGAAGCCGTAATTGCATTAAAAGATACCCTTGAACTATTTTGAAAGCTACCCGTATGTACAAATGACTTTCTCAAGTAATCCCTATCTGGTTTTAAACTTTGTAATTTTTCAAAAGCAACTTTTTCTGTAATTAGTGCTTGAACACTTGACCCAGATGTCGTTATATCATTTGATATTTGAAAAAGCCTAACATCTGAATTTATATCAATAGAACCCGTTATATCCATACTACCAGTAAAACTTTGTAGATGATTTTCCGTTTCTGTTCCGAATTTTCTTGAACCAGTATTTACTGATGAAGTTGTTTGTGTAGATGTGAATGATGTTGAACCTGCACTTAAACTACCATTAAATGTAGTGGTTCCAATAGTTGTTGTATCACCTGATATTGTTAGGTTGTTTTTTACTTGTAATCCATTTAAACTACCCGATATACTTCCGTCTTTTAAAACAATATTCTTATTTTCAGAACCTATTGTCATTGTGTTTGGGTCCAATGTTACACTATTAAATGTAACACTTGAGCCAGTTTCTACTGCCTGTCCGATAGCGATATTAATTAAATTATCTTGTAGTCCATCAAACTCTTTTGATACGAATAAATCTTCATTAGCTCGTGTCGTTACACCAGTTGATGATGATATAATTAGTGGGTTATTTAGTTTAAATATTAAATTTGACATTATGAATTAAATTTACCGATTGCTAATATTTCGTCATCAGATTCTAATTCATATCCTATTGATGTTGTATTTACTTCTAAATGAAACGCTGAACCAGTTTGTCTGATTGCCAAAGCGTCGTGTTCCATATATTGCCCATTGACAAAAAACACGAAGTCATTTTTAGATGTAGCTGTTACACCACTTGGTGCGGAAGCTGTTTCCGCTGTAAAACTTGCGGTGTTAGTAGAAATTATACCTGATGATGTTTTAAAAAATTGTTTTCTTAAATAAGAAGTTTCATCTGTGGTTAGTGTTTCGACATTGAAATTTCCTATTGCATTTTCAGTTACAAGAGTAGTAGTGCTTTTATCACTAAAGGTAGCGTCATTTGATATTTCAGTTATGGTTGCTCCATTAAGACTAAATGAACCAGTAATATCTACTGAACCTGTAAATTCGTGTTTGTCATCAAGAGTATCACCAAATTGATTGGAACCTGTTGAAAAATCTACCGAACGAGTTGTAATTTGTGTAACAAATAGGTCTGATGTAAGTGTTCCTCCTACCGTCATATCTCCGACAACATTAAGACTTTCCGATACAACTAATGAACCAGTAATAGCTAAACTACCACTTATACTTCCATCAGTAAATGTAGTTGTAGCGCTACCCAAATTTAAAGTGTTAGCTGTTAATGTATCAAATGTAACATCAGCGGAAGTTCCTACATCTTGTCCAATTGATATTGTTTGAGATAGTGGTGATGAACCATCAAAACTATTTCCATTGTTTGACAATGTAACACCCGTTCCTTGTTCTAATGTAAATGGATTAGTAATAGATATACTAAAAATTTCTTTTGTTGCTTCACCAAACTCTGCTGCATTTGACGATAAATCTTGTAATTCACCTTTATCATTAATAATAGTTTTGTCTGTGCTTTCTCTAATGATTAGTTTTTTAGGTGTTAAATATTTTTGTGTTGTTGAGGCATTGTTAAATCTTTCTGGTAATATGTATCCATATAGATTTACACTAAAGGTTGTTTTTATTAATCGTTCACCCTCTATTTGACTCGAATCTGAAAAGCTTTCAATTTGAGTTCTGAATTTCATTTTACCTGGTTCACCCCAGTATGCTCCGTCCGAATAATTAATTTTTTCAACTATTTGATTCATTTGCTCTATATATGATGTCCATATTGTGAACTCATATGTTAAGTTCATATAGTCTGGCATCGCTACATTATAATACTCACGATTAGGTTCTATGTTTTTTAATACTGAAAATTTATCAAAACGATTTTGTTGAGAATACTTCTTTTGAAATGAATAAAATAATTTTGGTTCATTAGCATCCAATTTATCTATTGGCATATCTGTATTACGAGTCATACCTGTTCGTTTATAAACTATTAATGGAACTATGATTTGTCTTTTTTTATCTCTTAGAAATCCTTGTTTTGTAATTTGATTCCATCTTTCTGGTGATGCGTAAATACAAGGAACTTTTACTGTTTCATCATTTATTTCTACATTAGGTTTTATCACTTCATTGAAGTAATACATAATAGCAGAGTCCATATCCATAATACCTACGGATATATTCTTTACATCATCTTTTGCTCCGGGTGAATTACGGCTAATTTTTGTCCCACGATTGAAACTAATTCGTTGACTTCTTGGTATTGGTTTATTTCTTGCCATTATGAACCTCTATATTCCTCTAAATTGTTGGTTGGCATTCTTACTAAATGTGCTGAAACTACGATTGAGTGTGATTTATCTGGGTCTCCACCAACTAATTGATTTTCATTATATGAATTAACTTCAAAATAACCCTCGTTCCATTTCAATATATCACCGATATCTGGTTTTACATTAACATCAACTAAATATGCTCTTTGAAATGCAAATGTCGCAGTTTGTTTATTGTCCGCACCAAACTCATCATAATTAAAGTCAAAGTCTTCTGCATTAACAATACAAGGTAATTTAATTCCTTGCTTGTAAACTTTACCCTCTGATGCTTCACCATACATATTTGTTTCTGTATCGTATACTGAAACTCTGTGTAAGATAACGAACTGGTCAATTATCCCGCAGTCGTCAATATTTGGTTCACCTATAAGTTCTTTATTGAACTTTTCAAAGGTTGCCAAATCTTTGTTTCCATAAAATCTTTGTGGCATTTAATTATCCTATATAGATTGGGTAAGGAACTTTTTTAAGTGTTTCTTGTTGGAAATCACTTTCATCTTTTTGAGCTTCCATAAGTGCCTTACGACTTGTTTGTTCTAAGTTTTCTCTCAATTGTTCTATTAATTGTTCTTTTTCAGCGGTTGCTTCGGCTCTTAAAGTATCTCCGTCTAATGAAACTTCTGCATTTGGAATCGGAATATTACCATATTTGGAACGAACGATACCTAATAACTCTTTCGATAATGCTAAACAATATTTTCTAATCCATTGTTTACCAACATCATTGATGTTTGAGTATTTCATAAAATCATAATTAACATTTGAGTAATCTGATACTACGGTATCATCTGATGAACCGCTATGACGAGTTTTCAATGGATTATCTCTATCTTCTGTTTTGATATATTCAATCCAAACTGAACCCGATTGAGTTGGAATTGGAAATATTCTTAATTGATTATTTCTAATTTCAAAAGAATAAGCTGATTTTCTAATCTGGTCATTAAATTCAATTGCTTGTATTCTAAGTAAATCTGCATACATTGGTTGTAATACGAAAGTAATTGCTGGTGAATAACTACCGAAACCAAATCCGTCCAACATATTGTATGTTCCAAATCCTGTTGAAGCGTATGGGTCAAAGTATCTTGTGACCGCTGGTCTTGCTTCATAATGAACTCTTTTAACTTCAATTGAAGCTCCTGACTCACTTACATCACTTACTAATGCATTTAAATCGTAAACTTGACTTCCAGAATTAATTGAAATAGCAGTTCTTTTAAAATCTACTGAACCACCTACTTGTGCTTCTGAACCATATTCTTCTGAAATGAATATATTTTCAGATAAAGTTGGTTTTACTCGTTTATGAGTAAAGTTTGAACTTGTTGCTTGTCCTTTTAAATGGAATAAGTTATCACGAATATTAAATTGGTTGACTTGTGCAGAGTATTCAGATATTGACTCTTCTAAACAAGCATAAAATTGTGTGTCTTGAAGTTCAACATCCATAATTGGATATCCGAGTCTTTTTGCACACCAAGTTGCTACTTGTGGCGCTTCTGTTTGAAATTCCGAGTCATTATCGTATAACCCGAAAGGTGTGGAACCACTTGCTGCAGAACCACTACCTGGCCAAATTGGTTCTTGAGCCATAGTATTCTCCTATTAATAGTCTATTTGTATATACATTAATAAATATAAGAAAAACAAAAAACCCCTACAAATAGTAGGGGCTTTTCATTTGATTATAATAAATCAGTTTCAGGACTGATATTATTATGCGCCAATTACTGGTAACTCTGCACCAACCCATTGAACTCCGTCAAGAGCTACACAAAGTATAATTGTGTCTGCTGCGATTGTTATCGCTGCATTGTCACTTGCTGGTCCAATTGCATCACCAACGCCTGGAAATACTTCTAAAGTATTACTTGGTGCGTTGTTGAAAATTAAATACATTGTTCCAACTGTAACTGCTGAAAGTAAAGGTAAAACTACACATTTTGTGTTGTCTGCAGCTGTAACATTAACAAGTGTTCCACCTGCTGCTGCTACTGATGCACCATTTGATTGATTTGCACCTGTTGCTGTTACTGCTTGGATACCAATACCTAAAACACTACCAGCTGCCATAACACCACCGTCTGCTAATGTAGCAACTGAGTCTAACAAGTTATCAAAATAATTTGCATGACTTCGTCTTAGTGTGCCTTTAAGGCTGCTTCTTCCTGTGCTTGCCATATTTTTTCTCCATTCAATAAGGGGATTTCCTGCTTCCCTTATCCTTTAATTGTAGATTACAATACCCACGACATCCGTCGCCAGGGCTGGAAATAATCTCTGTATATAAGTA
>Ga0208134_1001917_pt1 | contig 11527 bp, 20 predicted proteins | sample VirMetDEL_Mar_31_FD_184515 | JGI IMG/M metagenome (GOLD analysis project Ga0208134, IMG submission 184515) | Aqueous microbial communities from the Delaware River and Bay under freshwater to marine salinity gradient to study organic matter... | ecosystem: Environmental > Aquatic > Marine >... | reverse complement strand
TACTTTAATACTCTAGACTCTGATAAACTATGAATCCAATCGGGATTTATAATAGTTAATGATTGTAAGTTCCATGCAGGATTTCTAAGTGCAGTCCATTTGTAAGCTGTCCAAAAATTCTCTTTCCTACCCTTCATCCACCAATAAACATCGAAACCAAATTCATCCTCATCATCAAAATAAATCCATAAAATTTTTCTACGGACTATCTTGATCTTCCTAAGCGCATACGCTATAGGGAAAATTATTGGGGCGGTAATGAACCCGAATAGATTCACTACCATTACCAATAACCAAATTATATATGCTTTATACACTTGTTATTTATTTTATTTCACATGCACCACCGGCACACGCTATTATTTCATTAAACATTGTCTCATCAAATTCTTCAGAAACTAACTTCATATTGATATCACACTTTTCTAACTTCTGTAGCATATCTTCATATACTTCTTTAGTTATATCCTCAAAAGGGGTTTGCTTGTATGTACCACCATCAGCTGGTAAAATAGACAGGCCATTATAATATTCTTTATTAACCCACATCCATTCACCTACAATCTTCCATTCATCAGGCTTAACATTAACTGTACATGATACGTTATGTGAATTTTGACCATCATCATGACCAGTTCTAACCCATTCAGCTGAGACTTTCTTAACACGTTCTAATAGATCAATTGCAGACTCTTGTCTAGTGATAGCACCATTAGGGGCCTTTTGGGGCATTGATAATACTGCCATTGTATCTGGATTAAAGTACTCATCTTCTAAAAATCCTTCAGGTAATACTGTTTTAAGATACCAATAGATAGCTTCATTCTTACCTAATCTCATTCTCCTGATATAATAATCATTGTGCCAAGCATGAATTCCTGATGAAGTACCTAGTACAAGTGATGTTGTACCTGCAGGTTTAACACACGTGGTTCTTGCAGCCTTATTTATACCAATGAGTTCTGCGAAAACTTTGTTAACCTTTTTAACTATTTCTGCGGCAACCTCAAAATTTAAGTCTAACACATTGTCATCTGCAATCCCGGTCATAGAAACCCCAATTAAAGCATCCTTTTCAGTTGTCTTGCGCCAAATATCACGAAGATAATGAAAGTCTGTATAACCAGCTTGTAATGTCCCCAATAACGCTGCAGCACGTGCTCTATAATTGAAATCAACTTGATCTATAACAGTTGCCATATTAATTTCTGTTAAATTACAGAATTGATAAGGTCTTAATGCAATTTCACAACATGGATTTGTACCCCAGGTTTTATCATTAGTAAAGTAAATACCAGGTTCACCTGAACCAGATGCCTCAATCCGTTCCATTACACCATCAAAAGTCTTCTTGTCAATCTTATGGCGAAGTAAAGAAACAGAATTATTAGCTCTACCTAATTCTGGCATATTCTCCCACCAGTTTCCACTCTTACAACTTAACATTGCACTTGAGTTAAGATCAAATAAAGCAATCATAGCCGCTCTTCTAATACCACCTGCTAATACTGCATCGGCAATAAAGCACATTATACGGTGACATTCAAGATCTGTTAACTTAGATCTATCTTCTTTCTCCCTTAAAATTCCTTCAATCTTTGTTAAGGCTAATCGTAGTGGTTCTGGTCCAGGGGCTTTGCCACCTGCTGTAACTAAAATTGCACCCTTCTCTCTAACATCTGAAAGATCAAAAGTGATGTGTGATGTTAACTTCCCTGTATACGACTTCATTAACGCTTTAATAGCATCTGCCCAACCCATTATACTATCCTGAACAATATATCGTTTCTTACGATCATAGTTAGGTTTACGTATTTCTGGTAATTTTTCGATGTTATGATTCTGTACGGAATATCCAACCCCTGTTCCACCTAATAATAAGAACATAGCTTCACTGAATGAATAGATACTATCTATAGGCATAAATGCACAGTTATAGATTCTAGCATTATTCAGTTCAATGGCTTTTCCGCCGAATTGAAGTGATCGCATCGACGGTAAAACTTTCTTAGGTACTATATAGTTTAAATAAAGGTCAGTAATATCCTCTGATAACATAGGATACTTAGTCAAGTGCATATCCATATTTCTCTTACATAGTTCTTTCCAAGTCTCTCTTCTACTTGCTTTCCCTATATGCCTTGCATACTTATTATGAACCGTTATATCACTTAATAATTCCTTATCATTAATCATCTGCTCCTAGGTCTAAAGTTGGTTTAACTTCCTCAGCATCAACTACTTCTAACTCTTTTGCTTCTGCCTCTGCTTTCGCTTTAGCTTCTTCATGCTCTTTAGCTAATTGCTTAATGGCTTCATCGTATCCAGGAAGTTTACGAATCACTCCTAAAAATCCACTAACCATTTGTTGTAGTTGCTCTGTATCATTTACTAGAGACATGATCATTTGATTATTCTGTAATCTCTCTCTTTCAGCCTTCTTAAAATTGACTATTAATGTGCTTTCTTTCATTACTTTGTTTGTTTTAAAATATTAATTACTGTTTTTGTGTAGTTTTTCCATACTCCCATACTAGATAACATTTCTGCTTTAGTAGGTTTATCATGCATTACTTCTACAATTTCTTCTTCCATAAGCTCTAGGAAATGCAACATTTCATCTTTATTCGTCATAAAATATTGTTACTGCTAAATCTACAAAGGGTAGATATAATACATGTTCTGTGAAATTAGATTCTCTGTAAGACCTAATTCCAAATAATACGCCTGGATATACTCCAATACTCATCTCCCAGGTTAAAAAAGCTCTATTCATGTGGTATAATATTATTATGCGTTTGTTGTTCTACTAAATCTTTCCATTTTAAGTAACCCTTTGTTTCCATTCTCCACTTAATATATTTATCCATCTGGCGAAGATCATAGTGTTTTCTGGCTATTGTCTTTGAATTTCCAGAATCCTTATTGCTGTCGTATCGCATTCGGCTTGTTTTTGTGGTTTAAATATAATTACATCAGGAAACTGATCTTTAATCACCCGTTTGAATAATTTCCATCGTAGTGGAAATGCATCGTTAGCTCTACCTTTTGTCTCAATGATGAAGTGTATAGCAACACCATCAGGCTTGCGAATAATGAAATCAGGTTTGTAAGTCATTCTCCGAATGTTTACATTCTCTTTTTTCATGAATGCACCCTTACCATTTCCTTGTCTTTCCCATACTTCATTTGGTAAAATGAATGGTGAGGCTAGTTCAAATCGTTCTGACTCATATTCAGCTTTAATACCAAATTTCTTTAGAGTCTTCCACATATAGAGTTCCAACCCAGAAGCGAAGGTAATCCCATCATAGGATGCCTTCTTACTTCTGACTGGTCCTTTCTTCCTGCTTCTTTTCTTTGGGAATGGTCTACCCATCTTGCCAACATTTACCTGTAGGACAACCCATTGTACAATTACATGTTCTAAATGCAGCGGGTAATGGATCTACATAATTAATCCTAACTTGATTAGAACCACTAGTTAGTACATCTCTATTTAGTTCCTCACGTGCACGTTCAATATAATTAACCGCATCCATTAACTCTTCTTGGAGATGGTTTAACCAAGTATCTAAATTTCCTGGATCATCCATTAAAGATACTCCATACTTTTCAAGGCCTACTTTAGATCTTCCTCTAATCTTATCTACTACTCTTTCAATAATAGGATCATGTGATTTTTCTTCGCTCATTATAATGTCTCTTTTTTAAATGTTCCATTGTCCATCTTCCCTTTACGATCTTTAATTTCCTCGTATGCGGCTTCAATACACTCTTCAATAGTAAAGCCAGTTAAGTGTGCAAGGTTGGTTAATACTACAACCATATCACCTATACCATCTTTAATACCCATAGCGTCATTCTTAAGAATAGCTCTAGAAACTTCACCCATTTCTTCTGACAACTTTACTACCTGTGTCTTTGAGTCCCCTTTCTTATATAGTCCGCGATCATCTGCCCATTTTCTAATTCTTACGAATATAGGTTTAGTATCTTCTACTACTTCTTTAAATGGCTTTAAGCTTTCAGATTTGAATTGGCGTTCTGTCATATTCTCCTCATCAAAAGCTGCAAGTGATTTGTTATACACATAAGTGCGTAAGGGATTAAAGTGCGATACTCTCGCATTCTTCACTATCCATTCTGCAGTACCATCGTCAAGCACATGTTTTCTGTGTGCTGTCTTGAATTTAAAACCTAGATTATCCGTAAGATAATCCTCAAGTTTGTCCATTGGGACTGGAAATGTAGTTGTTGCGGGTGTTACATTAATCTTCATACCTTTTTTACTGTTTTGTTTTGTTAAAGTTTCATAAGAATTAAAATCATTCTCATAACCATGTATTCGTTGAAGCTCCTTTTCTCGTTCAGATATAAATTTTATATCTTTAGAGGTTTCTAATACTTCATACTCACCAGGTTTGTAGCCTTGTTGCTTAGTAACTCGTTTAAACAAGTTTCTTGTAACACCAATTTTTACTCCTGGTATGTGATAGATATATATATTATTACTCATAAATCTCCGTTTTTACACAGCAACTGGTGCAGATATTACTGGACCGTGCTGATAATTGTCTATTTTTAACGTTTTGTCCTTATACTCATAGGTAGGGAACTCATAAAGGTCTTGATCTAAATACTCGTCAATTGCCTTATGTTGATTATTATATACATGTGCATCTACAATCTGTAGGTTTATTTTACCAGGTAGATATCTACACTCTTCTGCTAAATATAATAATATCTGAGAAAATAAAGCAATGTCATACGGTATACCAAGGAACAAATCCCCAGATCTCTGTACAACAAACATATTCAATCGCTCATTGTGATCCACAAAAAATTGGAAATACAAATAACAAGGTGGCAAAGCCATCTCAGAAAGTTGTGCGGGATTCCATAAACTTATAATATGTCGTCTACTATCACGATTATGTTTTAAGCTATGTTTAACAGCTTCTAATTGATCAATAGATTGATTATTAAAGTTTAACATTTGATGTCCATAAACAGGCCCTAAATCGCCATTCTCATCTGCCCAAGCATCCCATATCTTAACGCCTGCATCTTGAAATCTCCTAATGTTTGTTTCACCATTAATAAACCATTCAAATTCTGTTTTAAATGTTCTTGTAAACATCTTTCTACCAGTTATCATTGGAAATTTACCTGTCCCTAAATCCCAACTTAGTTGTTTATTAAATAATGATCTACATCCTACGCCAGTTCTATCTGCTCTAGGAACACCCCTATCAATAGCATTCATCAACATTATCTGGTATTTTATTTCTAATTCTTCCATTTATTAAAGTTTTAAATAATCTTTAAATATTAAAGGTTTCATTTCTTTCCGATCACATTCTATACAGAATTCCGCATACTTTTGGATTACTTCTTGTTGCTGTGGTGTATATCCCGATGCATCTCTTCTATAGTACGATGCTGGAATTAATTTTACATTTCCCATGGTAACTTTTCTACGTCATTAACTGCGGTTTGGAGTGGCATATAACAACCTGATGATTTATCCCATTTAAAGTGAGCTTCTGCACCATTCTCCCCGAGGTTCTGAAATTTAACTTTTAATACTTTTACTTTCACTGTTCCCGCTTCATAATCCCTATGAACTAATAGTCCATGATAACTAGCATCATACCATTCACCACCACCTTTGATATTGTACATTGTTGGCTCTTCGATTTTTCCTTCTTTGTCCTTGTACATCTTAGTGGGGTGGGCTACTACTATTACTAATACATCATATTTTTTAGCAAAAATTTCGATCTTCGTTAGATATTCCATTGTATAACGGTTAACATCATCAGATCCACCAACATCTCGTACCTTATTATAAGGGTCTATCACAAGACATTTGATACCTTTTCTTTTTACTAACTCAGCTCCTTTTCTTAATACATCGTCTAACGTATACCTATCCATGTCAATGAAGAAATAATTATCATTAACTTTGTCTGCTATCTGGTTCCACTTAACTCCACCAATATCATCTTTTCTTGGCATGCCTTCCCAATGTTTCCTCATTAGTTTATGAGCATGTAAGTAAGTTGGATGATTTTCTGGTGATGCATAAGCGGTTTTCCAACCGTATAGAACATTGTAACCTTTACACATCTGGTCTACAAAGTCTGATTTACCAGAACTTGGTATACCTGTAACAGTTATAAACTGCCCAGTATAAGTCGAGAATATATCATCGAAGTTTTGCAACCCTATTTGAAATCCTGGTTTAAAACCATTCTTTACAAAATCAGTAATATCTCCTTCAATCTCTCTAAACGTTGTTACATTTTCTAATGGTACTTGCTGGGCATTCGCAATGACACTTACTAAAGCGTCACCACCATGTTTCAATAAGTACTCGTTAGAATCATTACACTCTTTAAAATCTACTAAGTAACAAACTTCAGCACCTAGTCTACGAATTAGTTCCTGTCTCAGTGAGTCACCAGGCATATCGTTATCAACTGCAATTACTACTTTATTCATACCAATAAAATAATCGATACAGTTATCTAGGTAATCTAAGTTGTTATGATTTAAGGTTGCACCATTAGGAACTGATATTGCATTCTCGATACCAGCTTCATGAAGAGATAGAACATCCATTTCTCCCTCTACAATAACGCACCAATCATGTCCAACAACACTATCAATGTTGTAAAACACTTTCTCTGCCCCTTTGAATAGTTTGAAATTCTTTCTACCATCTCTGTATTTGACATTAGCTAATTCACCACCGATGAAATAATTAAATTCAATTACGCTTTCTTCTTTCTGTGTTTGTGGCATCCACTCTTTACCTGCTGTGACTTTTAAGTCAGTTAAGGTTTTTATAGATATACCCCGTGTCTTAAACCAGTCTTCTGCTTGCATACCAATTTCTTTGGTTTTTACATCTATTGCAGGTGGCTTTACATAGGTTTTTAGTGGATTACCTTTCCTTTTAAAGGTGTGTAGTTGAAAAGGGGAGTTACAGTTATGACAACTACCCCATCCTCTTTCCCAATCATAGCTTGCGCACTTCTGTTTTTTGTTTGCAGCTTTTCTTGTAGATGAACAAAGAGGGCAAATTCCTTGTGTTTTACCCTCTTCTAGTCCATGCACATTAAACGTGTCTATTTCAAACCCGTTAATCTCTTGTCTCTCTACTTGCATAGGTAATTTTATTCGATTAATTATTATTTGAATGATCTAGAAACTACTGTTCCTTTTTCATCTTTTTGTTCAACGATGCAAGCGCCTGGGGCGAAGGTTAGTGCTTCCGCAATATTATTACCTTGTTGAGTAGTTACCTGGATTACACACCCTAACTTACCTACTTGCATGGCTTTAGTTGATTTCATCCACCCTTCTGCTTTTGATGAAGCTTTTGATATCAACTTAAAAGTGTCACCATCTCCCCAAAATACAATATCACTTACATTTTTTGTAGCACCATTAGCATCTGTATTTACTAAGGTTTTATTAAAGGTTTCTAAACTGCCTTTAGCTTCTTCTAAATTTGTTTCTTTATCTTCCATAAAATTTAATTAAATTGTTAAATTAAAAAACTCTTTTTAAGAGTCCTTGCTTCGGGTCTTTCAAGGTTACTGCAATTATAAGAGGTTAACCTTTACCTATATCTTATTTTTGAGGCAGCTTCACTACAAGGACTCATTAAAAGGTGTATAGCACCTATCCAAAGATGTCTTCTCTTCGTTCTACGATACCACGGACAATGTAGCCGACTACAAAGCCAACTACTACCGTGATAATTACTGTTAATAACCCCATATTAAAATGGTAAGTCATCATCATCCGCTACTGCTGGTGCTATTGGTCCCCCACCATTTTGCGCATCGTTCCATGGTGCCTTTTCTACATTCTCACCATTGGTCCATACAACTTTTGCGTTACCTAAATAGACTTTGTCTACTTTACCTTCACGCTCTTCTTTAGATTGCTCAACCACCACTGGTCCTTGATTTCCGTATGTGTCTACTTCATCATTGATTGTCAGTGTCATTGGTAAGTATTGTCCTTTCTTACCTTTAATGATTTTGTCTTTTGGGATCTTGTTAAGATCGATGCTAAATTTAATAATACTAGCCATAATTTTCCTTTATTTCTTTGTAAGGTTAATAAAATCTTTATAGAGTTTTCTCCATAAAGTATGCACGCGGATCAAACGATTTGTCCGTGTATTTCCTGTAGTCTTCAACTGCTTGAATGACTTTTTCTCTACCCCTTAACAGGAATTCGGGTGAGCAATCAAAGATACCGAGTCTTTTAGAACTCTTACACATCACCACAAACACAAAGTCCATGTTGAAATATGTAGAGTAGATATAGGCTTGACTATCATAATTGTATTCCCAAGCTGAACTAGCAAATTTCTCAATGTCCCCTGTTGTTTTAATGTCAACGATTAGACTTTGCGTATTGTTCTTTATATCTGCCTTCATTTTCCACCACTCTCCTTCGAGTTGTGTTAACCCTGGTACTTCGTATTCTACATCGACATCTCTAATTAAATTCCTAGCAGTAGGATTAGATAACATAATGTCAACGAGTTCTTTTAATTCTTCTTCTTCTTTCTTTAGTAAGCAAATTTCCCCAGCACTCTCTTCTTTATAAATGTTAGTATTCCTAGTAGATGCATCGATAATAGTAAAGTTAGTGATCTTCTCAGGTTCTAATACTAAGTTATGGAAGTACTGCCCCTTAACTAAGTTTAAGTGGGATTCAGTAGGTTTTCCAAAGTTTAATGGGTCTTTCCTTAATGTTCTGATGTTAGAATTACTTAAGAATTGTTGTCCAAACTCCCCGTAATAATTGTCATCGTCCTTAAGTTGTTCTATAATATGTGCCATTTCTTTCTTAGTCATTATATTGATCTGTTTCTGCGCATTGCCCGCCATTTAACTCCTTTGGTATTACCTAAACCACTTAGTTTACTTACCCTATTATTTTGCTCCTCTCTAGTTTCTTGAAGCTTTTCATTTTGTTTCATTATTGTAAAGTTTTTAATACTGCTGCAGAGATCTCATATTTCTCTTTGATTTGTTGTACAGTAAATTTACCTGCTTTAATTGCGGCTGCTGCTTTTTTAGCGGCTTCACCTTTCAATTCTGGTTTTTTCTTTTCTACCTTATCACCTTTGTGATCATTAGTAGCGTCAGGATCTGCAGTATCGTCAATTAAGAATAAATTCCCTAATGCATACTTTTTACCATAACTTGAGCAGGACCCAAATCTTTGTGGCATTGCCATACCTTTTTGTTCTTCATCCACTCCTACAATTGCTGTTGCTCTTTCTACTTCTCTAGTCTTGATGTCTATAATAGATGCAGTAGACTGTAAAATTGGATAAGGTTCAGTAGCAATTAGTTCTTCGGTTATTGTTACTGTTACCCCTAATTCTAAGAGATAAGGTTTTGTTGCTTCCAGAATATCTTCAGCTGATCTGAAGTTGTATTTACCAAAGGCATTGTACCTTGATTTCTTCGACTTAAATTTAGTCTGGATAGTTGCTAATTTTTCTTGTACATTCATTGTTTTTCTAGTTTATTACATTTATATAATTACATGTTAATTCCAATAGTTAAGCCCCTAACTTATTGGTACTTATGGTGTTACACACCTAACTTTAATAAAATTCTCTACTAAACTTTTAGCCATTCTACTATTTTCTTTCCCTATAACTTGTTGGCTCGTATATTTTTCATACGCTAATAACAGTTCACGTTGTTGGCTAACATCGGTTAAAGCTAATTGCTCTTGTTCGCATTCATTCCAAACTTGTAGTAAGGCTTGTTGCACACTTACACTTTCAGGATAAGCCGTTTGTTCTTGGATTTCTTTGATTCTTTCTGATGTCATTATTTCTATTTATTAAGTTAATTAAAGGCGTTCAGCTAATCCTTCAAAGTCTTCACTTATTAACCATTGTCTTATTTCTTCTAGCTGTTCTTCAAGTTTCACCTTTAACTCCGCTTCGCTAAATACAACACCGTATAAAGCTAATTGCTTTTTTAGTTCTTTTTTTTCTTGCAATAGTCTTTTAATAGTTTTTCTTTGTTCCATTTCTTTCTTAGAAACAGAAGCAAGTGCATCTTTGTAATTTTGTATATTTTCCATTATTATTATATATTTAGGTTCGTGTTATGTTTATAACTCAAATATCTGGTCTGGTGAAACATTCTTAGTAAGCGTTTCTATTGCTTCACGTTTTATCTGTGAGATCCTCACACTAGCAGTCGCCATATTCATATCAAGTATACTAGCAATGTCAATTGCAGACATTTTAGGTGTATCAAGACCATAAGATAACCTTAATACATCGTATTGGGATTGGTTAAGGTGTTGCTTCATAATCCCTAATAAATACTTATTTATTAAATCAATATTGTATGGTGTTGTTTCATCTGGTATATCATAAGGTTCATTCTGAAACGAAAATATACCTTCATCCCGTTGACGTGCTTGTATAGCATCGGTTGACTGAAAGATCTGATTAAAGAATAGTGCAACCTCAGGGTTGTATTCATCTTCATCTATATCTAAATTCCTTAGTTCATTCAGTTTGTACTCGGGAATTTTCATGTCCCCACGATTTTGATTTATAGCTCGTCTAATAGCCCCTTTAACTCGCTTGGATATAAATGATTTAATAGTCTTTTCTGGATCCTTAGAATCAATTAAAATAAGCACATTGATCTTGTCTATAGCTTTTATTAAGCCAAGATATCCATATTGCATTAAATCTGTAATGTCTAACACTCCCGATGCTTGTTCTGTTGTAGAGAATTTTTTAGCTAAGTTTTCTACAAGTGGCATATACTTCACTGTCAGATCGTCTCTATTAAGATTATGATCTGGTATGATAGGTATAAGTTGTATTGATCTTTTGATATCATCTTTAAGTCTAGTGTAGTTGGCTACATTATATTTTTTCATTTTCTAGGTATTTAAAATAGATTCGTTTTGGTAGATTTCCACCAAATACAAATTTAGTTACTTCACAGAGCCAAATCGGTCCGTAGTAGTTTGGTGCGTCTGCATGGTATACTGCTCCACCAAAAGATTTAAACAGTCTCTTAAGTTTGTACAAACCCTTTTTAACATTTGTAAGGTGTACCTCTAATTTAACTATTCCACTACCATCATGAAATGTATCTAATAGCTTATCTGCTCCCACAACCATTGCTAGTGCACTTTGTGGACCTCCCCACTCAGGTAAAACTATGTACCACCCACCTTTATCTAATTTTTCAAATGTTAATATCATTTCTTTAAAGATTTCTTATGCTTATTTTTAGCAACTGTTTTTTCTGTTTTTGTGAAATGGCTTTGAGCATTTACTAGGTGGTTAATACCAGTCTCATATACAAATATATACCTGAATCTTCTCTCACCTGTTGCTGATTTTCCTACTTCTTGTCTTATTGTGTTCATCTTCTTGGTTTTATTTATTATCCTGTTCCTTATCTCGTAATCTCTTAAAAGCTTCATCTAAATTTGA
>Ga0208134_1001916_pt1 | contig 11534 bp, 3 predicted proteins | sample VirMetDEL_Mar_31_FD_184515 | JGI IMG/M metagenome (GOLD analysis project Ga0208134, IMG submission 184515) | Aqueous microbial communities from the Delaware River and Bay under freshwater to marine salinity gradient to study organic matter... | ecosystem: Environmental > Aquatic > Marine >... | reverse complement strand
ACATATAGATTTGCTATATCTGGTGCTAGTGCTTTTAGTTTATTTGATGTTGCAGCAAATGCAGATAGATTAGTTATAGACAGTTCTGGAAACTCAACTTTTGCAGGAAATGTAGGGATAGGTGCAGCGGCAAGTGATGGAAATTTACACGTTAGAAAAACTGGTATAAATACTGGAATAACTAATGTTTTAATGAATGCTAACTTTGCAGATGGTAGCAATGGAACAGGATTATCAATAGGCTATAGAACAGATGAAACAACTGCGGTACTTGCAGCAAGAACCGCTACAGGTAACATAGCTTTTTATAGTTATGATGGTGGTTGGTCTGAAAGTATGAGAATTACAAATACAGGCAACGTCGGGATTGGGACGGCTTCGCCTGATACTCCTCTTCACGTTATTACAAACACATCTGGTTATGCAATAACTATTGAAGAAAATTCAGGAAGTGAAGCGTTTCAAATTGGAGTTGATTCTGTGGGTTCTTTAGACTTCTTTAACACCAAATCTGCAACATCTCACTTAAGTCTTATTGATAATGGAAACTCATACTTTTCTGGAAACGTAGGAATCGGAACTTCTGATATTGAAGAAACATTAACAATAGCTAAAACTGATGGTGGCGACGGAACTATTGTAGGTTTAAGAAGTGATGCAAGTTTTTCTCAATTTGAATTAGTTACAAAAAATTCTCAAGTTGATTGGGGTTTACAAACTGTCGGAGCAAGAAATATGTATTTTACTACAAATGGTTCAGAAAAAATGCGTATAGACAGTAATGGTTCAGTATCTTTTGCAGGTACTTCAACTTTATCTAATACTGCTGCTTCAATACAACATTATTCGCCTAATGGGTATTTATATATTTATGGAGGAACAGGTGGAATTGTAATTGGAGATGACTCTACTACTTCAAGAATGCAAATACAAGATAATAACGACATTTGGTTTGAAACAGTAGGTGCAGAAAGAATGCGTATAGATAGTTCTGGGTTAGTTACGTTAGCTTCAATGTCAAGCAATGACACAAGACAGTTAACTTTTATGGGGGATAGTAATTCAACATCAGGTAATGGTGGCGCAATAGGTATGTTTGCTGATGAAACAAGAATTACTTCTAATTGGTATTACAACAGTGGTCAACAAAAATATGTTGCAGGAAATGGTCAGGCTGTTATAGGTTTAAGCACAGGAACAACCGACGCGGCATCTTTTATTGGTTTTGGAGTTAATGGCCCCGCTGATTCTGCTGGCCCTACATTAAGAATGAAGATTACAAGTGCGGGAGTTGTTCAAGTTGAAAACACTGCATCTGCTCATTTAATTTTAAATGGGGATACTAATAATTCAGGTGATACTGGACAAGCTGATAGTATAATTGATTTTAGAGGAGATGGAAATCCTGGGCTATATGGTTACAGAATAAACACAGAAAATTGGTCAGGTCAAACAGCTTTAAATTTTCAAGAATATATAAATGGTAGTTATACAAGTAGATTATTTATAAGCAAAACCGGCAATGTCGGGATCGGGACGACTTCGCCTGCAAGTACTTTTGGTTTTAGTAAAACATTAGAAATTCAAGGTGCAGCTAACGCTGAGATTAATATATCACAATCTGACAGCGGTAAAGATTGGTCTTTAGGTATAACTAATGGTGCTAACTATCAACAAACTACTTCAGGTCAAGCTTATATTTGGGAAAGTGGTGGAACAGAAAGAATGCGTATAACATCTGGGGGGGATGTTTTATTTAGAGGAACATCTGTACCAAGTGCATCTAATTTAATTGGTAGTGGATTTAAATTTGATTCAAAATCAAGAATGACTTTAGTTCAAGCATCTGATAATAATAATTTAACTGATTTACAAGAATATTTTAATACTGATGGTGCTGTTGGTAAAATACAAACTAATGGAACTGCAACTTTATTTACAACAAGTTCCGATTACAGGTTAAAAGAAGATTTGCAAGAATTTAATGGACTTGATAAAGTTTCTAATATTAAAGTTTATGATTTTAAATGGAAAACAAATGGCAGAAGAAGTTTTGGAGTTATGGCTCACGAACTGCAAGAAGTTTTACCTCAAGCAGTAGGTGGCAAAAAAGATGCTATTAAAGAAAATGGCGAAATTAATACACAAACAGTTGATTATTCTAAAATTGTTCCTTTATTAGTTAAGTCAATACAAGAACTAAAAGCAGATAACGATAGCTTAAAAGCTAGAATAGAAACATTAGAAAATAATTAATGGCATCATTATCTAATATAAACGGGATATTTGACGTCCATTCCACTGGGGCTATACTTTTTAGTACATCTCATGGAACTTCAGGGCAGATATTAAGATCAAACGGTAATGCAGCTCCAACTTGGGTTGACGCTTCAACCGTTATTGGTGGACCATATTTACCTTTATCTGGAGGTACACTTACTGGTGCTACAGCTACGGCTTCTGGTATATCATTTACTGTTGGTGGAACTTTAACGGGAACTAGTGCAACTTTTTCAGGTAACGTAACGGGTCCAAGATTTATAGGTACATCTGATAGAACAGAAGCTGTAGATTCTAACGACACTAGAAGTACAAACCCAGATCCAGAAGATATAGGTAAAGGTGTTTATTTTGATTTTAAAAGTAATTCAGCTAATGGATTGAGTGATGGTGGTACTTATAATGGAATGATGTTATGGAGATCTTATGGTGGAGGTTCAGATTTAACTGGTGGACAACCTATTAGATTAGCATATACAGCTAATGGAAATCTTTGGAGACAAATGGGGACAAGTGCGACATCATGGGGAACTTGGAATAAATTTGCTATAGGAACAGGAACAACAGCACAATATATAAGAGGTGATGCATCTTTAGCAACTTTTCCAACTATACCACCCGATCCAACAGGTGTTTATTTACCTTTAGCTGGTGGAATAATGTCAGGAAATATTGGAAGATCAGCTTATAACTCAGGTTATCAAGTAGGTGGTTATAATAACATTGGCGCTAGTCATGCAAAAACAAATCCTATTCATGTAATTGGTACAAGTTACGAACCAACAGCAACTGCATTGTCTAATATGTATGGTATTGGATATACTAGAGCTGATGTAAGTTTTTTAAGTTTAGCACAAGGAAGTGGTTGGGGATTGTACGTTGCTTCTGATGGAGATGCTAGAATATTTTTAGATGGTAGCCAAGGTGATATATATGCTACTAACAAAATTTGCGTAAATTCTTATGCTAATCAGGCTGGTAACTTATTATTTTCAGCTGGACAAACTACAGGTACAACTAGATCTTTAAATTTAAGAACTACAAATGCAACTAGTGATCCATCAAATTCAGATGGTAGTAACTCAACTGGTATTACATGGGGGCAAAGAACTGATAGTCAGCCATACTATATAATAAAACCTACTCAATTAAATTTTGGTGGTGGTAATTATTCTAAACTAACTTTAAATTGGCATACAGGAATTAGAATAGGTGGTCACAAAAATTACGGTGGAACAAAGTTTTATAATGATGCTCCAGATATAGTTGGTGAAACAGGTGTGATAATGAACGTTGGAGTTGGTAACGATAATATTGGAGTTGTAAATGCTTTAACGGTTGGCGGAAATGTAACAGCTGGAGGTGTAGTATATGCTAGTGGAGGTAATTCAAACACATGGAATTCACACACTAGTAATACAGGAACAGTAACTTCTGTTGCTACAGGCACTGGACTTACCGGTGGAACAATTACTACAACCGGAACTTTATCTATAGACTCAACTGTAGCTACTTTAGCTGGTCAACAAACATTTACTGGTAATAAATATTTTAATAATTTTTTCTTAGAATTTAATAGTAAAACTTTAGCTAACTTTAACGATTTAAACAACAGTCAATTTGAGGTTTCTATGTATGACGTATATAATTTAGCTACGGCTAGTACGGGCATGCTTAGTACTTATGGTACTTTATTTCAAATAAATGGTAGAAGCAGTCATACAAAAACTCAATTTGCTTTTAATGGTGGTAATGACAATTTGCAATATAGAACTTCTTGGTACCCAAACACTGCTTGGACATCTTTTAGGCAAATATGGGATAGTGATAATCTTCCTAACCCTACTCAGGGAGGACCTTATTTACCTTTATCGGGTGGGACAATTACAGGAACGTTAGGTTTAACAGGTATCGCAAGTTTAGGTAACACTGCACCGTCACGTGTTTTAATGAGTGATTCTACAGATGTAAAATATAATGATTTAGCAACAGCAAGATCACAATTTAATTTATCATATGATACTTTTAGAAGAATAACTCAAACGAGTGATACAAATTATTGGACAGGTGTTAAAGGTTGGAGCAACCAGAGTTTAAACACAACAATACCTGGTATGGGTTCTGGATTTTTTGACGTGTGGAGCAGTCCTGCTGGCCAACCGTCTGGCGCTACTCACTGGAATGGTTATCAAGCTTTTCATTATACAAGAAGATCTGACTTAGCAAACATGTATGGTTATCAAGTTGCATTAGGAGCTGGTGATCCTAATAACATGTATGTAAGAGGTATATGGGGTGGAAGTAGTTGGGGATCATGGTACAGAATGCATAATGATAAATCAGCCCTTATCAAAATTAATAATCAGGTATCTATTAGCACTTTTAATGATCGTAATTTAAAAATACAAGGCGCTAGTAGTAGTGATGCGGGTATAACCGGGTACGCTTCAAATGGAACTCACGTTTTTCAACTTTACGGGGCTGGTAATGATTATGGTTTTTTAAACGGTAACTGGGCCGCCTGGGATTTAAGAAAAACAAAAAATGGCAATTTGTATATGAATAATAGCACTACTTATTATTTAAATACAAGCTCTACAAGCTATATGAATGCCGTTACGCTTGTTGGAACATTTTCTGGACAAAATGGGTATTTTAATCAAGATTTAGCTGTTGGTTTTAACTCAGGTGCAATTGGCGGTAAAGTAAATATACAAGTAAATTCTGTCAACGGAATAGGTGTTAAAAATAATCTTAATGGAAAAAGTGGAGCTACTGGATTATTACAATACACAAGCGCATCGTACGCGTCAAGTGGGTATAATATGGTGTTTCAAGCCGTTCCACCTTCTGGTACTGATCAAAACATGCTATTATGCTATTTAAACGGTAACATTGTAAATAGATTTAATAGTTATGGCCAATATTCTGATATAAAATTAAAAGAAAATATTGTTGACACTACGCCTAAACTAGAAGACGTTAAAAAAATAAGAATTAGAAACTTTAATTTTAAAGGCGATTCATATAAACAAATTGGTGTAGTAGCACAAGAGTTTGAAGAAGTTTTTCCAGGTTTAGTAGAAGATAAAGAAGTGCCTAACGAAGAAGGAACAACTAAAACTGTAAAATACTCAGTACTTGTTCCAATATTAGTTAAAGCAATACAAGAATTAGAAGCTAGAGTAAAAGAATTAGAAAATAAATAATATGGCAATAATATATTCATACCCATTAAATACACCTAAACGAGATGATTTACTTATAGGTACTGTAACTTATGATGAAAATGCGCAGGATCCAGTTGTTGGTAATCCTACAGTTAGTTTTACAGTTGGGTCATTACTTGATTTGGTTGCTAGTCAAGGTGCAGCACAAAACTTACAGCAAGTTACGAATATAGGTAATACAACAACTAATTCTATTGTAATATCTAATAGTTTAAAAGTTGCAGGTGAATATTATGATTCAAGTAATCAACCTGGAACAGCGGGGCAAATATTAAGTTCTACAGCTACAGGAACGCAATGGGTTAATGTTGCGGCACAAGGTGTAACAAGTGTTGGTTTATCAATGCCAGCCGCATTTACAGTCACTAATTCACCAGTTACTCAAACTGGAGTATTAACGGTTGCAGGCGCGGGTACAGCTGCTCAATATATAGATGGTTTAGGTAACCTAGTTACTTTTCCAACTATACCAACACCATACGTTTTACCAGTTGCTACAACCGTAGCACTTGGTGGTATAAAAATAGGTTATACAGAAGCTGGTAAAAATTATCCTTTAGAATTAGACAATGATCAAGCTTATGTAAACGTACCTTGGACTGATACAGTTTATACATTACCTCTAGCCGCTGATGGTACAAGAGGTGGTGTACAGATAGGTTATGTAGAAAACGCTAAAAATTACCCTGTAGAATTAAGTAGTGAAAAAATGTTTGTTAATGTTCCTTGGACTGATACAACCTACACATTACCAGTTGCTACAGCTACAGATTTAGGTGGTGTTAAAATTGGTTATACAGAAAATGCTAAAAACTATCCTGTAGAGCTTGACTCAGATCAAATGTATGTTAATGTACCTTGGACAGATACACAAAATCCATTTCAAACTATTACAGGAACTGGATCAGATAATACTGATTCTGGTGTATTATTAAGTGATAGTGGTGGTACTGTAAAAATATTAGGTGATGGAACAGTTATTACAGCAGCGCAAAGTGGTAATACTATAACATTAACAGGTGTAAACACTTGGGTTGCTAACTCATTAAATGTTGCTGGTTATGTAGCGGCACCCGGTGCTGTTGCGAATAAAGTATGGAAAACTGATGCTAGTGGAAATCCTGCTTGGAGAGACGATGCTAATACAGATACTGGTATAACCGGTGTAACATTAGCTATAGGAACATCAACAGGTGCACCACTTTCAGAAAGTATAGCAAATAGAGAGTTAACGTTAACATCATTTGAATATGATGGTGGTAGTAATATAGGTTATGTACCTGCGGGTGGAACATCTACTACATACTTAAAAGGTGATGGTACTTGGGCTGCAATACCAACTGGTTTACAATTTAAAGGAACATGGGATGCTTCAGGTGGAGGTGGTGGTAATCCAGATCTAACACAAGGAGCAAATAAAGGAGCAGGATTTTTATGGATATGTGATGTTGCTGGAACTGCATATCCTAATGGTGGAACAAATCCACCTAGTACATGGAATTTAGGTGATTGGGCTGTTTATGATGGAACTGCTTGGACTAGAGTACCAGCTACAAACTCAGGTGTAACTAGTTTAACAACAACTGACGGTACTTTTATTGATTTAACACCTAATACAGCTACTACTGGTGCTGTAACCGTTACGGCTGATCTAAGCGCACAAGACGGAACATCTGATACTACTACAAGGTTTTTAAGTAAAGATAATACTTGGGATGTTCCTAGTTATACGGTTGATACAACTTATACTATTGATGTTCCTTCAGCTACAACAAGTATTAATTTGAAAGGTAGTGACGGTACAGACGATGCTATCGTATTAACAGGTGGAACCAATGTTACATTATCAAGAACAGATGCAAGCACGATAGATATAGCCGCAACAGATACTAATACTCAAAATGAATATGCTACTTCATGGGTTCAATCTACTGATGATATATTGTTAAGATTAACAGAAAGTGGTGCTGGAAGTGGAACGCAAGACATAAAAATAGTTAAAGGTGCTAATATAACTTTTACATATACTGATGCTAATAACTTTACTATTGCAGCTACAGATACTCAAGAAAATACAACTTGGTATGTAAGAGATGCAAACGATGATGATAAAACGGTTAATAATTTAAAGTATTTAAAGTTTGTTACAGCAACAGGAACATTAGGCACGGCACTTACAGGTGCTGGTAGCACAACTGATCCTTATATAATGACGCTTACCTCACCCGATACAAACACTCAAAATACATATACAGCAGGTGCAGGTTTAAGTGTGTCTAATTTTGTATTTTCAGCAGATATAGATACAACTGCTGCTAGTTCAGCAACTAATAATTTATCAACTGATACTGGAAGATATTATGCGGTTCAACTTGATAATAATTCTACTGCTACTGATAGAAAAATGGTTGTTAACGTGCCTTGGTCAAGTGGTGGAACATATAATTGGACTATAAAAGACAATGCAACAAATCCAGCTTCAAGTGTAGTTGATAGTGGAGAAACAATACAATTTGTAACTGCAACAGGACCTTTAGGTACAGTATTAACAGAACCTAGTGCTGGTAACTTTGTAATGACATTAACATCGCCTAATGATAATACATTATATGCTTTAGCTGGTGCAGCAGATGGTAGTGTTGCTGCTAATTATAATTTAGTTTTATCAGCAGGTGGAACAGCACAAGATACTATGGTTTTTAAAGAAGGTTCTAATGTTACTTTCACAAGAGCAGCAAATTCTTTAACTATAGCGGCTGATAATGATGATACATTATATGATTTAGCAGGTGCAGCAAGTACCACAGCTGGAGAATATAATTTAGTTTTATCAGCAGATGGTACAGCTCAGGATACAATGGTATTTAAAGAAGGATCTAACATTACTTTTACAAGAGCAGATGATTTACTAACTATAACAGCTACAAATACTTGGAATGCCAACACAAAAACAGTTCCAGGTTATGTTGCAGCGCCAGGTGCTGTTGCTAGTAAAGTTTGGAAAACAGATGCGTTAGGTAATCCAGCTTGGAGAGATGATGCGACTGGTGATAATAATACTTATAGTTTAGGTAGTGGTAACACTAAAGTAATAACTTTAACTGACACTAGTACTAGTACAGCTGCTGGTACAGTTACTTTTGCTGATGGTAATGATATATCAATATCTGGTAATAATGGCACGATAACAATAGCAAGTACTTTTGCGGAAGCCGATACTTTAGCCACTGTTACGGGTAGAGGTGCTATTACAACAACTAAATCTTATTTTAATGGTGATTTAGAAGTTAAAAACGAAATAACAGTAGTAAAAACTGATGTAAACACGCCTGGTAAAATAACTATTAATGGTAACACTGATGCTACACTACAATTAAAATCAGAAGATGTAGCTTTAGCTGCAAATGAAACTTTAGGTGTTATAGAGTTTTATGGTAGTGATGGAACTGCCCCAGGTGCAGGTGTTAAATCTTCTATACGTGCAAGAAATGGAGATCAAGTTGGAGGGACTGGAGACAAAAGTAATTTAATATTTGCTGTAAGTGATGGAACTTCTAATAATAATGAAGCTTTAAGAATTAATCCTACAGGATCTATAGCCATAGATGGTGCGACTAAATATGGAACTTCTGGGCAATTATTACAATCTAATGGTGATGCTCCTCCAACTTGGGTAGATGCGCCTACAAGTGGAGTTACTAGTGTGGCTGCTTCTACAGCTGGAGACGCTTTAGATGTAGCTGGTACGCCAATCACAAGCACAGGAACACTAGCATTTACATGGGCTGGAGCTGATACAGATTATATAGATGGTGAAGGTAATTTAGTAGCTTTTCCAACTATACCACAAGGTGATATAACAGCTGTTGTAGCGGGGACTGGTATGACAGGTGGAGGAACGTCTGGTTCGGTAACATTAAATGTTATTGCGGGTAATGGTCTTACTGCCAACGCAGATGATATTGTTATGTCGGGTTCTTATACAGGAACTTTTACAGCTACAGGTGATTTAGTTGCTTACTCAGATGAAAGATTAAAATCTAATATTAAAACTTTAGATGGTTCTAAGGTTTATGATATGCATGGTGTGTCATTTGATAAAGACGGTAAAAAAGGATCTGGTGTTATAGCTCAAGAACTAGAAAAAGTTGCTCCAGAATTAATATATAATGAAGGAGAATACAAAGCTGTAGCTTATGGAAACATAACAGGATATTTAATAGAAGCAATAAAAGATTTAAAAAAAGAAATAGAAGAATTAAAAAATAAAATTAAATAATGGCATTACCAGCATCAGGACCTATGAAAGCCAGTATGATAAATACTGAGAGTGCTGAACTTTCAACTTCTAATGGTAAATTAGCTGGAACTGGAGGCGCAACAGCTCCATCCGCAGGTTCTTTTATTAAAAGATTTGATGACGCTTTACCAACACCTGTAGATCAAGTTAAACCTTATGCTTATTCTGATTTTTATGGTAAATCATTTAATCCACCAGTAATATCTTGTGGAACTTCTACAGCAGCTATTGGTCAAGGTGGAGGTCAAGGTTATTTTGAAGCTGAATTAGATTTTAGTACAACAACTGGCGCTATAGTTGTGTATTTTTTTCCAGACAATGTTCCAGACGGTATTTCTTTTGTTTATAATAGTGTTACATATAACACTCTAACGTCTAATGCAAACGGAGTAATAACAGCTGCTTCAGGTACTAACAATATTGTTGGTATAAGCGGATCTGAATCTCAGTTAATAGCGGGTAGTCCTTATACGTTAACTAAATCAGTTTGGAACGGTACACAGTTTGGTTCTACTGGAAACACTGAAAGCGGTTTAGTTGCCGCTGCATCAAACATTAATTTATCATCAGGAGGTATAACTTATACATTAGTTATACCAAAAACAGCTGCATCGCCTTCTGATGGTGTTTTAAAAATAATGGCTCCTACTTTAAACACTGGTTGGAGAGTAACCGCACCATGTCCTATAACTTTACCTAGTTTTACAACTAACAGTGTAGCGGCTAGTTCAGTTGCTGCTTGCTGTACAGCTGCTCAAGATCAAACATATTATTTTGCTAGAAATGCTAGTATTAGTTCTCCTTATTCAACTTTTGTAATAGACACAAATACTATACCTCAAGCAAATAATTTTGTTTATTCTAATAATACCGGTGCTACAGCTTTAGCAAATGGATTTTATAAAATAAGCTCTACACAGGTTGCTCAAGTTGTTGATGGCACTGTTTTAGCTGTTTCAACGTGTGCTACTTGTTTAACTCCTTATAATAGTTCTGCTAATAGCACATCAGGCAATGTTTGTAGTGCGACTATAAATCAAACTTATTATCACAATGGTTCTGGGTCTACACCAGTTGCAAATGATATTGTTTATTCAAATCAAACACCAAGTTTTTTACCATCAGGTTATTATAAAATATCATCTAGTCAATATATTATAGTTGGTTCTAGTGGAGTAGTTAGCAGTGTAAATAACTGTGCTACATTAACAGCATTTTTAGTAGGAAACGGTCAATCTGGTACTTCAGGTTTATGTAGTCAATTATCATCTCAAGCAACTTATTATCACGATGGTAGCGGAACATATCCTGTGGTAAATGATATAGTGTATACAGACTCAGCAGGAACTAGCCCTTTAAATGGCGGTAGTGGAACTAACTGGCCTTATTTTCCAGCTGGTCCAAATCCACCAGCAGGTTGGTTTAGAGTAACAGGAAGTACAGGAACTGTGCAATCAGTTAGCACATGTCCTTAATAATAAATAAATTAAAACAATAAAAAATGGCAATTACTTACAAATGGACAATTAACCAAATGAATGCACATATCCAAGCTGAAGGCGAGGACAATGTAATATTTACAGTGCATTGGACTTACTCAGGTTCTGAAGAATCTGGAGGACAACAATATCAAGCAAGTCAAATAGGTGCTCAAAGCTTTACTTATGTAGCTGGAGAACCTTTTGTACCATATGCAGATACTGAAGATTTTGAAAACGTAGTGA
>Ga0208134_1001915_pt1 | contig 11541 bp, 17 predicted proteins | sample VirMetDEL_Mar_31_FD_184515 | JGI IMG/M metagenome (GOLD analysis project Ga0208134, IMG submission 184515) | Aqueous microbial communities from the Delaware River and Bay under freshwater to marine salinity gradient to study organic matter... | ecosystem: Environmental > Aquatic > Marine >... | reverse complement strand
GGATTGCATCAAGCAACTCAGCTACTTCTTCTTCTGTCTTAGAGAACTGCTTGAGCTTACGCTGTTTAGTAGCTTCTCCCCCTGTTAGGATACCTTTATCATACCCCCAGTCTACTACTTTATTTTCCAAGTCTTCCATAATCTCAAAGCTCATTATCTTCTCCTAGTATTGATCCAATTGCTATCTGGTTTGCATAGATGGTAAGGGCTCCAACCATAGACAGGTTAGTTACTCTACCGTTATATTTATCGAGGACAGATTGAAGGTCCATAAGGAGACCCTCTTCGTCCTTCAGGTCCTCAACAGTTTTTATACGGGCTTCTGTGTTAATTACACCCGGCATTGTTACTACTTTATCATTACTCATTTTGAATCCTTAGCTTAAGAAAAGAAATAATCTGAGCTAACAACCTCTTCTATCTTGAGGTCTCCCAGCTCTGGTTGTGTTACGTTGTAGTCCTTGAAGTTCTCTATCAACATTGTTTCTATTCGGTTGAAGAAGTTGTCACAGTTGTACAACATAGCGAACTGCCACTTGGTATGCTCTACTAGTTTATCTACATCACAGGCATGGGTAGAGAAGGAGTCATGTATAGCCCCGAAGTTCCCCGAGAATGTCTCGATTACCTTAGCCATGTGTGCAGCATCCATAGAGTGTACGAAGTTAGGTGAACACCCAGAGGCAAAAGATCTCCTGCAAGGTATCAAGTTACCACTACTGGTAGTTACAGGTATCTTTATGCTGTGCCCTACCTGACCTAGCCCACGTATTGTACCACGGATAGTCATGTTCTTCTGCTTCCATACTTCATACATCACAGGAAACCCTGAGGGTGTAGTCCATTGGAGGCAAGTCTCACCACTACCTATGATGAAGTCCGTTACTTTCTGTAGGAACTTCATGGTCTTTAGGGGGCCTACACAAGTATCATTGATAGCAAGGATTAGATTCTTAGCGAGCAAGTCGCAGTCTTCTTTGCTTATCTTATACTTCTTAGTGTACCCTTCAGTCTTACAATCGTAGTACATGTTCTCTGCTATCTTACGTTGACCTGCAGAGTATGCTCTAGTCATAGCCCCACGTTTAGCAATCCCTTTACGGATAGCTTTCATGGGTATGTCTCGCTTAGCAAACCACTCAGGCATTCTGCCTATCAAACGTTTCGCAACCTGTACATAAAAGTCCTTTTGTATACTTTTAGGAACAATTGAGACCAATTCACCTGCTTGACTGTCCTTAGACATAGCAGCTAGGTGTTGCCATCCATTGTTACTCCCGTCTACTGGTATAGGTAACCTTGATAAGTACTCACCCTCCGCCTCGGAGTACCCTTGCAGCTCTAGGCAACAGGCCAGCAGAGTTACTGGTTTTTCTGCCTCCGTCTTGAACCTCAGGTCCTTTGCATCCGCTATCAGTGCTGGTAGATTCTGTATCGTCCACTGTGCTCTGTCCCTTAAGGTCATTTTGTCTACTGAAATAGTATCCAGACCTTCTTCTTGCAAGTTCATTTTGTAGTCTTCGGTTAGCCAGTTTAATTGGTCAAGCTCCTGTATTGTGTACGATTGATTGTATGAACAAGCGGTGTGGATACATAGCCAGTAGTACCCACGGTCATCCATTGGCTTAGCATTAGCGAACTCAAAGAGTCCCTTGGATAAGTCAGACCCTTGGAAGTTAAGGAAAGGTTCGGTGTAGTACACCCTACCACGGTAGTCACATTCAACTGCCTGATAGAAATCCTTGTCACCTATAGCCCTAGCTTTGTTGAGTATGAACTTCATCTCGATACGCTTAGACCTACCCTTGTCAGACTTGTCTTCCATATCTATGAACTTTGTTACGTTATCCCTTAAGGCTTTCACTAGCCCTACGTTAAGCCTCCATGGTACCTGCTGTAGCTTCTCTAACGCTTTGACAAAGGGTTGGTCAAGGCATTGGCTAAAGTCCCTCTCAGAGGTCATACGTTTGATATACGGCCTCTTGGTTATGGGGTTCCTTAGCTTCTCTATGTTAGGAAATCTACGAAAGCTAGTACCTAGTAAGGTAGAACCTTCATAGCATGGTGGTATATCTCCTAGCTCCTCCCATGTTTCTGTTAGGTAGATTACATAAGGGGCACGATACCCTTCGTACTCCCTCTCTATTTCTATGTACTTAAGATGTAGTAAGGCTTCAATGAACAGGTCACCAACAGAAAACAACTCTGTGTAGGTACTGTTACTGATACCAATCCTCGACACTACAGCTAGCCCTATTGCAGTAGACGTAGCGGTAAGCTTGAATGCTTTATTGCTAGTCCTACGGGACCTGAGGAATACTGATTGAGCTGCCTGTACTGCAGCCACAACTAGCTCCTCATGGTCTACACCATACTCAAGGTGTCTGTTCAGTAGGGATATGCCAGCATGGTTCCGTCCTTTGGAACCGTCTCGGTTACTCCTTATGTACTCAGCTACTCTATGTATAGCATTAGTCATCTATGCTCCCGCATTGTAGTCTAAGAAATCTACTTGACCCTTAAGCCTCTTGGTTTTCTGGTCGTAGAAAGCTGAACCACAGTCACCCGTAAGCCCCGTGAATCTGGACTTGAGTACCCGTAGTTGTATGGTGTTACGTTCATCTTCATTCTGTGCAACTAGGTTACGAGCAAAGGTGATGATGTCAAAGCTAATCTGTTTGATAGAACCTGAACCCTTAATGTCATCAATAGATGCTAGGTGTCCTTCCTCAAATGATTTACCCATAGACTTACGTAGGTGTGAGATGATACCCAACCATACGTCATGCTTCTTTACAATCTTAAGCAGCCCTGACATCACTGAGTCAATGGCTTCGTTACCTGTCTTACCATCAGCACCTTCTGACACAGCAATGGTGATGTGGTCTAGTACCAAGTACTTGCATCCCAACAAGCAAAGGTTCTCTATCTGGTCTATAAGAGAGCTATCAGATACAGAGCCGTTGTGATCAAGCATAACAATACGGCCATCTCCAAAGACTTTATCAAACGCTCTTCTCTCCTCTTCTTCATCGGGTTCCTCTCCGGTAAACATCTGTATGAATTTCTGTGCACTATCACCAATAGATTCTTCCAGTGATATTACACCTATGTTATCTGTTGTCTCATCCTTGAGTTGCATGATGATCTCTTTAATCATCGTTGACTTACCGCTACCTGTGCCTGAGGTGAACAAAGTAATCTCACCTTGACGCATACCCTCAAGCTTATCGTTGAGACCTGATAGGCACGGAGGGTAGGGTACTGACTTGACTTGCTTACGTTTAGTAAACTCTTCCCAGATAGACTCACCACGTACAACACTAGCAGGTGAGTAGGGTTGAGCATTCCAGAAGGCAGTGACTAGCCCACGGTGCCCATGTTTAATCAATGTATCACATGGATCGTTCTCTGCTAGGTGTGCTACCTTAACCTTATCCCAACCAATGATCTTAGCTGCTTGCTCTACAGCTTTCTCACCTGCCTCGTCTTGGTCAAACATAAGTACCACTGTATCAAAGGACCGTACCCACTCACGGTTAGCTACGAGGGGCTTAAGGTTACTTGATGAAGGTAGTGATACTACAGGGTAGATAGTTTTATTCTGAAGTAGGAATGCTTGAGCTACTGCCATAGCATCCAACTCACCTTCTGTGATTACAAGGCTACGTCCACCCTGAGGGAACGTTGACTGTCCGAATAGTTCTATGCCATCCATATCACCCTTGGCCCGGAAGTCCTTAGGTAAGTTACGTACCTTGTAAGCTGAGGTCTTCCCCTTCTTAGTGTACGGGTAGTAATGAGACTCAATGGTACCGTCAGCATTGTAGGATACACGCATGTTGTAGTGTGCTGATACTTGCTTAGTGATACCACGTTCCTGTACACCACGGGTGTCATAGGAATCAATTGTTCTGATGTCTTCTTTCTTAGGGGTATGGGATTCTTGCATAGTATATTCTCTTTCTTTCTCAAATGTAATTTTATCACAGACGAAACACTTACCTACACCATTGGAATACATACCGACACCATCGGATGAACCACAATGCTTACAGGCTACGTGCCCAACAAATCTATCTTTACTCATTAGGACCACCGCTCTTCTTTAAGATTCTTTATCGACCTTCTCTTCTGTTGTGACTTCTTCTTCCTCTCCATCCTCGATAGCTTTCTTGTCTTCCCACTCTTCTCTAATTCCAGAGGAGATTCTTTCGAGTCGTTGTCTTGTATCATGATTTACTTCTTCCTTAGGTATGAATTTAATTGCACCTATCTGTCTGTTAAGAAACACAGGTGTACCATCGGGATACTTCTCCGTCAGTACATCTAAGTCCCATTGGACCTTGACTTCCCCTGCAGATAACCCACCTCTAGTTTCAAACAGTTGTAGTATCTCGAATGTAAAGAGGTCACTGTCCAAGTCTGTTATCATTTTATTGATATGCTTAGAGGAGCTAGTGTACTTCTTCCAGTTAGAGATAACTCTATCCTTACCTTTGCGGTACATATGGAATTGCTTACGTCCGATGTATCTCTTTGGATCATCAGGGCAACTACATGTAATCAAGTATATGAATCCAAAGTAATCATCAGGGTTAAAGGGCGGACCACTGTAATTCCAGTGGCCCAAGTCTTGTTTAATAGTCATGCTGGTCATCTCCTTTGTGCCACATACTTACATAGAAGAAGTTACCTAGCTCTTCAATCTTTTCTGCTGGGTAACCCTGCTCTATGTACCACTTCTTTTTATCTTCCCATGACATCTTCATGTAGCCTTTCGGTGCAGCCTTAGGGAATCCATAACGCCATCCTTCAGAGGGATCAACTACTAGTTTAGATTCTGTCTTCATCTATTAAATGCCTCAGTGTCTCAGTCATTTCATAATGTCTGTCATCTAACCAGAAGATCACACACTCAATACCCACATCTTTAATCCAAGCTGTAAGGTCTAAAGCATCTGGCTCCACACCGTAGTGTGACGTGTACTCTTTAAATGCATACTTTTCAAAATCACTTAGCCTATTAAGGCCAATAGTGTATTCGCTTTCACTCTTAGTAGTTTCACCAACATCATCAAAATCAAGCATCTTCATCGTCCTTATACTTATTAATAGTTTCTAGAATACCGTAGTACATAAGCCCACTAAATACAATCAGTAAAAGCGCTATCATCTTAGGTTACCCTCTCCGTATACCTCTTCGATTGTCATCTCACGAAAGTCATCGAAGCTTCTACGCATATAGATTAGGTTGAAGCATAACTGTAGTTTTTCCTTCCACTCTCGTGGATGTTTATCACGCCATGCCTTACGAACCACATCAAGCATACCTTCCGTTGGTACATCCTTCAGCAACTTCTCTGCTGTCTTAGGACCTACACCTTTAATACCTTTGATATTATCTGAGGCATCTCCGGTCAGTAGTTGTTTACATAGGAGGTAGTGGCCTTGGTCTGCATCGGTATGATACAGAGTCTTCTTGTTGAAGTTATAGTGCCACCCCGGTACCATGTCAATGTCCTTATCCACATGAGCTACTACCCATGAACACCCCTCAACATCAGCTTCAGTTCCCCATATAGATACCACATCATCTGCTTCACAGTTATCAGATTGAACGCAACCAGTATCCCAGCAGTACTGGTACAGGTTAGCCAGTCTATCCTTAACGTGAGGGTCCATATCAGTCTTACTACGTGTAGCCTTGTAGTCATCCGTAAGGGAGTAACGGAAGTTACCCTTACCCTTTACAGCAACATACCCCTTAGCACTCCCAGTGTCTCTCATCACAGCCAGTAAGGCTAGGTCAAAGGTACTTGCTGCTTGTGCATCTGAGTTGGTAGTGTAAGCGATACGGTATAACATAGAGTCACCGTCAATGAAACACTTATCAAATTCAAACTCTTCTTTGGCCTCCCATTCTGCCAGCCATTGTTTCTGGCCTTCGTCAGTTGACAGCAGCTCCTCAACTTCTTTAGGTACAGGCTGATAAGGCTGTGAGGAAACAGAGGATTCCGTGTCAAGGCTCTCTAGGTTCTCTATGTGCTGCTTCCACCACTTTGTTTCTTTCACTTCTTTGTCAAACTCTTCTGTTTCTTTATTAGTGAACGTCAGCATAGCTGTCTCCAATTTGTCCATCACCATCCATACACATGACACCTACTGATTTGGGTGCCTCTCTAAATGCCTCAACACAGATATCTCTTACTGCTTCAGCATCTTTTTCGTCAGCTACAAACACTGTCTCATCATGATAGAACAAGGTAGGGTAGGCGTTTAACCCACACTCTTTGATCTTCTTGTGTGCGTAGACTAGCGCAGCCTTACAGGTAATACCTTCTAGCGTTTGCAGTAGGTAGTTAAGTGTCTGGTGTTCAGACGCTACCATAACTCTACGACCATCAGCACCTATGATAAACCCTTGGCCTGTCTTCATCTGAGACATGCGGTACTCTTCCTCTAGTTGATCCTTAAGAATCTTAAGCCCCGGTAGTGTAGCCTTGAACTTAGCGTCAGCTTCCTTACCAATCTTAGCAGACTTCTTACCAGAGATAGCCTCACCAAGCTTAGCATGACCTGCACCAAAGAGATAGGCGTAGATGAAAGTCTTAGCTCCCGGCCTACTGATACCTAGTACATCTGCATTACGCTGGTGTACATCCCCATTGATTACCTCATTGGTAAACTTATCATCGTTGATGTAGTGGCATAGACCACGGAACTGATTACCTGCAGAGTCAGCACCAATAACTTTCTTACCTTTCTCACAGGTCAATAGGCTACGTAGTTCTTTACCATAGGGTGCATAGACACCCGGGATGTTGACGATAGTACGGTGCCTGCATCTGAAGGATGGAGTACCAATAGTAAACATAGAGCCATGTAGTCTTCCATCATTAAACCTTTCAGGGTCTTTGACTTCTGCTATCCAACTTTCTACTGTAGCCATACGGTTACGTAGCATGTAGTACTCACTAATCAATTGACCTAAGACACCTAAGGGTTTCAGAGATGTGTCAGTTAGCTTGGGGCTTTGTCGTATCCACTTACCGTTAATCTTCTTAACAGTCCAGTCATCAGGCTTCCACCCTCTGTCCATTAGGAACTTCTTAACCTCATCCATCTGACCTATCCTAACATCCTTAAGTTCTATACGAGTGTACGGACCTGCAATGATACCTTCGGAAGCTCTTATGTCTGCCTCTAGTTCAAACCAATCTGTCACTCTCTTGTAGTAGCTACCGTCTTTCTTAACGATCTGGTCTACTTCCCTGTTACCCTTCATTACAGCTACCTTACCAAGCTGAGGTTCAATCTCGTCCTCAATGTACTCCATCCTATCCAACAGTTGTTCATACAAAGCTTCAGCCTTGGGCATGTTAAACACCCAACCCTTCTCAGTAATCTCTGCATTCACCATAGCAAAGTCATGCTCTGCTGTCAGTGCCTGTAGGAACTTAGGGTTCTGTTTGATTAAGATAGATGCTTCTTTAGACACACGTTCGTACACCTTGGTGTTGAGGTTAACATCACGGATACAATACTTAAGCATCTCTTTACTGTAACAAGACCAATCTTCGTGGTCACCTTTAGGGTACTCAAAGAAATCACCCCAGCCTTTAAGCCCATGCAGATGTCCTCGTTGGTACTTGCATAGCTGTGACATAAGGAATGTATCCCAGACCTTAGTGCTCTCGCTAGGTACCCATCCAGTTAGCTTCTTCAGTACAGGCAAGTCAAAGCCTATGATGTTATGGCCTGCAATAATAGTAGCATTACTTAGAACATCAAGCCCTTCAGCTACTGAGGGTAGGTCATCGTCGTAGTCTGAGTACGAGAGGATGTCACCGTTAGTTGTATTCTCTAGCACAAGGCACCAGATCTTATCAGGGAAGAATCCATTTGTTTCTATGTCGAATATATATTTACTCATTGTTATCTCCATTGAGCAGTTTAATGACAATGCTCAGGTCGATTAGGGGTAAGGAGTTAGTACGTTAGTTCACAGGCTCCACCTGCACAAGCAGCCTCGCCACTGAGGTCTGTCTTGTCTTCTACTTCTTTCACTTGAGTTAGGTCGATACCAGTTAGTGCACTCTCCATGATACGGTAACGTTCTTCAGAGATGTCCTCGAAGGGAGCCTGAATGTACGTGCCACCATCATACGGCAGTACAGAGATACCATTGTAAGTGTAACGGTTCTTCCACATCCACTCACCTACCAGTTCCCACTCATTTTCTTTCAATGAGATAGTACATGATACGTTGTGTGAGTTCTGTCCATCTTGATGACCCGGTGCTACCCACTCAGTGTTGTATCTACGTACTCTATCAAGGAGTTCTAAAGGACTCTCAGTACGTAGGATAGAACCTTCAGGTGCAGCTTGAGGTATCTCGATTACAGCTTGTTCCGCAGGGTTGAAGTACTCATCCTCCACCAGCTCTGGATGGTTCTCAGAGAAGTAACCATATAGGGCTTCGTTCTTACCAACACGTTGACGACGAATATAAAAGTCATTATGCCAAGCGTGAATACCAGAACTACTACCAAGGACGCAAGAGCTTGTACCAGACGGCTTAATGGTAGTTGTCCTTGCTGCAGGATTAATGCCCAACGCATTCGCCACTCTTCGATTCTCTTTATTAACTTCATTAGCTGCTTCCTCTAAGTCATAAGCGAGTACAGTACCAGACCCAATGCCTGTCATACCCACACCAATCAATGCATCACGCTGACAAGTCTCTTGCCATTCAGGACGTAGGTAATGGAAGTCAGTGTAACCTGCTTGCAGTGTACCAATCAATGAGGCAGCTCGTGCTCGCTCATTCAAGTCCTTCTGTGATTCAATGTTAGATGCATTAAGTTCTGTAAGGTTACACATCTGGTAAGGACGTAGACCAATCTCACAGCACGGGTTAGTGCCCCAGTCTTTGTCGTTGGTAAAGTAAAGTCCTGGCTCCCCAGAGCCTGAGAGTTCCACACGTTCCCATAGTTTATCAAAGGCATCCTTGGTAATCTTATTACGCAACATCACAGCTGAGTTGTTAGACCGTGCACGTTGAGGGTTAGACTCCCACCATGAGCCAGCCTTACATGCCAGCATATCATTGTCATCCATAGAGAACAAGGAGATCATAGCAGCTCGACGTATACCACCAGTCAGTACTGCATCTGCAATGTAACACATCATGTCATGGACTTCTAACGTCCCTAGGTTACGTCCAATAGCTTGGTCTAGTACAGACCGTAGCTTATGTAAGCAATCCTTAAGGGGCTGTGGACCCGGAGCTTTACCACCAGTAGTGATAAGCATCGCACCCTTAGGTCGGATGTCACGGAAGTCAAAGTCTACATCCATAGTGTTGTTGAAGTATGATTCACACAATACTTTGATTGCATCAGCCCAGCCTTCAATGTTATCTGACACTAGGAACCTACGCTTACGAACCTTAGGGCCTGCAACTTCCGGTAGCTTACGTACGTGATGACGTTGTACTGAATACCCTACACCTGTACCACCAAGCAATAGGAACATAGACTCAGCGAAAGCTTCAGGGCTTTCAATAGGTAGGTATGCACAATTGTAGATGCGGTTAGGGGCTAGCTCAATAGGTGCACCACCAAACTGCAATGATCTCATAGATGGTAAGATCTTCTTATCGTATACATACTTGTAAGCTTTCTCAATCTCTTTCTTAAACTTAGGGTACTTACGTTGGTGCATCTCTTTGTTACGTGTGACTAGCTCAGCCCATGTTTCTCTACGCTCTAGCTCTGGTACATACTTAGCGTACTTTGAAAAGACTGTGATGTCTGATAAGATTTTGTTTGATGTATTCATTCTCTACCTTTCTTTAAATAAATTCTAATTCTATCGAGGATACCGAAGTCATCCTTCAGTCCACCGAGAGTACGGTTACAAGAGTGGCATAGCCAGCCCCTGAATTTACTGGTTAGGTGATCATGGTCCAGTGCCCATGGGGATTTGTTAACCCCTCCACATCCTGATGCTTCATCTTTGTTACGTAAGCAGATAGGACATTGATAGTCATCCTCAGGGTAGTCCGCTTCTAACCGCAGGTGTTGACGTACTTTAGCTACTGATCTTACACATAGCTTACAGGTTGTCTTACGGTATCCACGTCCACTCTCCATTGAGAACTCATCTACTTCTTTCTTTACGTTGCACTTGTTACATGTCTTGTAGTCCATTAGTCTGATCCTCTATAAGAATAGAATCCAACTTTGATATAAAGTTTATGTAGCCTTCAGGCTCTCGGGATTCATACTCGGTACTGGTATCACCATGATAAGGAACTGACTCCCCGACAAGGGAGCTGTACCATTTGTTAGGGTCTAAACACCTAAGTATCTTTATTTTCATTGGAGTCACCCTTTGACGAGGCTTCAGCCGAGCTAGCCTCTTCTGGTTTATCTTTCACGTTACGGAAGATAGCATCGAAGTTAGTACTGAAGGTGTCTCTGTCTGGCATTGGCCGAGGTGCTGATCCTTTACCACTCATAGCCTACCCTCCAACTCGTCATCAACTAAGCTTGCGTACCCTGCGATGTCATGCCAGCTATCAGAGTAGTTGGGATCACCGTTAAGAATACGAGCTACCTTATGTTGTATCATCTCTAAGGATTCTTTCTGTGATGAAGACAGGGTGGTCCAGTTAGGACTACGCTTCATAGTATCCTTAAGCTCTTGTGCAATACGACTCTGACCTAGGAAGGAACCGTATCTCTTACCACGTTCGTTAGTTGTCTCAGTGTGACTGCTCATTGTCTACCTCCTCTAAGCTTTGGATACAGTCAAGCACATAAGATGCTAGCTGGAACGCTTTACTTTCATCATGCACTAGCTCCATATCACTGGACTCAAAGCTAACGCCTACTGTACTCTCACCACTATCGTCTATGTGGTCCTTCAGTCTAATAGTATACTCTGTCATTTGTTGTTACTCCAAAAGTTTAAGAAAGCTTTGATAGCATTGTCGCTATGCATAGCACCTCGTAGTAAATCTTTTACCTCTCCATTATCTAGTATAAGCATAGTAGGTATTGCCCGTATGTCATACTCTTTTGCCCGTTCCATTCCGTTGTCGGTGCCGGTGTTAACCTCTGTTACTTTGTCGGTCAAACCTACAGCCTTTATCCTGTTCTTTAATTGGTGGCAAGCAGGGCAGTTGTCGCCTGTGAACAGTAAGATTTCTTGCATGTGATGTCCTTTGTCGGTGTCCGAAAAAAGCACTCAAGCTTTGTCGGTGTAGCAATTAAAAAGAGGACCCAGTTAAGGGCCCTCGTGTGTTACATCATTCTTGAAATATAAATTATAGTGTAAGCAACTAGTGCACCCATCAGTACACCTTGAAAGAACAGGGCAGTTAACTCATACGCCCGATGTCTATTTACTTTACTTAGTACTTTGTTTATAAAACTTTTCATTGCGATAACCTTTTCATTTCTTCAGCCAGTTCTTCATCAGTTAAATCTGTATAGTCAAAGTTTGTATTGACGTTCTCAGTTCTCTGTA
>Ga0208134_1001912_pt1 | contig 11551 bp, 13 predicted proteins | sample VirMetDEL_Mar_31_FD_184515 | JGI IMG/M metagenome (GOLD analysis project Ga0208134, IMG submission 184515) | Aqueous microbial communities from the Delaware River and Bay under freshwater to marine salinity gradient to study organic matter... | ecosystem: Environmental > Aquatic > Marine >... | reverse complement strand
TCCTCTGTCTATATCTCCACCACCCGCATTTCTTACAGCGTCTGCAGTAAATACAAATTCGTTTTTAGATAATCTTGCAGGTACATCGTCAGCTCTTTCTTCACCACCCATTTCTACAAAACCACCTGTCTCTCTATAATCTTTTTCTTGTCCACCCATGTCAATCATTTCTGATGCTTCTTCAGTATCCATGATTCCACCTTCTGCAGCATTGACTCTTGTGCCACCACTAGGGTAACCAAATTGATTAGTTCCTGCAGGTGTTCCATATCCTGGTACACTCATGCCAGCCATTCCACCATCAGCTGCCATCATAGTAGGTTGTTCCATACCTTGTGATTGTTCTTGTTGTTGCATTACTGCTTGTACAAATTGTTCAAAAGATAAATCTCCACCTTTGTTTTTATATTTTACAAATTCTGCCATTAACATTTGTTCTGCTTGTGCGTTACCAGCATCACCACCCATTGCTAAAAATGCCATAGGTTGTCTTCTGCTTTGACCAGCACCGGATCTAATAAAATCTTCTTCATCTTCATCAATGTTTCCACCCATTGCATAACCGGCTCTACCACCGTATGCTTTAGATTCAACGCCTTGGTTTAGCATATCTATAACACTAGTCACATCAGATGGGTCAGCACCTGTAAGAGAAATTATTGTTTCAATATCTACTCCTTTTTTATTTGCGTCAATAATCATATCAATTGTTTCTTTTGGTAAAGTTTGACCCCACATATCAGCTACCACAGCTTCGTTCATTCCTTTTTGATCTCCGCCTAAATAAGCTTCAGTTTCTCCACCTATTATTTGATCTAAACCAGACATAAAATTTTTAGGAAGATTTTTAAGAGTTGAAAGAATACCCTCTTCACCCGCATAACCAGGTCTTGAACCATCTCCGCTTGGAGTAACTAATTGACCATTAGCATAACCGGCTCTACCACCGTCAGCTGCATAAAAATTTTGACTAACATATTTTTTCTTAGGCATGAAATCTAAACCAACACCGGCATTACCTTGACCGCTGTAATAATTTCTTGCTCTTTGTGTAACTGCTGCCGGATCCATAACGTTTTGTGAACCTTCGTCATCGTCATCACCTTTACCACCTAAGAAAGGCATTGCTACAGCTGTAGCACCTAAACCTAATAAACCTGCTTTCCCTATACTAAAATTACCATCTTCATCTCTAACAAGACTTTGTAAAAAACCACCTTTACCTGAACCAGCTGGTCCACCGCCGGGGGCTGCAAATAAACTTTTACCAAAAGAACCTATTCTACCCATGTTACCCATAAAATTACTTGGTGCAAATCTAGCCATTCCAGTAAGACCGCTTCCAATAGAACCTAAACCCATACCACCTGCATATATTAATGCAGCTTTACCTAGTGGACTTTTAGCAATTTTCTTAACACCACGAACAGCTTTCTTAATGAAACCACCTAAACCATAGGCTTGTCTAGGGTCATGAACCATCATACCCTGATTGTACATCTGTCTTGGTTGTTGCATTCTTGAAATTGCCATAAATTTATCCTTAGTCTATCCGTTTTACTTTGTTTTACTAAACAAATCAAGAGCCGGCATGATAACTTTTACGTCCTGTGCCATCTCTTCTGCCTTATAACCCTTGGCTTCCCAGTCTTTTCTTTCTTTAAAAACCTCACCGGTTTCAAGGTGTCTGTAGGTCTCTTCTACTTTAGCGTCATATACTTTCATTAGTCTATTTTCTCCTTTTTAATGTTTAAGTAACTTATGGCTATGTCAAATGAATCTGTATTACTTGCCTGTACCGTAAAAGCAGATCCGCCTTCTACTATTAATGGTTGAGTTAATAATTCTGTTGTGACATTAGCTGTAAGTGCTGCTGATTTAATAGCTGTAATACTGTTATTGGTTACGGTCACACTAGGTGTACCAGCGGATGTAACAAGCAAAGATTTAATAATTATAGTTTCATTCACCAAAGGATTACCTGCTCCTAAAGGAACTAAAGCATTTCCTGTTGTATCGTTATCTATACCTTTAAATTTGTATTGGTTTACTACTGCCATTATTCTAAAAAGAAACTCTTAGCTTCTATCTCCTGTTTAACTTCTTCTTGAAACGTACTGTTTAATTTTATTATAACGCTATCCAGGTCTCTAACCAAAGACTGTAGATTAACCTGTGTGTATTCCTTACCCGCTCTAGTCAATGATTGTACAAGTTTAGCCATTATAATAAACCCGCTAGGCCTCCGTTTTTAAAATTTACACCTGCATTAAACATTAAATTACCGTTGTTGTCGTACTTAACACCATAATCAATACCGTTATAATTATTTGCATAACCTATGTCTTGTACTTGCATATCTGGGTTTAAATTTGTAGTAAAATTACCGGCTGTTAAATTAGTTCCTGTAATACCTTGATTTGTAAAATCTACACCATAATTAACTGGACCGATTTCTCCTGACAAAGTTCCATCTACGTTTATATTATCATTGTCTAAAATATTTTCGTTATAGATTCTACTTTTTAAAGAAGCATAGTTTCTAGGGTCTGTATAATCAATATTAATTTCAGGACTTTTAGATTTTAATCCTGAGGTATCAACTATACTAGTCTTATCCTCAACAAAAAAGTTTGAAGGGTTATCATTACCACCATCATTATTATTATTATTAAAATTTCCACCAGATACTTTTTGTCCTGATTCATTTATTTGTCCTACACCTGCCTTGCTAGCAGTAGTTCTATTTGGACCGGCATCTGTTCTACCACCAGCTTTATAGTTTACTCTACCACCAAAAAAGTATCCGGTTCTACCCATTCCACTTTTGTTTGAAAAACTATCTTGAGCACCTTGGGTAGATGGGTTTGAATTAGTATCTCCACCGGTATAATTTTGTTCTGATCTAGGTCTACTTTGTCTATAGTCAGACATAGGTTGATCTGTATATGCTTCAACTCTACCTCTGTTTGCTGCAGCTTCGTTTTCTGCCGCAAGTTTTTTATCAAGTGCTATGGATGTTTTTTCTTTTTGTGCTTTATTTGTCTTATACATCTGTGATGCTTCTAGGTATTGTTTATATTTAAATTGTTTTCTTGGATCGTTTTTTAACTCCTCAATTTCTTCTTCAGTCATACCTGCAAATTTATCATTATAAATATCTAGTTGTCCTTCCAGGTAACCCTTACCTGTAAAGTTTTTACCTGTTAAAGTTTTTATACCATTGGGTCCGTCAAACAACATTCCTGAACCAGCTAAGTTGTCGTAATAACCTTTCATACTTTCATCTAGACCACCAATTCTATAAGTTCCTGACGGCTCATCTCTATTAGTGTTCATTTTTTTTTCTGCAAAGTTTAACAATGTATTACCAAAAGGAACAAACGCTGCGCCTGCTCTTAATAATTTAGGTACTTTTTTTCTATAACTATACGTTTCTCCAGTTGGACTAGCTGAAGGGTCTTCAAATTGTCTACCAATACCATACTGTTGGACATTTCCTGGAAGTCCGCCTGTGTAATTTATCGAGTCATAAGAACCATAAGAACTTCCTGGCTCTATTTGTGAACCATAACCAAAAGCATTACCTGCTGAATTAAAATTATCTCCACCACTATTAGCAAAAGCATTTGTATTTACTATACCCTCACTTACTGGAGGTGGTACTGGTGCTACAGGTAATTCATATGGATTCTGTAAATATTTTTGTTTAGGTACGTATTTTAAACCCGCGTCTCGTATCTCTTGGTCAGTAGCCATTATCTCATTCCTCCTGGTGCAATGTCTAATCTAAATGTACCGAGTTTCCAATTTTTTCCAGTACCTGTATTAGATACTTTTAATGCAATTGATCTAGCTCTAAGTCTAGTGCTTTTAAAATTTGTAGTTTCAGTTGATGTAAAATTTGTAGTTGTTGCAGCTGTATTAGGATAGTTTCTTGTTGTAAAACTAACTTCAGTATCACCTGTTTGTTCTATAAAATCTGGTATAAATCTACTTATTCTCATCATATATTCACCATCTCCCCTAAGATCAGGGGTTCCAACAACTTGACCTGTATTACTTCTTCTTTGAGTAATATCAAAATCACCTGAAAGAATATTAGCATTAATAGCAGTAACAACATTACCGGCATTAACTTGATCGGTTCCTGTTTCGTGTTGATAGTATATACTACTTCCGTCTACGTTTCCAGTGACATCGTAAGAGGCATCATCATCTGGGTCATAAAGTGTTGCATGAGGTTTTTCGTATACAGCAGAATCCACCCAAGCAGATCTATTTAAAGACCCTGTTGTCCAAATAGGTCTTTCATTTGTAGAATCTACATAATTATAGCTAACCACTCTATCAACCGAAGCAGCATTAGCTGAACAGTAAAACCAGTTTATTTCTCCAAAAAGATTATTGATACCTGCATTAATTAAATCTCTAGCTACATTATTAACCCCAAGTCCGGGATCTACGGAGTAAACAAAATCCTCTACCAGACAAGGCATCGATCTTAATTGACCATCATAGTTAAAAAAACCGTTGTCTGACATCCAATAAGCTGAGCCATCAACTTCGATGCAAGCATTCTTACCAATCAATCCACAGTTAGTCCCTGCTTGTTGAAATGCAAAAGTAAAAGGCTGACCTACAAATTGCATTAGGAATATTGCTGTATCGGTCCATACATAAAGAGCATCCCTACCTTTAATAGCAGACATAATTTTAGATCCTGCGGCAAGCCTTTGAGAACCTGCTGTATTTTCTGCTCTTATAGTGTACTCATTAATATTTTCCTGATCCGAGAATCTTATAAACATATCATCTTGTGTAGATTTATCTCCAATAGTAGTTTCAGTTCCAAAAAAAACTAAATGTCTGTCTGGAGTTGATACTATCATGTGACGTGATGCTGTCGGTGCTCCAGATATAATTGTTGCTCGAGTAGTTAATGCATCTACGTCTGATCCATCCCACTCAAAACATTCCCCGTTATAAATAAGAGCAATTAATTTTGTACCAAAATTATCAAGAACCCATAAACCAGGGTTAAGTGTGAACTGTGTAGTCGATGAAGCTTCACCCCATCCGTTGTAATCTGTAATATTTGTAATAACAGAATTTTGAGTATGTGTTGCTTTTGTTGTACTGTTTGCACCTCTAGCACCACCACTTAAAGTATTTGTCCCTGTGTTGTTAGCTGTGTAAGATATATCTTCAGTCCCTATTCTTATGGTCCCCGATGCCGGAAACGAGTTTGAACTAGCAAGAACAATGTTAGTTGTAGTTGTATCTGTTAATGCAGTAGCAAGAGTAGAGGTTGCTGCCCCATTTACCTCACCACCAAATAAACCTGAACTCCAACCAAAACCAGATTCTTGTGTAGAAGACCCTACAGTATAATAACAAAGAATTGATGCAGAGCCTGCATTAGTTACAGGTGTGCCTGCCTCATTAGTGGTCATCGTAACTGTAAAAGTTGTGCTACTTGGTACAGAAGTTACCATGAATTTCTCGTCTTCAAACGTGGCGTTTGTAAAAGTAGATCCTGATAACCCAGAAACAGCATCAAATAATACTATATCATTATCTAGCAAGCCGTGATTAGACGAAACAGTTACTGTGACTGTCGGTGACCCTGATGTACTTGTAAAATTTGCGCCAGTAATTGTAGTTCTTATAGGGTGGATATCATAGAACTCACCATCTGAAAAAACATAAAGAATTCTATTGGTGCCAATTGCAGAATATTTTATACCAACATTGTTGTCCCAGTTATGTACAGCCCTTGCGGCACCAGTTAATTTGTCTGTGCCTAACTGTTCCCAACCACCAATTTTTTCTGGTGAACCGTATCTAAAACGTACGTTATCTCCATCAAACCACTGGCCTTCAGCGCCTGTTTCGGTAACTTGTTTATTAAATCCTGGGGCAAAACCTAATTTTTGTAGCATATAAAAACCTATTGAAATTCTTCAATAAACCTTATATAGTAATATGTAGATAATGAAAGAGAGAAAATAACACAAGATCATGAATGAAAGAACAGTTAATATAGATAAGTTTATTGGAGTATATGATAACTATATTACTAAAGAAGAGTGTGATAAAGTTATCAAAATATTTAATAATCAAGAAAAATTAAAACAAACTTTTAATAGACTACAACATCAAAAAGTAGATCTTAAATATATGAAAGATAAACATCTTTTTTGTAATGGATCTAACATAGAGGTTTGGCATGAATCTTTAAAAACATTAATTGTTAATTTTGATTTAGCTTGGAAACATTATAGTACTACGGTAGGAGCTATTGAAGCTTATGATGGAAATCCTTTTAATTACACAACTCTAAAAATTCAAAAAACACTACCTACTGAAGGTTATCATATTTGGCACATAGAACATGGAAAAGGGTTTGACATGGAGCCTCGTGCTTTTGTATTTTCTGTATATTTAAATGATGTTGAAGATGGGGGCGAAACAGAATTTTTGCATTTTTCAAAAAGAATTAAACCTAAAACAGGTAGAATAGTTATCTGGCCTGCAGCATTTCCATATTTACATAGAGGTAATCCACCGTTATCTGGGGAAAAATATATTTTAACTTCTTGGATGTTGTTAAGATGATTAGTTTTATACAAAAAAATAATAAATTAAATGAAGTTAAAAATAATTTAGTTATTACTTATCCTAGAACAGTAGACATAATATATGGACACTATCCTTATCCAGATATAATCCACAATTTTATATTAAATATAAAAAATAATTTAAATGTTGAAATGGCAAATCATACTAACGTAAAAGGAGGTATGACTAGTTGGACTCATTTTTTAGATAACGATAATTTTAAAAATTTTACAATTCATTTAATAAATACTCATCAGACAACTAACCCAAAGATTTTTCAATATTTCTTAGAAAGAAATTATGTTTCAGAAGCATGGGGTAATGAAATAAAAAAAGGAGACAGTTTAAAATATCATACACATCCTTGTAAACATGGTATTTTATATTTGACAAAAGGTTGTGATCTAGAACTACCAGAATTAAATATAAAAATAACCCCTGAACCGGGAGACTATTATATATTTCCACCTGAAATACTACATGGTTTTGATGAATATCAAGGAGATAAAAATAGATACAGTTTAATTTTTAATATAAATCAAACAGATGGTAGTTTTAAATTGGATGAAAAATTAAATTATCTTGAAACTATGAGGAATAAGAAGTAGGTCTTGCACCTAATCTAGAAATTTTTTCAGATTCAGTTTCAGTATTAGTTACAGTACCGTCATCACCATAAGTATTTCCATCATCATTATCCCAATCAGATTGTAATTTATTTAAGTGTGCTGAATCCCATTTAGATGAAAACTGAGATATATCTCCAATGTTTGCATCAACAAATGATGAATGAGGTGTCTCGTCTCTATATTCTACTTCATCAGAAGTAACAGGTGTTCCATGTTGAATAGCCCAAACATTTGAGAATTTAGAATCAGACCAAAAAGAATCATCAGATATAACATATCCAACACCTTTATTGGCCCCTTCTGCATAATTTTTAATAATGCATTTGTCTTCGAATACTATTGTCCAATTTGAGTTTGTTGCCATGTTTTCTCCTAAGTTTTTATAATATAAATTAAAGTTATATAAGGTTGAATTACTGAAGGGTTAGCTGTGCCACCCGAAAAACTACTGCTACTGCTAGCATTACCTGAAAAATTCGCACTCATATTATGGGAATGGCCTTGCCCTGAACCATTCTGTCCTGTCTCTGATGATGAACCTGATGACTGGCCATTATTGTAATTTTTTCCTCCACTTCCTTGAAACCCTCCGGCAAGGGTGTAGGAATGTGCGTGACCTGCTAACTGTGCTGTTGATAAAGAAGCATTTGCTGTACTACCTGCAACGTTTCCAGAAATGTTGGTACTAGTGCTAACATTACCACTAGAAGCCACGGCTACAGTATTTGCTCCACCCGTTGAAGCTAAAGCTTTACTACCGGATTTTCCAACTGGTACGTTGTCTGCTAAATTAGGTAAATTAAAAGTAGATGAACCATCGCCTACACCGTAAGTAGTCGATATAATTGCAAATAAAGCTGAATAAGTTGATCTTGAAACTGCTGCACCAGCGCATTCTAAAAATCCTGTTGGAAGAGACGCTGCTGACCAAGGTAGAATTGTACCTGTAGCTGTACCTTCTATACCTGTAAGGTCTGATCCATTAAAATTATATTTAGTTGCTTCGTAATTTGCCATAATATTATTTCTCCGTATATGTCCAACCTACATTTGAACCAGAATAAACTAATCCAAATGCTGCACCCTCAGTATTAACTACTAGGTCTGCCGTTGCATTTGCTATTTTAGAACTATTTCTTCCTACCGTCAATGCGTTAGTATCAAACGTGTATCTAGAATCTACAAAATTTACTTGATCACCTACAGCAGGTGATGCGGGAAGAGTTATCGTAACTGCTCCTGCACTTGTGTCGACAAAAATTCTATCCTGGTTTATTGCTGTGTATGACCCTGTTTTAGTAACCCAATCTAATGGCTGACCAAAATTAGAAAAAGGAACTTCAAAAACACCAGTGTTTGTTGCAACACCATCAAGATAAATAAGTTTATATCCTTTATCACCAGCTGCAAAAGTAACGGTTGCACCTGAACCAGATACTGCTTTTAATTGTAATGTTTGTGCATTAGTGGTTCCGTTTTTAATAATGTAAAAAGTTTCTGTAAGAAGAGGGAATGTTAAAATTCTTGATCCTGTAAGAGCACCTGTTAATTCTATAATTCTGTGTTGAGCAGTACCTGTTAAAGCACCATCTGCAATAGTTAAAGCCGTAGTCCCTGATCCTGCAACAGCTAAACTTAAGACACCACCTGTTAATTGTTCAATTAAACTTAAATTTGCGTTAGTTTTTGTTCCCCAAGTACCGGCGTTTTCACCAGTTGCCATTAACTCTAAACCAAGGTCTGTAAATGTTGATGCCATAATTTTGTTCTCCTAAGCTACGTGTGTTACATCTGTATATGACGTATTACCTGTTATGTCAATATTTTTATACCCTATTATACTTAAGGTACCTACACTAGATATTGTTGATAATCCCGTTAAACCCATTACATCTGAAGGCGAAATTGAACCTACTGCAGACGTTGCCTGTACACCGGTTAACGGAACTCCTATTGCAGGAACAATTGATCCTACACTAGATGTCGTTGATACTCCTGTTGGCACAACTATTTGTGTTTCAGTAACTTCTATTGCTCCTATTGAAGCAGTTGCAGATACTCCTGTTAATCCCACTACATCTGCAGGTAAAATTGAACCTACAGAAGATGTTGAACTAACTCCAGTCAAAGGAACCCCCGTTCCAGCTATCACAGAACCTACACTAGATGTTGTTGATAACCCAGTTAAACCCATTACATTTTCAGGACTTAAAGCACCTACAGAGGATGTTGAACTAACACCAGTTAAACTAATTCCTATTGCAGTTACTACAGAACCAACACTAGAAGTTGCTTGTACGCCTGCCGGTTGAATCTGTTGATTGAAAGAATCACCCCAAGGTTCTTCACTCCAACCATTTCTGCCCCAACCGACTAGTGTTCCCGCATTATCAACAGTTCCAAGTTCTGTTTGAGATTGTAAACCTGTTAAAGATATAGTAGAATTTATCTGAAGAGATAATGATCCTAAAGAAGATGTAGTAGGTAAACCTGTTAATGATACGACAATAAGTTCAGTAGCTGCAACACTTCCTACACTTGAAGTAGCAACTACCCCAGTAGGAGTAAATACTATAGGACTTTGATCGCCCCATTCATTAGTGCCCCATGCCCACATTCCATAAGTGTCATCATCAACAGTATTTGCTTGTCCGCCCATTCCAGGGTGATTGGTACAATAATAATAAAGTGTGGGTGCACTAACTGCAACTACAATTTGTGTGTAAGCTCCAGCTTGTCCAGGTGTTCCATTTGTAGTTACACCGGTTGTGTATTCTGAGCCACCACCATGTGTACCATCATTTGTTATTGAAAATCTTAAAGGGTGGTTACCATTTGAACTATCTGATTGGTCAAATTTATATGTACCATTTTCTGCTAAATTTAAAGTAGCTTGTTGTACACCATCTATAAAATATTTATTTCCTGAACCGGTACTGACTACCGTTACTGTAAAAGTTCTAGTAACGGACATCCGTCGCTACCTCTACGCTATACGAAGGATTGCGTTTGATGCGTCTGCTGTTGGAAATTGAATTGTAAAAGTACCACTTGATACAGTTTTGTCTCCGCCAAATGCAATTGCACAAACTGCTGGATCACCTGATGCTGTTTCATTAAAAATTAAACAACCATTAGCTGTAAATGACGCTGATGTAAAAGATACATCTGCAAAATCACAACACGCTGTATCACCTGATAAAGCGGGTGTTACGTTTGTAAGTGCAGCGCCTTTAGTAGTGTAACCATTACCGTTAGCTACTTCGTTAGATGATGTATAAGCTGTAGTTGATTTATTTAGTGTCGCTGAACTTGTATATAGAGCTAGATTAAAAGTGTTTCCACCTTGTGTAAAATTGTGGATTGCTCTTAGTGCTTCTGTTTTAAATGTATTACATACTGCTGATGTTATTGCCATAATTTTTATCTCCTAGTTTACGGTGAAGGTGATTTGACTTGTATCCTAACAGTACCGTCAGTGTAATCGTCTCTTCTTCTTCTCCCAATTTGCATTCCTGCAAACTGTTGTATTGAAGTTTTATACTTATTCTCATACAATGTCAACATCTCCATTGGACCTTTTAAGAACCCAAATGCTTCTGATAAACAAGCATATAATAAGCCTTGTGGAAAGTATTGACTTATATATGTTGTCGTATTACTGGCTGATAATCCTGTTGTTTGTTTATTATAATATATTCTAAATTTGTAAGCAGCATCAGGTGTAGGTGCTATATATAAACCGCCAGAGGTAGTGTCAGTTAAACCTGTAGCTCCACCAAACATAGCGTAGTATTTTGGAAAACCGGTTACATCTTGTGCAGTTAAATCACCTTCAGGACCGGTCAATCTATCAGTATATTCAGATAAATATGTTTGATCTTTTTTTTCTAACCAACTACCATTACCAGTAGAGTCTACTGTTGAGTTAAATACTTCAACACCTCTAATAAATAAAGCACCGGCTGGAGAATTAATTGTATTATCATCTGCAACTAAAGTACCTTCTTGTACAAATCTATCAGAGTCCATAGGAAGCTCTATGTTAATTCTATGTTCTGCTTGCATAATAAAATTATCTATTACCGCTTGAGTAAATACAGAATCATCAACTTCAGTGTAATCTCTAATGGTTGTTGTAAGTGTTGCGTATGTATATGCCATAATTAACCTCTATCATTAACGGGTCCAATTGTACACTGAAAACCGCCCCCTGTTTCTGTGCTTGGTGCAGCGTTATTTAATGTAACATTTATACCATCGAATTGTGTAGTTGTAGATGGTTGACCTACACTTGG
>Ga0208134_1001911_pt1 | contig 11552 bp, 13 predicted proteins | sample VirMetDEL_Mar_31_FD_184515 | JGI IMG/M metagenome (GOLD analysis project Ga0208134, IMG submission 184515) | Aqueous microbial communities from the Delaware River and Bay under freshwater to marine salinity gradient to study organic matter... | ecosystem: Environmental > Aquatic > Marine >... | reverse complement strand
CGGATACCATTCTTTAGTGTCTAATACTTTTAATACTGTTGTTATGCTTGGATAAGTTTTACCTGATTCTGTTTTATAAAAATGACCTTCTTCCGTATGTGCTGTTTCTACAAATGGTCTATCAATCTTATGTTTTACATGACTAAACATTTATTTATTAGTAGAGGATCAACTATTTATATGTTTCAAAATATTGATAAAATACCAGAACAATTAGATAGAACAAACGAACTATTAGAAAAAATTGAAGCACATTTAAAAGATTTAACTATGCCACCTGATCTTATAGATTGGGCTAATAAATTAAAAGTTAAAAGAAAAAATTTTTAAACGTTGTGTGTTTTGTATGTATTACCAGAAGCCTGTGAAATTCCTGACATATTACTTTTATCTAAATCAAATGAGTTAAATCTATGTTCACCAAGTTGAATGATTGTGCTTACATTTGGAAATGTCCAAGAAATTGATTTTACTATGGATGCTGTAGTATCACCACTTGTATCTATTCCCTTTTTAGAATTTTTAACAATTACCTTATGATTTTCTCTTATGTTATTTACATGGGTAGGAGCTTTAACTTCATATCTTTCAAGAACCTCACTATTGTCACCTATTATTCTTTGTGATGCTTGATCCATATCTTCCTTATCTGTATATTGTGGAGTAAACATTCTCATATTTCTTAATCCATACTTTGTTTGACTAGCTGCACCTGTTGTATTATTTTTAAAATATAATGCTTTAAGAGAATCTAAATCTTCATAATTATAAGATATTTTACCTGCTGAATGACTACCTGTTATAGTAACAGTATTAGCAACATAATCAACTGTAAATCCAACATTTTCTACAAGTATTGTTCCTATTGGTGATTCAACTTTTACATCTACAGGCGTTCCAAGCAAAGTTTCAACCGTATTAGTTCCTGAAACAAATGGATCTTCAATATATTTATTATTTAATCTACCTACAAGTTCAACTGCATTTACTAAAAGTGAATCGTCTTTACCTGATTTTGTAATTACATATCCCGGAGTTGATGATACATTACCTTGTTCAAATTTATATGGTGTAGAAACACCATTTGTACTTTCTACAGTTACTATTTTGTTATTTGTAAATAAAAGAGAATTTGACTCTAACAATAATAATTCAGTACATTGAACAAAAGAACCTGTTGCAATAAACTTTCCAACATGGGTAGAATTTGCAGCTGATGTTGGTTCTTTAAATTGAAAACTACTATTTACATTTGAAATTATATCTTGAATTATCAAGTCATTATCTTGGTTTGCATCATATACGTTTTTAGTTCTGTTTACGGGGGAAGTAGAAGTACTAGATAAAACATCAGCATTTAAAAATGTATCAAGCAACATTCTTCCATCACCTCTTACATGGACTTTCTTTGGGTTTGTATTGTCATTAATTTTCCAAACTTTACCCGCAAGTTTCATTGTCATTGGTTGTGGTGAACTTAACTGTATAATTTCTGATTCTTCATCTGAAAGATATGTACCCGTATATAATCTCATTTGATATATTTTACCTGCCCATTGTTCAGTTACAGAACTAGGATGTTTATGAGATCCAATTCTTATATTTTCAGTTTGACCGTATGCAGTTGTATCAGTAAATTGAACTTCTAAAACACCGTTTAAATAACATGAAACCACATTATTTTCATTACGTTTAATTCTAATTAATACAGGTGTGCTATTAATAAATCCTTGAGAAGTTCCTTCACGTTCAACAGGTGAGCCTGTAGATCCTAAAGTTCTAACAAATAGTCTTTTTTGTGGATCACTTGATTTATTGATAAGCCCTACTTCTATTCCACCATGAGTTGTATCATACTTGCTAAATATTATAGCCTTTTCATTAGTTGTTGTATAACTTCCCAAACTATTATCCCAATCACAGTATATATATAAGTCAAATTGCTTTGTCATGTCTAGCCTTGCATTATCTGGTATTTCATAAAAATCAGTTGAACTTGACTTTGTAAATTTTAAACAATATTGAGCTTGAAATTTTTTATTATTTAATGAATCGTTTGGATTAACAAACCTACTAATTGGTAAATCTGCACTTGGATTCATATCATACCCACTTTCATCATTTACAGTTAATTGAAAATTATATATTGCTGATAAATCAGTAACGTCTACAATATCCTGTATATATTTCAGATTAGAATTTAATTCAATATCAGTTCCCATAGGAAAACTAAAAAATCCTTGATCTACAGTTCTTGTTCCAAATCTTGAAACGGTTGAAGCAGTTATTTTCTGATCCCTTCTTGCAGATACACTACCATTAGTAGCAATTTTCTCAACTACTGCTTTTGCTATAGGCATGATTATGCACCTGAACTTACTGCTGGGAATGTTACTCTAGAATAATCACCAATAGTATTAGTTCCAGTAATCATAGCAATTCGTAAATAATATGAAGTAGAAGCAGTTAAACCACTTACAGTTTTACTTGTTGCACTTCCTGTATATTCAACTGTTGTCCAATCAGCAAGAAGACTGGATCTATATTGTATTCTATATCCTGATATTGACGGAGCTCCTGTTCCTGTATCTGTTGGGAGTGTCCATGATAAATCAATTTGACCTGAACTACTGCCTGTTACACCTGAAAAGTTTGTAGGTTTCTTTGAACCATCAGTATTATATAATGAAACTACACTACCTTCAATAAACTTGATTGTTCCAGTAGCAGATACGGGGGTAGTTGAAGTAAGTGAACATACTATTGAGTTTATAGTTCCACTCCATGAAATAACATCTGCACTTGTACTTGTATCTACTATTGCAAGTGTGAAAGCATCATCTATGCTTACAGGTCTAAATGTATTTTTTAATGCTAACATTTGTTCCCAAATTGTTCTTGTATTACCGCTAATTCCTGAACCTGTTAGTTGATCAGTTGTATAATTTATCAGTTTCCATGTTAAGTTTACAGTAGTAGAGTTACCTTCTATTTTTACCAATATTTGTTCTTCAGAATCTTCTTCTGGTAAAGGTGTTGGTGTTACAGGGGAATTTATACTAAAATTAAAATTATCAAATACAGGTATTTGATAAGTTATAATAACCGTTCCAGCAGTATTCAATTTTCTAACTTCTATTCTATATCCTGCCATTATCCATACCTCGTATTTCTACCTACTCTTTCTATTGTATCTAATACTTCTGGTGATATATCATTAACACTTCCCGGAAGTTGTAAACCACCTTCTATAAGCACTATTGTTTGTGATGAACTAGAATTACTAAATCCTCTATCATTACCTCTATTAGTATTACCTACGCCACTATCCGGTTCAGTTGTACTTCCACTATCATCGCCACCACCAAATAACCAATTACCTAAAATTGGTATATTTTTTAACCATTCTACAAAGTTACTAAAAGCATCAGTAATTGAAGTAAAGAAAGCTGTTAATCCATCCCATGCAGGTTGTAATGTTGCATCTATGAAAGTTTTTGCACCTGTAAAGAAACCTGTTACTCCATCCCATGCTGTTGTCAATGTGGTAGTTATAGTATCTAACGCAGTTGTAAATGTTTCTGATAATGCTAAACTTACACCGCTAAGATCAATATTAAATAATTTAAGAACATCTTCAATAAGAGTTAAACCGCCTAAAATTTTATTAAGACCTATTCCATCAAACCAATTCCAACTTATGAACCATTGTGTAAGTGAACCAATAGGATCTTTTAAAAAATCTACTAACACATTTCCTATAGTAGATCCCCATTGTCTTAAAGGTGGAGCTAATAATTGATACATTGGTAAAGCTATATTTCTTAATAAATATATCATTATTGGTCTTAGGAAAAATCCTATAAAATCTCCAAAAGGTCTAAGTATCATCATTACAGTTGTATTAAATAATTTCATCATAGCTTGTAACATTGGGGATGATTGTATCATTAAACCTGTTATTTGTTTCATCATTTTTTGAATACCAATTATACCGATAGCTATACCGCCTAATTTAGCCATATTTTTCATCATACCAGATGCACCACCTGCACCACCTGCACCACCTGCACCACCTAATTTACCTAACATTCCAGTAATTCCCCCACCTGCTGAACCACCGGAACTACCACCAGATAATCCACCACCTAGTTTATTTAATCGTGATTCTAATTCTCTTATTTTTGAGTCATCTATTACAACTTTTAGAGTATATTGCTCACCCATGATATATAAAATTAACCTATCTATTTAAATATAACTAACTTTTTAGTGGAGTATCATTTAACCATGTTTGTTTAACGCCTAAATTATCGAACATATTACTTATTAACTCTATATTTATAGAAATTGTATTAATCAAATATTGTGTAGGTTGCCTGTCAACCTGCTCTTTATCCCATTTAAATAATAATGCACAAACAGCGTAAACGTAATTTACTATTGCTTCTGGTCTAGAATCTTGTCCAAGCTTCCCCCACTTCCCATCCCTAGATTGTTCATATAAATCCCTAAAGGGAGTATCTCTAGCATTTTGCCAATAATGGCGGTCATCTCCTTTGCTCCGACCTTCTTTACCTCTGTTTGATTTAGGAAATCAAATGATTCACTTTTAACTGCAATTCGTAATAATCTATCTGCAAACTGATTAAAATCTAATGAACCGTCTTTACTAGATTCTTTAACTATTGTTTGAAATTCTCCCCACGGAATATCATCTGCAAATTGAATTTCAATATTTTTATCATCTATTGGTAAAGTTACTTTATGTAATTTCATATAATTGATATTAATTTGATAATTATATAAGTCTATCTATGTCCAGTTAAATATTGCAGTAGCATCAACTGCTGTTGCAACTATACTTCTACAGGTAAAGTCAAATTCTTGAGTTATCAAATCACCGGGAGCAACTGTAGGTGTTCCATGTTTTGAAAGACCAATACCTGAAAACAATAATGTCAAACTTCTTTCAGCGGCATTAGTTAAACCGTTTGTAATTGTAACTTCAAAACTTGCTATTTCTCCTCTAGCAACTACAATGTCTAAAATATCAGCGTTCTCAAATGCCATAGTAACTTTACCTGTCATTTCTAATAACTGAGGATATGCAGCTGATGCATCTGGACTTCCGAGTGAATATAATAATTTTTGATTTCTATTTATTGTCAAGTCTAAATCTTGTACTTTAGATAAAGTTGATCCATTAGGCATTTCTACAGTTGAATGAACAAAATTCATAGCAGTAAAAGAAGCATTGTTTGGTACTGTTGAATCTAAACTTGTACTAATTGCATCTTCTTTTCCCCATACAAAACTTTCTGTAACGGAAACTGGATTATCAATAGATGTTTTTAAATTAACACTTTCAACTATACATCCTTTAGCATTTCTTACAACATTTTCCCCCGTTAAAGCAGCTCCAAATTCTAAATGTTGTGATTTTGCTGTTCTTATATTTGCATTAAGTGTTGGATCACTTTTCCAAATTCTTTTTACTTGTGTATTATTAGTTGTATTATCTTGTGTTACAGGGTTGTTAAATAAGCCGGTTAAAAAGTAAGCATTTCCTAAAGTATATTCAATAGTACAAGCACCAGCATTTTTTCCGTAAAGAAATGCTTCTACTTCAGGCGTATATAATTGAGGAAGTGAAACTTGATTATTAGACCATTCAAGTCCTGATATTTTGGAGTCAAACCCAAAAGAATGTTCTACCGTTCCACCTGATTTAAAGGTGTTTTCAAAAGATCTAATAACGTATGCACTACTAGCACTACTAACCATGTATAAACACTTATTAGATAGTATTTAAGAATTATGGATTCAATTTTATAGCACTCACGCTTATCAGGTAACGATATAAGTTTCTGTATTCTTCATTCAATGAAGTTATGCCTTCTGGTAACATTTGTATATATGTACGATTATTTATGGTAGGAACAACGTTAGTTTTTAATATTCTCATTATTTCATTAACTAATTGCATTACCCTTAATTCTGATTCACTAGTTCTAACGTCTATGGATATGGAAACATCGTGAAGCCAATCATAAGTAAATTTGGTAGCATCTGTTGCATCACCTTGCATCATACTATATATCTGTGGGTTTTCAGCATCTATGCTTATAATTACTTGATTATAATTTCTACTGCCTAACCCCACATTTTTCATATTCCATTGTGTTTGAAATAGTGGTTTTGCTCCACCACTAGCCTTCCACTTACCATTAAGTAATGTAATTATATCATTAGCAAAATTTAAGCCTATAAATCCATCTGTCATTTAATATTACCTACCTTTCCCATGAACTTATCTGCTTTCTTTACATATTTATTTATTGTTTTACTCAATTTAGACACCTTACTAAAGAACTTTCCAATAGCACTTTTTTGCTTTCTTCCACTTGATTTACCTCTTGTTGATATAACACCTCGTTTAGCAATAAGGGCTTTTATACCTTTTTTCATAAATCTTTTTGGCTTAATACCTTTATTATTAATTTTTCTTAATATTTTCCATGTTACAGAGTTTAATTCTTCTTCTTCACTTATTCCTAATTTTCCTTCTACCCATAATCGAAGTGCATCAAAATTAACCCATTTTCCCGGTGGAAGACCAAATTCTACAAAATAGGCATAAGGAGTATCTGCTTCAACAGTTTTAAAAGAACCCCAAAATCCACCTTTTATATTTTTTCTAAGATTACCTGTAAACGTTATATCATCCATTCCAATCTGTTTTTGTATTTTTTGTATTAGTTCTTTTTGTATATCATCTGTCATTCTGTTAATCTCTTTTAAATTAGATTGATGTGCTTCTTCTTTATCTTTTTTTGTTTGAAAAATAGTTTGTTCTTTAAAATTAGTTTCATCTCTATATTCTTGTTGTTGATTTCCTGCTTGTTGATATGCCCTACCTGCTTGTTTAGCTTTTTGATTTGCTTTTTTACCTGCTTTAGCTCCTTGTTTAGCTGCTTGAGATGCAGTTCTAGCTGCCATTGAAGCAAGTCTTACTGCCATTAAAGCACCCCTACCTACAAAAGCTGCTATAGCAAGTGGTATAGCCATATCACCATGTAGAAGTTATTTCGCTTCTACTCCATATTATTTGATCAATTTCTTTTTGCCATCTATCCATTACTTTGTTTTTATCAATGTTACCTTCCCCACCGTAAGCAATTTGTGACATTTGGAAATCAGTTGACAATATATCAAGACAGGTCATTAGTTTACAGGCTTTTTGAATATCTCTTGGTATTGGTTCTGCAACGTCTTTAATGCCCTCATTATCTCCCCCGTATCTGTAAGTTACTCTGAATCTATTGGTTCTAAGTATTGTGAATAGATAACCTCTTAAATAAATAATACCCTTAATTTCTTGAAAATATATAATTTGATCTTCATTTACACCGTTACTTGTTGGTGTTTCATCTGCCCATTGACCGCCATCCCAAATCTCAAACTTATCTCCTTTTGTGGAATCAAATGACCTAAGATTTCTTTTTCTTGGGAACAAAGGCATACCTCTACCCCAATCATATAACTTGTTTACACTAAATTCTTCTGTTACTTGTTTATTTTCAAGCCATGTATGACCTGTCAATCTGTCAATTCTGTCTTCGTTGTCCATTATATTTTCATTAATCATTGAAGTATTTGGATCAGTATTAGGGTTAATAGGTATTCTAAGCCAGTCAGATATATTAGTAGCAGTACAGTAAGTAGGTGTCCTAACCATATATAAGCCTTGAGTTAATGATATTTAAATTATTCGTAAAGTACATTAAGGCTTACAGAGCCTGTGACATCAGCAAAAAGTTTTGTAAAGTTTAATTCTAAATTGATATGAACTCCTGTTCCTGCTACAAGTCTATATATTTCTGGTGCGGCATTATTTGCACCATTATAAAATATAACACTACCTGTTCCTGCTGTTGCAGGGATTATAGATTTTAATTTACCTGATCTATTAACTACTATTCCATCAGCAGTTACTAATTTACGAGCATTTCGTGCCATTATATAGAATATAAAAAAGAGTGTTATATAAGGTTTCCCTTACACACCACGAATAATGACGGTCATAGTACAGGTATTGTTTGCAGCTACATTTGCACTTGTAGTTCTTACTCTACCGTTGATTTTTGCTGTAGCGGCAGCTGAATTAGCTGCTTCTACGAACTGATAAGTATTCAATGCAAAGTCATTAGTTTGTTCAATAATACATGAATAGACTTGTTTAAAGCCTACTTGTGTAAAATCACAAGTAACTAAACCACTTGCAAATTGTCCTGTTCCAGTAATTGCAATATCACAAACCATCTCTTTTTCTACGCCTACCCCGCCCGGTTTAATGGTATGGGATCTATCTGCATTTAAATGCTGATATTTAGCGTTTGTTGTAATAGTTACTGCCATATTAATCACTTTTCATATTACTAACATATAAATATTATTATATATAGATATATAATTCTTATTCCATATAGAAAATTTTTTGAAATTAAATAAAAAAATAAAAAAAGGTTTGTGTTTTATCTAGATTCCTGAAGCAATATCTCTAATCTTGGCTTGTGCTTTGAAGTTTCTACAAGTTGTTTCACCAAGCATATTATACAAAGCTCTATCTGTGAAAGCTTCGTTAATGAATGGATAACCTTGTTGTCGTTTTCCTGCTTCGTAATAAACTATTGGTTTGAGTACTTGCATACCTAACAATGGTTTGTTTGGAGCATTTTTATCTGCACTAGTGTTTAAGATGAACAAGTCATCTACTGATCCCTCTGCTGATTGGGTGGTATCCTTTGAAGGAATGAATGGAAGTCCATATATTGTGGATATATGTAATCCTGCACCTGTTCCAGTAAAGGTATCAACACCGTTGACACCAACACTAAATTCTGTTCTCAAGTCGGCTGTGTTTTGGATACGGTAAGCGTTCATGTAGATTGATTGAACTTCGGAGTATGTGTCCTGTCCACCAATCATTACAGTTGGCTCTTTTCCAGCGGCAATTCTAATATCTGCAAGTGTATCTCTTAATACTGCATCTGTCAAGACATCTGCTGTACCTAGAGTACCTGAAGGTGATTTTACCGTGGAATCCCAAGTACCTGCACCTGCATTTCTATCTACACCTGCACCGTTAGCACCCTTCCAAGGGTTATAAAGGTCGGTAAGATTTGCGTGTGCTTCGAATTGTTGTTCAGCGTGTGAAGCAACAATGACATCTAAAGATTCAAGGTTTAGTCTTTCAAGTGCGTTGGTTGCAACTACGTCAGTAGGAATTGCAGTAAGCATTTGATTGACTCTTTCTTTGAATTGATCACTTGCGTAAACTCTTTGTTGTGCGAGGCTACCGTAGTTATCATCTCTAGAATTGTCTACTAATTGTTCCAATAACTCAGAGGCTTCGAATACATATTGTAAGGTTTTTGGTTTACAGGTAATCTCTTGGACTACTGGCTTTACTGCACCAGCGATAGCTCCACCTTCTATAGTTCCACCGAGTCCATCTCTTGCACCTGCGACAGTTGCGAGATTTGGAGCTTTGGATTGGAAGATACGCCATCCAGAGAAATCCCAAACGTACTTTGGTAGAGCTGCAAATATGTTTGCTTCCATATTGAAGTTTGCCCATGCCATAGCACCGAATAGTGGGTTATAGTTGCCACCTGTTCCGGGATCTGTTGTACTGAAACCTGCTTTTAAAATCTCGTCAGGAGTTCTGTTATAGGTATAATTTACTAGTTCATCAATAGAACGTAGTCCTAGATAAGTAGACATTTTAGTATCCACCCGGAAGTCCGTTACCGAACTCTCCTGATTCTAGTTTGTTATATGCTATAACGAGTGCATCTTCTGCACTTGAAGTTTGACCATTCCAACCGCTAGAGATAGCTTTAAGGATTTGGTATCCTGTTGGTGTGGCTGTTTCTTCTTCCCCTCTTGATTTCAAAAGTGGTCTAACCGTTTTTACAATTTCGTATTCAGAACTTTCAGATTTTTTAACATCTTCTTTTTTGTCTTCATCATGATCTTCTGTTTTCTCAACTTCCTCTTTATCTTCTTCTTTTTTGTCTTCATCATCTGCCTTACCCATAGTTAGACTAGGAGCATCGGTTTTTGGTGACTCACCTTTTTGAGGTGGAACAATAGAAGCTTGATCTTTTGGAGATGGTGCATAGGTATTTCCTAATTTGTCAGGATCACCGACATCGTTAGGACTTGATACAGCCGGAGCTTGAGTATCATCCTCTACACCTTGATCAACAGGGTTTTTATTCTGCTCTTTAATCAAGGTTTCAAGACCATCAAATCTTTTCTCGAAAGAATCGATTCTAGATTCTTGTGCTTTGACTAATTGTGCAAGAATAGATGTGACTGAAGTGTCAACATCATCTGATTTTTGAACTTCAGAAACTTGTGTTTCTGTGGTTTGTTCTTCTGTAGTCATGTTGTAATATAACAAATTTTTTATAGTATATAAATATAATTGTTAAAACTAGAAAGAATTGTAAACCTATTGTTGATACTTTTTATGTAATGTTTTTAGATATTGTATGGTTTCTGCTTCTTCTAATGCCTCTTTTACAACTGTAATCCCAAATTTGAGTATCAAATTAACAGGGTTATCTGCTTTAGTAATACAGTTTGGAACTTGTTTACCATCTTTTTCTTTCATTCCTGCTTGTTCATATCCTTCCCAACATGGATCATTTTTAGTAACATCTTTTACTCGTCTTTCACTTACTTCATGTACCATATTACCTTCTACTTTTGACTGTTTTTTAGCTCCTGCTAATGCACTTGGTTGACTAAATTTGTTTACGTTACCGTTAGAATCTGTCATTGTATTTGGTTTTTGTCTTGGCTTCATAGGGAACTCTCCTTTGGCATTTATATCGCCTATTGGTTGATCTTTTGTAATTTCTTTACCGTTGATTTTATCCTGTTTGTTTTGTGCTTCTTCCAAATAATCATCATCTTTTGGTGTACTTGGTATGTGATCTTTTTTAACATGAGCAGGTATTTTTGGAATACTGTTAATTAAATCAGTTGTTTCTTTTGGACTTCCTGTAGCTTCCCCTACGTTATCTGCTCTTGTTTCAGCAGCTCTATTAACTAAACTTTGGTTGTTTAATTTTCCCACTTCTTCTGGTTTGTCAAATTGTTCCATTCCATTTTCTTTTTCAGATTTAATATCTGAATTGGTTTGAGTATTATCAACATCTACATCAACATTAATATCTTCTCCATTTGACTTATCAATGAATTGTTCTACGTCAAATTTCTCAAATTTACAACCTAAACTAGTACATCTTATCTGTTCTCTACCGTTGAAATCTTTTACCATTCTTTCTATTCCATTTGCTTTAGCAAACTTGTTTACAGATTCTACTACTGCAAATGGGTTTGCTGGTGTGTCACATAATGCAATTTCATATAACTCTAATTTTCTTAATTCCAATGCCATTTTGCCATCTTTTTGAATTGGCTCTCTTTCTTTACTTGCACCGCCCATAGATAGTCCTGAATATTCTCCTTTT
>Ga0208134_1001909_pt1 | contig 11575 bp, 4 predicted proteins | sample VirMetDEL_Mar_31_FD_184515 | JGI IMG/M metagenome (GOLD analysis project Ga0208134, IMG submission 184515) | Aqueous microbial communities from the Delaware River and Bay under freshwater to marine salinity gradient to study organic matter... | ecosystem: Environmental > Aquatic > Marine >... | reverse complement strand
GTATTGGTGCAAAGCCAATGCCATTCACAACTACATCATGAGCAATCACGCTCTTGGCGACGACTGCACGCCTATGGAACTCGACAGGGATGCCGTCAAGGAGTTGCGCAACCGATGCTTGGACATTAGGGTTGACCGTAGCCTTGCTCAAAAGCTTCTGCCTACGACAAGCGGGTTCTTCTTCGGCAGTACCGAGTACGACGACGACTACTTCGAGGAGTTGGAGCGCACCTGGAAAGAGTTGGACAAACTGTTGCGTGACAAGACGTGGGACTACCTCGAATACCAAGCATCATGGTAAGGACAAAGCACCTCGACAAACACATGGCACATGGCTTTTTCTTCTGTATAACAAGCCCGGTTGTGTAAAAAGTCTTACCATAGAGAAAGAATGTTTCGTATTTTGCGAAACGTCTTCCTTCCTACTCTCTACTTATGGCTAGAAGCGTAACTCTCTTTCTAATTGCCTTGTTGTTGACCCCAACAGCGTGTACAGGTCCTACTATTCAGATGGACTTGTACACCTGGGGTTACAAGGGCGGCGAAGCTTACTACTTAGACTGGACACAATGCGATGCAAAGTGTTGTGATGAAGTTCAAGAGCTAGTAAACACTCGTATCGATGCAATCATCATCGACGAGGCCGTTTTTGACTATGACAGTCTTGTCTTTCAAGGCGATTGCTGGACAAACGAGTGTCCTGATTTTGAATCAGTTCACTACTACTAAGCACACAATGTCTATTCGACCTCTCCACAGTATTCATACAATAATCATTCACTGTACAGCAACCCCAGAAGACCGTGAGGTTACCCTGGAGGAAATCAACACTTGGCACAAAGCCAGAGGGTTTGATATGGTTGGCTACCACTACTTCATTGACCTCAAAGGTCATGTTCATGTGGGTCGTGAATTGATTACAGTAGGAGCTCATGCATCCTCTTACAACAAGCGCAGTATAGGTATTTGCTATGCAGGCGGTTGTGACAAAGACATGAATCCTAAAGACACCCTGACGCAAGACCAATACACAGCTATGTCTGGGTTGGTTCTAGCTCTGGGTACCGTATTACAGAAGCCTTTGAAAATCATAGGCCACAACGAAATCAGCACAAAAGCATGTCCATCATTCAACGTGCAAGACAAGTTCTTGGGCGAGCAGCTGTTATTGGAGCGACAATCGTTCTAAGTAGCTGTTACGCAGGTAAAGAGCTTTGTCCTGCATATGTACAAGACCCTGTTCCTGCAGGCACATACGATTACAACGGTCCATATGAATGCAGCCGGTGGTACGAAACCCGGTATGCATACATCTGGAGTTCTGACGATAAGCAAGACGCATTAAATCTATGGGCTGACATTTCTGGTCGCCCCATGTATTTTGAAATGCAAGGGCAGTTTCGATACTCTGTCAAAGCATCCGATGGTTACACCTACATATTTTGGGGGTGGGCCGATAGCGATCAATACTACATCACCTTGGATCGACCTCGGGATGAATGGGATAAAGTACCAGTATGATCTATTTAGTCACCTCTCAAAACAGGCTTGACTACAATGGACATATTACTCATATCTCAGCCCAACAAGCTATTACCATCCTGAAAACAAGCCCGGTATTACAACTTGATTGTGAGACCACTGGCTTGAATTTTATAGATGATTCACTGCTGCTTGTACAAGTAGGTAACGCTACTGACCAAGTCATCTTTGATGTGCGCAGCACCATGTACCCCGAGTTGAAAGCATTGCTTACCGACGGGCGCATGAAACTGTTGCACAATGCAGTCTTTGACTACAAGTTCCTCAAGAAAGCAGGCATTGTACTAGACAAGGTCTGGGACACTATGCTCATTGAGAAGCTGCTACACAACGGTGAGATTGTGCCTAAAGGTTTCTATAAGCTCAGTGGCGTGATCCAACGTTACACAAGCCATGAAATCTCAAAGGCACAGCAAACCAGTTTCATAGGGTTTAACGATACTGAATTCACTCACGATCAATTGCTCTACGCAGCAGCAGACGTGCAATACCTAGAACAGGTACGTGCAGGTCAGATAGCACACTTGAAACAAAGCGATTTGCTGCATTGTGCGAAGCTAGAGAACGCTGCATGCCTGGCGTTTGGAGACATTGAATACAACGGTATGGCAGTGGATACAGACAACTGGGCTGCTTTAGCTCAGATGCAAGTATTGAAAGCTGATATGTATGGAGCCATGCTTAGCGGCATTGTGCTCCGTGAGGAATTGTTTGCTGAGTTTGCTCCACAAGCATACCAAACAAGCCTATTCCGTAGCGATGCTCAAGCATTGACAGACTGCATCACTATTAACTGGAGTAGCCCCTCTCAAGTCTTACCCATTTTACAGAAAATCATACCTGAGCTAGAAAGCTGCGACACTAAATACTTGTCTGCTGCTCACCGCGCTGATCACGATTTAATAGATGGATACATCTCTTACCGTGAAAGCTCTAAGCTCGCTACTGCGTTTGGAGAGGAGTGGCTAAACAAGTATGTGTGTTCCGATGGCAAAGTGCATACTCGGTTTCAACAAATTCTTAGAACAGGACGTGTCAGTAGCGCTAGTCCGAACATGCAACAAATACCTAGCAACAATGAATATCGCAACTGTTTTATCTGCCCTGAAGGGTGGTCGTACGTCTCCTCGGACTTCTCCTCGCAAGAGCTCTGCATTATTGCGTTTGGTTCGCAGGATCCTGTTTGGCTTGCCGCTCTCCAAAGAGGTGAAGACTTACACTCCGTCTGTGCGGATCTCGTCTACGGTAATGAGTGGCACGCAGCTGCGAGACCCGGGTGTGAATTTCAGGCAACCAAAGAAAAATGCAACTGCCCCGAACATAAACGACTCAGAACAGCAGTAAAGAGCATCAACTTCGGTCTAGCCTACGGCATGGGGCCAAATAAGCTGAGTGATCAGCTGCAGATTAGTATCAAAGAAGCTGAAAAACTCATTGCGCAGTATTTCAAAGTATTTCCATCCATCAAAAAGTACCTGGACGACAGTGCCAGCCTCGGTAAAAAACGAGGATACATACGTACGATGGAGCCATACAAGCGTATCCGTTATTTCCCTGAATGGAAAGGCCGCGCTACCAAGAAGGTAGATATGGGTAAGATTGATCGCATGTCACGCAATACCCCTATCCAGGGCACTGCTGGTGACATGACTAAAGAAGCTATGATCAGATGCAGACAAGAATTCTTGGACGACCCTGATATACAAATGGTAATGGTGGTTCACGACCAAATTGACTTTATCGTCAAAAGCAGTCGTATCGATTATTACTCTGAACGTATCACTGTACACATGGAAGCAGCAGGGAAGTCTATTATCACTAATGGCTTGCTAAAAGCCGATACAACCACAGCAAATGCGTGGGAAAAATAATGGCACTTTCTATCAATAACGACAAATACTTAGCTCCTCCAGAAGTGGATGAGATTGAGTTCGAACTACAGATATCTGTATCAGTAACGTTTGTGCATACTACTTCAGTAGTTGCATCTAGTCAGGATGGCGCAAAAGCGTTAGCCGAAGAAATGAGGAAGCAGCTTATTGAAGACGCAGTCAATGGAGGCAACCACACTGATGTAGATTTTTCTATTGAGTACATCACTGATCCTAGGGATCGATGATATAACAAAACATTATTTGGAATACGGGCGGTGTGCGTTACATTAAGTAGCGCATACCACCCTAATTCTTCTGTAATGAAGCATCTACTAACGGGTTGTGTTGCGCTGTTACTTTCTACAGTCGCAATTTCACAACCACCTACCGATCCATACACAATTATTTGTGACTCAACTCCTAATTGGAGTGGATTGGGCATCCCTGACCAATTTGACTACCTGACTCTAGCAGGTTCAGTTTGTGACAACCTGACTACAGCAGAAGGCAAGTACGGGTATTGGGGTGAAGAGCCTCCCTTTGGCACAGAAGTCATGATTCCTTCAGGGCATGACTTAACTCAAGATATTTATGGTCTTAAAGGCCATGGCGGTATTGGCAACCATCCTAACAACCCGCCACTGACCGCTGTTGTGTTTGAAACACAAATGCAACTGCTTCCAGGCATGTTGCAAAACCCGGAAGAACCATCGTTTTCATTCCGTGACGGCTCTTTTGAATTTCAGTTCTTGTACGTTGACGTTGGTTCTACCATCATCATTGAGCCAGGAGTTACGGTTAGTGTAAAAAGCGGTATCGTTTTGCGTCCTAACAGTGTCATTGAAGTACAAGAAGGTGGCACACTGATTTTAGTAGCTGACCCTGAAACAGACGCTGGTACATGTGTCATTGACAACCAGGGCGGAACCATTACCGGTACCATTCAAAGGCAATTGGCTTATCAAAAACCAGCTTTTGACTATAGTGCTTGGGACGGGCAGGAGATTACCGAGCAAACACACAGCGCGGCTTTCACATTTGCCACAGGCTTGGTAAACGTCAACATGCACCAAGTGGCTCAGATGATCCAAGACACCATTGGAATACAATATTTAGATGGGTCATATGATCGTCCAACAGTCCAACTCTCTACATGGGGACACCGTGAGGACTTGGTAGAGGACTTTGGCTACTTGGCACACAACGCCTATATGAGCGATGAAGCATACAATGATTATGCAAGCGAATACCTAGACATTCTAGGAACCCACTACGACAACACAGTACCAAGCTACTATTACTGGGGCGCACCTGTTGCATTAGATGGTGGACGATACATCTCCATCTACTATGAAAACGCTCCTACCGAACAAAAGCGAGAACCAACCATTGGTCACTACGGCTTTGATAAGCACAGCGGTATTGGCAACATGCCTTTGTACACCAATAACGAGGGTACGCTGGAGGACCTGTTCTCTAACCCACAGCTGCTCAAGCTAGCAACAGGCGCTACAGGAGGTACCGACACATATCAATCTTTGATTGCTACTACAGACTCTCAGCATGGGTGGATGGCCCGTGTTACAGACATTTCTGCCGACATCATGGCTGATGAGGGAGACTATTACATCTTCACTTTTGAAGGCACCTACGTAGGCGTACCTACCCAAACACTAACAAACTCTTTCCGTCTAATTGAAGACACTAAAGACCACGAAGAGTTAGGCATTTTCCAAGACACCCTGTATCACACTTATGTAGAAACAGGCAGCGTTTTTCCAATCGATATTTATGTAGGTGAGAACGAGCTCGTAGAGTTTGAAGAGCTGTCGATCATGAACATTAATGAAAACGCCAACGAAAACAGTTACGGATATCATCACATTGACATGACTGGGTTCAATCTGATCCGAAACAACAGTCATAACATAGTACGCTTCCAAGACCTAGCTGCACAGATCAATCAGCAGGCTCCCTACACGCAGTTGGCATTTTATGACATCGCTGCGTTGTCTTCAGATTTGAACCACCGTGAGGTTTTGGAGTACGATCTTGTGGAATACAATGACGAAGGCGACCAACTCATTGATTTTCACGAAGAACGTGATTTGCATCTGCCAATCATCAGCAACTTCATTAAGCTCCCTTATAGCTCCACAGGCACCGCTTTAGTAGACATTCTCAACTACTTCTCGCCGGAAGATGAAGTAAACACCTATGGTTCGTTAGGTGGTTATCTCATGCCTGGACAAGTTGTAGGATTCAACTTCCAAGACCCTCACAATACAGGTAGGTACAACTTGGAAGAAATCACCATCGATTTAAGTCAGATTGACAGACCAGTAGCCTACACCAACATGGGTGCTGAAGTATTAAGCCCCTTGCCTACTGCATTTCAAGGCTACCAATACAATGCTTTGGAGGTAGTAGAAGACTTAAATGCTGATTACGCAGAAATCATTCAACCTACTCGTACGGCAAACACTCATGGTATTGTTGAGATGGCGTCAGAGGTGTACTATCCAGAGCTTGAAACTATTACTCAATCAGAACTCGACGGACTAAACGAAGTCACGTTGCTAGAGTTGCATGCCGAAGATTCTAATGGTGACCAGTTTAGATTGGCCACTATCCCTTTGTCTATCAACGCAAACTTTAATTCTGATGAGCCCGATCTCTTTAAAAGCACAGCTGGTGTAAACCCTGGCTTTTATCTCATTAATGACGATGCTAACCAGCACGGCAATACAATAGTTGGATCATACTCTCACGGTACAGACCAAAATGTGGATTCGTTACGCCTTGTTGTAAACCCATATCAATTCCCAGGTGATTGGGTAGAGATGTGGGTTACTGCACCTGTAGCTCAAGAACCCAAAACATCTTGGAACCACCCATGGCATTGGCGTATGAGCGATTCAGAGTATGGAACCGCTAATATGCGTCTTGATAACCCTGACTTTGATACATACACCGTTTGGACATCTGCAGGAGGGTATACAAACGCTCATAGTGATGAGTCTGACTACTTGCTGGGCTTTGACGATGATACCTACTTCAATGAAGCAGGTATGTATGAGCAAGAGTTTGCTGTATTGACCTTGTACCCATGCTGGATGGCAGCTGACCTGAACTACGATGGGTGTGTTACTACCAGTGACTTGATTGTATTCCTAGGTTACTATGGTCTTTCAAATGGACAATCAGGGTTTAACTCCAACTACGATTTTAATGGAGACGGCATTATTGGCGTTGCTGATTTGAGCTCCCTATTGGGCTATTGGAACCAGTGTTGGAATGATGGTCTGGGCAATGAGGTTACCCCCATTGAATCGCCCTTGATTGCCAGTGAGCGCATCCGTCGTCTTGAGACTATCGTTAAGCTTAAAGACCTTCCACGCAATCACAGCCCCTACAACATTTGGACTGACTATGCTTGGCCCAATGTGCAAATGAAGACTTTCCTTCAAAACAAGCTTACTATAAGTGACTACCACGTTTTTGTTACCGATGAGTTTGGATGGATACACCACACTCAACCCCTTGGAGACGGTACCATTAACCTGCCTTCATCAGTTCCTACAAATGCGGAACTGCAAGCCATGACACCAGACTTGCCTATTGCTACAGGCTTGAGAATATATATGAAATGCAAGGAGCCTGTCCAGCCTCCTGGCTATACAGCAGCTACCGATATTTTTTGCTTAGGGTGCAGTACTACTGAAGTCTCTCACAATCCTACTACAACCGCTCCTGTATTCGACTAATCATGCTACGATATTGTACCACACTTGCTTTTATAGCAACGTCTTTTTTGAGCACAGCTCAACTTGTTGTTCCTTGGCCTTATCCTAATCTAGACCCCGCACTTACTGGGTTTGCACAAATTCAGATGGCTACTCCTTTTGACCCAAGCGGTGGAGGAACTAAGCAACTCAACTATGATACTGGACAACCAGAGACTGTAAGTCCAGCTGTGCGATTTTATGACGCATCTACGCTGTCTTCGCCAACGCTGAACCTTACAGGTTTTAGCCAGCCATTTTTACCTATTGCGCTAGGTGGTACTGCTGCAGCACCTGCCTACTTGATTACCACAAGTACTGAAACTCGGTCGATCAAAGAAGTGTGGGTAGGCAGGCACATCAATGGTCAGTCTTACAACACCTTGGTTATTCAGAACCAAGACACTTTGAGGATTGAAAAGCTGTACATCCCTCATGGCTCTACCCTTATTCACGAAGGCCCTGGCCCGCTGGTGATCCAAGGTGAAATGCACAACAATGGATATGTCAGCACCGGATCCACAGGTGAGCACACCATTGTATTTGAGGCAGATTACACCAATCACATTGTATCTACTTGCGAAAACACGGGAACTCTAGTAGGTCGCATCCGGTATCAGAACATTATTGACCGGGCTTCGGATGCTTGGAACAGCGAATACCTTTCCGCTCAATGGGTTTTGCTTGCAGCTGGAACTTTAAATGAGACCTATAACGGCAACCCTCCTGAGTTTTACTTGGAGGATATCCTAGCTTCCACAGCGCCTTATCTGCCACAGCCGGCTTTAGATATGATTGCTGACTATATCAGCCAAGCCGACACTGTTGGTGCTGCCCAGCTGGTTATAGACCTGCTCAGTACCATGAATATTCCTGCGCAGGAAAACAATTGGAAGTATGGTTTGGAAGGATGGCCTTTGAAAGGCATTCGACCAAACAAGCTTTCTGGTGACTGGAGGAACAAAGGAGTTTGGCAGCCACTGGACTTGTATCTACTCGGACGCGAAGGCGTATATCCCAGTGGTACACCATACACCAAACCGTCTGTAGCTAAACCGTTAGATCCTCTTTACTTAGGTACTAAACAAGGTGAAGATGCTTATTCAGAGTTTTCTTCAGATGACTTGCTGGCTTTAGGTGGAGACATTGGGTTGTTTGTAAACCTTACAAGCAACCCTGAGCTTACCATGTATCTAGACGATAGTCTGGATTTTTATGGCAGTGGCTATGACATCTCTAACATTGACAATCAGCAAGACAGTGCGTATTTCGTTGGAGCACAGGTTTGGGCTGTGTATACATCTACGCTTATAGAAATTGAATCCGGTGACACTGTTATTTATGTCAATGACATCCCTGTAACTGACTTGCAGTTTACAGCCAACATCAGCTTGCTTGTAGATAATTTAAATGCTACTACAGGAGCTGATCCAGACGACCCAGCTACGTACTCTAAATGGTACTATCCTGAAGAAGGAGGCATTGACGGTTGGTACGGTTGGCGTGCGCTCCACCTGTGGCCCAACGCTACAACCATGATTACTGAGTGGGACAACATTACCACTCGAGGCAGCAACGCCAATCGAAGCTGGGAAGACCCCAATCATTTGACGGTTCGTGACACAATTACTCAAGACATTTTTACCACGTTGTGGGGTTTTGATGCTCAATCTCAACCTATGCCAACCATGGCGCAGGTAAACGATCCTGCCCAAACCTCGTTCACGCAGTATTACCCAGATAACTACCCGTACACTGCAAGAACTTCACAACCAGGCGAGATTTGGCCATATGGTGCTGTCGCGTATCCTGATTTTGATACGCCTACTGCTTTTCCATTTGGACATTGGCGTGTATCCTATGCCACGTGGAATACCGAACGTGTTTTTGAGTTTGAAGGCATGCCATGGCTAAACTCTCAGCAAGCCTACGACGAGCAGCCTTTCCACCCAGCTATTCCAGGTCAGCCTAATATCCCTAACCTTATGCCTGGACAAAGCCAGGAAGGAGAGGTATCTATTACATCTCCACCTCAACCCAACTTTACTTGGGTGTATGCTCCAAACGGTGGTCTGTTCGAAGGTCAAGCATTTCAAAACTGTATTGATACAGCTTCAACGCTGTTTGCAGACCTTGGATTTGAGTCAGAAACAGACTTCTGTTTTGCTAACGCATCCCAGGTTGATGTAGGAGACTTGATAGGCTACACTACAAATGGCAATATTTTCAGCCCCGAGTACTCTCAAGAGTATGAAGATGAAATTGGCCTAGCTGCCGCTAACCCCTGGGAGTTGATTTCTAATCCTTTGATGGGCTATCTCGACTTGAACTTAGCTGCTGCTAGTTATTTCGAAGACAACCCTACAGCCACGTTTATTGAATTCCTTTGGTTCAATGCCTCAGGCGCTGAAGTAGAGATCCTTCCCAACTTTGCTGGAGAAGAAACACCTGACTGGTTTGGTGACTACCCCAGCTACGCACCCGTAGCTCGTAAGTTTTGGAGACGTAAGTACTTTAAGTTCGGCGATGAAGTCATTGCATCAGAAATGGATTACATCCTAAACCTGCTGTATGAGACCTACAACAACAATGGTGCTGCCAACCTCAGTGACTTGGCTGTAGATATTGCCGAAGACTACCAAGATGGAGTCATTGACGCTACAGACGGTCCTGTATGGAACTATCTCAATAGTGGCGATATCAACCCAAACAAGTACTTCCCATTAGGTAGGTATGTGAACCCTGGTCAAGGGTTCTGGATGCGCAACTTCAGCAGCGACTACAAGTTCCTGAACATCACCTCTGATCAAGGCATCTACGACCATGAATTTCCCCTGGAAAACTTAGGAGAAATCTTTGTAGGTGACCAAGGACCGTATGGGTTGATTCTGAACGGGTTGGAGCTGAACACCAATTCAGGCGGAGGTCGTGTGACCCAAACTAAAACCGCTACTGGAAGTCTGTTTAATGATTTGGCCAGCTCTACGACTGTAATGGCATATGCGTATGAGAACGACACCACCATGATGCCATTCATGTTCTTTGAGCATGTCTTTTCAGAGGGTGCTAGCAACGGAGCACACTCACCTGAAGAACCCGCTAGTTCTTTCCCAGGTACTCCGTTTGTGTATACTGACAGCAGTCGGTTTAGGCCAAGTAATGTGATTCGCGAGGTCTCACCTCACAACACAACTCCTTTGCATGCATTCTTCCCTCCGCCACCACTTGACGGGGCTTGGGTTATTGAACCTATTAAACTGCAGCAAACAGGCAGCATTTACTATGACGAGCTAGGTACTGCTCCTTTCCCACGTATGGCTATTGAGCTTTACGATACCAACGGCTACCTCACTAACATCGAATACCTTGGAGCAGGTGATACACTGTGGTTGCGGGATGATGACTATCAGTTCCCTATCGAAGGTCGCATTTACTTCACCAATCTAGTTGGAGATGTCAATGGCGACGGCATGGTTAGCTCTGAAGACCTCTTGGACTTCTTCCTTGCCATGGGTTGCTGTGAAGCAGATGGCTGTCCAAACTTCGAAGGCGCTGACTTTGATGACAGCGGATGTGTAACTGTCAGCGATTACTTGCTTCTCTTGCAGAGCTACGGCTCTACCATTGGCAATGGTGACGGTCAATGGTCTGCTCCAGGTCCTTTGACTGATCCAATGAGCCCTGGACTCGCTATTGACGAAAATGAGCAAGATCTTATTTCAGACTTTTTTGCCAATGAGTTGCCCAGCTATAAAGACGCTGGCATCAAATATGATGATCAACAAGAAACACTTTCAGCATTTGGACAAACCCTGTCTTTGTATACACCTGATCTACAGGTTGTTGCTAAAGGTAGAAATGTCATTCGCATACCTACGTTGGCACTGGAGTACGATGGTTTATCTATCGTTACAGACAAAGGCGTATTTGGCGTCAACGTAGATGATTTGGGCAATATCAATATAGTAGCTACTGCTGATTTGCTTTCTGCTGGAGTGCCTTACACAAGCCCTGGTGGTACTGTATTTACTCTCGACGAAGGCGCAGAGCTGGCAGCCTTGTATTTTACTGAGATTGGTGATCCTACTGACGTCGACTCTTGGGTTCAGGTGTACACAGATTTTGATGGTTTCTACAACGCAGAACAAGAGGATGTAAGTCCTACACTAGGGCAGATTTACTACGGTGCGTTTAGCAACACCAGTGTTCCTAAGAGGATCACTGCAGCAAACACAGTGAATGACGAAAGTGCATTTATTGATGCATTTGGTGCAGGACCTGCTAACCATGGATTGGAGTCATTTGACCGAGGCGTTTATGCTGATCCTACTTGGGAACTGGCAACTACTCGTTATAAAAATGGCGTTTACGATC
>Ga0208134_1001905_pt1 | contig 11590 bp, 10 predicted proteins | sample VirMetDEL_Mar_31_FD_184515 | JGI IMG/M metagenome (GOLD analysis project Ga0208134, IMG submission 184515) | Aqueous microbial communities from the Delaware River and Bay under freshwater to marine salinity gradient to study organic matter... | ecosystem: Environmental > Aquatic > Marine >... | reverse complement strand
ACGTGGATGTAATACTGCATTCTACGATAACCTTGAGAGGATACTAAAACATGAACAAGCTAGAGCAGGAAGCTAACAACTGGATGAAGGAGAGAAAAAGGATGAGTAGTATTACAGCAACAGAATATCAGATACGTGCTGCTGAGACTGCCATCTTCCCAAAAGAAAAAGCCCTTGAGTATATTACTCTTGGGCTTACTGGTGAGGCTGGTGAGATTGCTAATAAAGTAAAGAAGTTAATACGTGATGGTGCTGATATTGAAGGATACAATGATAAGCTGAATCAGATAGGTGCAGAGTTAGGAGATGTCTTATGGTACTGCGCTATGCTTGCAAAGGAAGTGGACATGAATCTTGGTAGCATTATGGAAGGTAATCTTGAAAAGCTGGCAGACAGGAAGGCTAGGAACCGTTTACAGGGGGATGGTGACAACCGTTAAACTAGCACCTTATGCTGCTATTATACTATGGTTAGTCTATATGTTTGGTATGGCGTTAGCCAATGACATATGCGGATGTATAAAGGAGTATGATGGATGGTGGCGTTAGGAATATTAGCTATGTTATATATGTACTTATTATATATCTTAGCCAAGGAGCAGGGGATTTAGTTCCCCTGTTTTTATTTGTATGCATCCCTTAATGCTTTGCCATATTCAGCAAGAGCAAACAGGTCTTCCACACTAGCACCGTCTGCTGGCCTACCCTGACGCAACAAGAACTCTGATGCAGCATTCTTACGTATGTCTGAAGGCAGTCTACGATAGGCTGTCATAGCCTCTATGTATGCAGGTGCATCAGCCATCACAGTCTTACCATCTGATAGCTGTTTCTTAGCTGCTTTAATTTGAGTTGTGATGAGGGGCTTGATACGACTGTTAACGAACTCTTGCTCAGTCATTTTCTTTATGCCAAACATATTACGTTCTTGTAGCACTTCGCTGTTACGATACTCTTCACGAGATGCTTCTTCATAAGCCTGTGCTGCAGCTACAATACCGGGGATAATATCACGTAACTGAGCATTCTCAAACCTACGTATGCTTGGTACTTTAGATGAACTACCTAGCTCAAACTCACTAAGTCCTAGACGTTTTATATACTCACCTTCCGCACTATCTTTAGTGCGCATAGTAAGCCCAAGACCAACTTTTGCCGCTGAACCTACCCTACTTGATTCTTCCTGAAACAAGCGTTCACGTTTAGGTAATGCCGCTTCTTCTTTAGGTGACATAGTAAACCTAGCTAAAGGTCTACCTGTTTCTTTTCCCAGAGTATCAGAGAAATCTAATGTAGGGTCTCTACCTGTATCTTTATTAACTTCTCCTCGCATACCTAGCGCACGTTCACTATCTATTATTTGCCCAAACGGAACCATCCATGTAGATAGATAATTACCTAGCGCACGGCCTACTCGTCTTGCTGTAGCTTCGTCTTTAGTTAAATCAGAATCACCTGCTAGTTGAACAACTTCATCTACAATACTATTTCCTACACCCACACGTATATTAGTACCTAAGAATGTTTCTGCAAACTCTTTGCCATTCCAAAAGTCATCAAATGTACCATCCATTATGCGCTTAGTTGCTTCACCTAAGTACAGCATCTGACGTAGAGGAAACTGTGGTGTGGTATCCATAACTGCACCATCACCTACATTAATCTCTTTATAGTCTGCAGGTGCATCGTCACTTGTACGAGCCATATAAGCTGCACCAACTGCACCTATGCCTACTAAGTTACGTGAGATACGCTGACGGTCTTTGGCAGACAGTTTAGTGCCTTTAGGTATTTGACCCATCAGCTTCTTTGTTAATGGTATAGATGCTCCACCTGCATAGTTACCCATCAACTCCATTGAGTTAAACATAAAGCGTGGGAATGGCATTACAACAGTCAAACCATTACGAGTAATAAAGGATGTAGCTTCTCTGAACACACCAATGTCAGGCTGCTTTGCATAGGTTACATCAAGGGCATTGTTAGTAGCATCAGCTACCAGTTCATTGAATGACCTAGCACCTTTAGGTCGTACTGTAGTTGAATCATTAAGCAAGTCTTTAATCTTGCCATCATTCAACGTGTCAATTAAATCAATCTTATACTCACGCTTGACTAGGCGTTCTAGTTCACCAAGGAACGCACCCCTGCGTACAAGGTATTCCTGCCAGCGGTTAGCACTGTTGAGTACACTGACACCATCCTCTAGTTCGGACAGCACGGTATCTGTTCCCTTACCTAGTGTGTTAAATTTACCACCAAAGAGACCTTTATCAGCAGCTTCTTCAGCTTCCTTTTTTACTTTCTTAGCGTTAAATTTAGTTTTAGTTTCTTTGGCTCGTTGCTTTGCGGCCTTTATAAAGTTATCTATTTGCGTTTGTCTAGCTGTACCACGCCCTGTAGCAGCCTGTAATTCATTAAGCTGGTTAAACATAAGGTCAAACTGCTTGGCTAGTTCAGGTCTATCTAAGATAAAGTCAACATAATCTTTGGCATCCAGTCTGCTTTCAGGGCCAAACATATACTTCATGTTGGCAAAGCTATCCTTCCAGTTTTCTTTACTGATAAGAGACTTAGCACCAGCAGCAGCCTTACCACCCACACCCTTTGCTTCGCCCATGTTATACAAGGCAGTGTCCATTACGTTACCTAGCGAATCCATAGGTGAACGAATACCAGCAGACTGTAGGTTACGTGCAGCAGTAGCAAGCTGAGACACTAGACCACCACGGCGTATACCTTCTAAGCGCATAATGTTATTACGTATGTTACCCTGACGTGCCTGTGTAGCAGCACGTTGCAAGTCTTGCATCTCATTCAGCGGCCTTGCACGTTTAATCTGAGACAGCTTGTTGAGTACCTTACCTGCCTCTGAGCCAGACCCTACAACAGTAAGAATGTAATCCTCAAAGGATACATTGTACTTATTCAATGTGTCGATGAGTTCATCGCCAGCTATCAGTTCTTTGTTGATAGTCAGGTCAAGTAGGTTATCAATTACAGTCTTATCATTATCAAACGCTGTAGGATACTTAGTCTTTAGGTCTGATGCTGCAGCAACTAAACCGTCTAGCTTTTCTGGCTGGAGTATGGGTGCTACAATAGAATCGCTTTCCCCTTGCAAATTAAACAAAAGTCTAGCTGTGTCATCGTCCGCAACTTCAACATCTTTGCCTGATGCGATAACATCACCTGCCGATGTTTTCCTGTCTTTAAATTCTATTTCTCTAGCAGTTTCTTTACCAGCTTTACGTGCTAGTTCATCGTCAACTACACGCACACCATCTACTACAGTTGAGATAGTCTTACCTGTCTGTTCCTCAAAGCCTAAGATAAGTTCATTCTTTAAGTCTACATTCTCTGCCGCAACCTGTTCAGCCCGTGTTGTCTTAGCTGCTATCTCTTCTGCGGTAGCTTCCTTGGCTTTGTTGATATTCATCTTACGGTCAAGTAGTTTAGCACGGGCTTTCTCACCCTTTGCTTTTAGCTTGGCTGTCTGCTTGGCTTCTCTAAATAGTTTTCTTACGGGACGCATGGCTGTTGAACCACCCGGAACTGCAGCCTCTATCATCTCTAACATCATACCCATATCACCAGCAAACTTCTCACCACCTACTCTGTCTTCAAAGGGTACAGGAACTCCGACAGCTTTTAATCCTTTAGTCAAGGCTACTCCAACATTGGCGGTGGTATCAGATACAGCTTCCATAGCTACTACTAGGTTTCTAAGGTCTTTACCCGCTGCTTTACCAATCCATTCTACAATAGGCTGAAAGGGTTCTGCTATAGATTCCTCTATAAAGTCTTCTGATATTACATTGCCAAGATTGCTAAACTCCTCTGCGGTTTTTGCGGTGCTGGTATAGTTAAACGCAGAGTCAGTTTGTTCTGACACTGTTGGTGTAGGCTCATCAATGGGTTCTAGTTTGGGGAGATAGTCCTTTGGTGCATCACCAGTAGGTACTTGAGGAACAGCCTTAAAACCTTCAGGTACTTCACCTGTACTTTGGAATGTTTGAGTAGGTGTTTCTGGTTCTTCTACAACAGGCTCATCCATAACTTCATCTTGGATTAAACTACCTGTTCTTTTTGCTTTTAGTATATCTCGCAAAGAAACAGAAGAATCTCCCTCTGTAGGCACAGTTTCCTCAACTTGCTGTTGGGTGGATAACAATCTTCGTGAACGCAATATATCTTTAAGCGTTTTTTCTTCGTCTTCTTCTTGTTCTTCTATATCTAAAGAATCAGTAGAGTCAGTAAACGAGGATTGATTTCTTCTGGTTTTTAATGCATCCCGTAAAGAAACTTGTTCCATTAGTAATCTCCACTGTACAAATCTCTACCTGTCCATATAGCATATTTCGTAACATCACCTTCTTTGTATTGTATAATGTCACCCTTTTTGTACGGGTTATTTTGATAAGCGTTATCTACTAACTCTGCAGGAGACCCATCAAATATTTTTAATCGCTTAGTTTTTTGTGCGGGTATAGCTAATTGTTTATCGATAAATGACCTTACATCTTGTGCAAGTACATTTTCTTGTTGCATAATTGCGTTTTTCATAACTTCATCATCTGTACCATAGGTTCCTTCTACGGCAGATATAGCCTGATTAAAGTTATCAAAATAAGATTCTGCATTACCCTCTGTTATCTTTTTAACTTTATCTTCTACGCCATCATACAGTCCCGCCTTACCCATAGTACGTTTAATTTGGGCATCAAGTATAGCATTAACGCTTTGCGGAGAGAAGTCAGATTTTTTGTTACCATCAGCTTCTGTCTGAGCGTTCCATGCTTTAGCACCTGCTATTGCTTGTTGTTTCATTTCTTCAAAGTCAGAGGTTTGCTGCGGCGTTAAACCACCAGCGGCAAGTTTTTGTGTGGCGTATACAGCCATGTCTTCAAAGTCTGAAAACTCTGGTGGTTGTTGTGCCTTTTGATTAGCTAATTGTTGAGCAGTTATACCTAGTTTCTTTGCTCTTTTTTCTAGAATAAACATCTCAGCTTTTTGTTCTAATTCTGTTTTACGTTCAGCATCTGCTAACTTATCACGGTTACGGTCATACGTTTTTTGTTCTTTAGCATCAAGTTCACCGCGCTTTGCACGTTCTTCTTGGTCAGCAATTTGTTGTGTTAATGCCTTAACCCTTGCTTGATTTGTACCGAAAGCAGTTATGTCTCTCTGTACCTTTGCATCTTGTTGAGCCTCTACTATTTTTTCACGTGCATAAGTTTCAGCCGCACTAAGCCTTGACCTATCCACAGAACCAAACGCACCTGTACTTGCTGTAGGTGCGGCAGCGGCAGGTTGTGCATCAAAACCTACATTCATTTGCTTCTCAAGACGTGCAGTATCTGTATCTGCACCAGTACGCCCAAACAACTCATCTAATCTGGATGAGCCTACGCCATAACTAGCAGCCTTAAATGGTGTTCCTTTATACTCAGGCATAAGAAGACCCTCTTCACCGCCTGTGTAAGCAGTGTCACCAGCTTTGAAATCTTTAAAGTCTAAGCTTATATCGTAACTACCTAACTCATCTGTTCTTTGTCTTACCTTAGATAAGTAATCTGTTACGCCAGCAACACCACCACCAGATGCAGCTAAACTATCAAAAGCAGCTTTAGCCATATCTGCATTGCCGTTAAAACCATCTAGCAAAGACTTGTAACCAGCAACAGCTTCAGCATCTTCTTTTTCTTTTTTAGCCTCATACTTTTCTCGTTTTGTTGCATCTCGTTGCATCCAAAACTTTTTAGCGGCACTAAGTTCTCCATCACGTTTTTGTATGGCACTTTGTAAACCTTTGTCTATGCTACTAGCTAATCCTGTTGTAAATCCTGTCCAGAAACTCATTATTTTCTCCGTGCCATCAAGCCTGTAGGCTCTTCATCTTCAACTTCTTTATCTTCAGTTTCTTCTACAACATCCTTATCTTCTATCTTTGCCTCATATTCTGCTACAGCTTTAGCTATTGTTGAATCTCGTAGTATAGGTTTATTAGGATTTTCTAAACCTTTATCATACTTAACTCCTGCGCTATCACCAATCATCATAAGCATTTCCATAATCATAGGCAGTACAAGCATACCTACATCTACTGTATGTATACCTTCCATAACGCTTGATAATTGGATACTATTAGCAATAGACGTAACAGGTACACCAGATTCTAATACCTCTGCTAACTGAACCATGAACTCTTCACTACTCATACGCTCCATATAGTAGTCTATAGTATCGTCTACGTTAGTGAACCTAGAAGGGTTTTGCCACGGCCTAGAACCTAACTCCATAGTTAGAGACTGACCCGGAATAGGTGCATCAAAGCTAGGTTGATTACTCATCGCCATTTAATTCGCCTCTGTACTTTCTTATGACTTGCATTTGTTTTGCTACACGGACGGCAGGATTATTATAGTCAAGGCCATCTGATTTTTTTGACATGTTATTATTAGACCTAGCTAGTAAACCCCCAGTTTTTTCTGGCTCCCTAACTGTTTCTAGTTTTTCAAACCCTTCAATATCCATACGTCTGTAGGCTTCTCTAGCAGCATTATACTGTCTGGACATTATGCTTTCTCCGTTTCTTGTTTACTACCATATCCATTAATTGTTTGGTAGTCCACTTTAATGGTGGGACTTTAGCAATTATTTTAGCATAGTTTTCACCGTGTGTCACGTATAATTTCTTAAACCATTTAGGCGCATCATACTGTAGCCACGTGCGGAACACAAACCACTCAGAGTTTTGCTTACCATATACTTCACGTGCTACCCAGCAACCACCACTCATAATCATAGCAGTACCTAGTGTGCCTATAAGACTACCAATAGCATTACCAGATGCAGAACTTCTTGCGGCAGATGAAGCAGCCGCTGATGTAGCTGCATCTAACTCCGCAATAGCCATAGCACTGTACCTGTCTAGTTCGCTTTCAGCAGAAGTCCATGCCCACTCCATAGTGTCACCATAGAAGTTCCATAGGTTACTATATGCTTGCTTACTAATATCTAAGATAGCATTAGCATTAAGTTCATTGGCACGATTGACTGCAGCAGTATCTGCTGTAGCTATCTGCCTACGCCACTGTGCATTAGCCTGTGCAATTACCATCTGGTTCTGTGCATTGTACTGGTCACGCTGATTATTCAGTTCAGCATTAAAACGGTTGACTGTATTAGTCTGACCTGCATTATACTGTGCCTGTGCATTAGCCTGTGTCGCATTAAACTGTGATACTTGAGAGCCAAGGTTTTGAAAGAACTGGTCTGTTTGATTTTGACTAGATGAATTAAACTGTGCAGCAGCATTGGTAGCAGCTTGGTCTGTAAACATAGACTGTACACGCTGTTGTGCCTTAAACAAGTCTGTCTGTTGTTGATTAGATAGGTTAGCCATATCTGTCTGCAGGAATGACTGAGCATTCTGTACTGCTGACTGCTGACGATTAGATAGGTTTTGTGTATCTAATTGTGCCAATGCGGATGCTTCAGCCATGACCATTGCCTGTGAGTTAGACAGGTTGTTAAGGTTCATTGTATTAGTAGCACGTGAGTTCTCTAGCTGTACCTGCTGTTCAGCAGTAAAGTTCATGTTGGCTATGTCACCAATACGTGCAGAGTTCTGTACTCGTGTTTGAAACTCTTGGTCAAACTCCTGACCCATAAACTTAGCACGTTGCTGTGCTGCAAGCATAGCTATCTGTTGTCTATTAGATAGGTTCTGCCCTTCAAACTGTGCCTGTATCTGTGCGTCAGCCTGTGCGATAGGTAATGCTGATTCCATTGCAGCTTGTACAATAGCCTGACCTGCAAGAGATGACGCACCTAAACCACGTGCAGCCATTGCAGCATTAGCGTTACGAATAGCACCTGCTGCCCATGCTGGTGTAGCACCACCAACAAACTGTTGCATCAATCCATCTAGTTGTCCCTGCACCATAGCTGCTTGTGTAGGTGTAGTCTGTGCAGCCTGTATCTGTTCAGTAAAGTTAGCCGCTACAGCAGCATCTGCAGCACCAGTGATTAACTCACCCTGCTGTATCTGACGTTGTACTGGATTGTTTATAAGGGAAGCATTACCCTGTGCTGCCTGTAGATTACCTACTGATGAGGCAGTTTGCTGTGCAGCAGTTACCTGCGCACGAGGGTCTTGAGGATTAGCTTGTGCAGCCTGTGTAGCTTGCATAGCTGCATCCACTGCAGGAGCCGCCTGTGCAGCTTGCATTGTGTTTGCTTGTGATGGGGTAATCTGCTGTGCTGATGAGGCTGCAGCAGTGGCTGTAGGCACAGCAACGCTACCTGTAAGAGTACCTGTACCAGTGGCAATGTCTTGCGATGCATCATACGGAGTTGCTGCAGCAATAGTCGTACCACCAATAGGAACACCCGGCTGATACATTTGCTCTACAGTAAACTGACCAATCTCAGGTTGTCCTGCTGGAACATTGGTTGTAGGTACAGCAACAGGAGTACCTGCTTGTGTATTTTGTGGGTTAGTTACCTGACCACCTGAAGCAAAGTTTTGTACAGCTTGTTGCCCTTGTGGTACATACTGTGTATTAGCTAGTTGATTCTGATAGGCTTGAGCCGCTGCAGCATAGCCTTGATTAAGGGGTACGTATTGTGTATTAGTCAAGTCAGGTGGCGCACCCGGTGTACCCGGATTGGGTTGCAGTTGTGCGTTAGTAAAAAATGCATCAGTAGGATTAGATGAAGGTTCAGCTTGTTGAGCAGCGGCAGCAGCGGCAGCAGCGTCAGCCTCTGCCTGTGCAGCAGCCCGTTGCGCAGCATAATACTCTTGTGTAGCAGCAAAATTTGGATTAGCCGCTGCCGCAACTTCATAAGGAACATCCCTAGCCATTGGTATAGGCCTACTATTCTGCGTAGCTGAAGCAAGACTACTAGAACCTGCCTGTCTATTTGCTGTAGTATCTTGGCTGGAACCTATATATATTCTTTTATACTCTTGGTCAGCCCCACCTTGTCCAACAGGCACAGTGTAAAAACTTGACCCATCACCCATCGCTTCATCAAAAGCAGGAATGCCCATTGGACCCGGCCTACCTGAACCACCATGCGCCTTCAGCAACTCACCCTCTTGTGGTGTGATGTAGGCAAGCATATGGTCTTGGCCTTTGATTTCAGTACGGCGTGGTGGTACTGCACCGCCTTGTGCCATCTTTACTGCAGCATCATTATACATACTCATCTGCTGCTGTCGTGCAGGGTCTTGTTCAATGTACTGTTGAAACTGACCCATGTCACCTTGATAGCCCATAGCTTTAGCAATCTTATTCATGGCTTGTGGTTTAAACGCTTTAAACTGCATCATTTATTTAATGCCCTATCTAACTTGTCTTCTACACGATGTAATGCTTCCATAACACGGCTCATGTCTTCCCGCACTTCAGTACGTGTCACATACTCTTCACGTGTTCTATTCATTAATATGTCCATGCGTTTCATCTCTTTAGCCATGCCAGCAAGATACCAAGCACCGCCCATGACTACTATACCGATTAGGGTGTCTATGATATGCACTAAGTCCATTAATCAGCATCTGCTATGGTTAGTTCGCCAGCCGCTACTTGGCGCATGATTTTATCGTAGTGGGCGTTCCCTGCACAAACAGGAACCCATACAACTTTACCATCAATGGTAGCCTCAATAACAAAATTAGATTGACCAGTAGGCCCGTTATGATACTGCGCTGAAGTAATAGTCATACTAGAGTTCCGCTTCCATAGTTAATTCGCCAGTGCTTGCTAGATAAATATATGTTCTGGCACTACTAGCAACACCCCTGTACACAAGAACCGCATCTGGGCTGCTTGCCGCTAAAGTTGGCACAGCAGCAAGATTGGTATAGTAAAATCCTGTACTACTTGTTCCACCACTTCCTGTCATTGTTATTGATGGCGTTGTTCTCATTGTAACTGGCAAATCAGCCGCTGTGGTCATTGTATCAGTTGAATATGTGTCATTGTACATAAACAGCCCATTACTTGTAAATACAGTGCAATACCGCTGACACTTGGCTAACGTAGTTGAGTAGTCCTCATGCTCAAAAGCGGTGGCTACATCTCCTTCTTCAAGCTGAATGCCTGTGATGTACCATTCATTGTCTGTACTATCGGCTAGGTTGACATTTAGTCCAGCGGCAATATTTGCATTGGTTGTGTTTTCCCAAGTATTACTTAGTGTTCCTGATGTGTAGGTTGTTCCAGAAGCTAACCACCAATACATAATCGCTGTTAACGCATTGTCATTATCAATGCCCGCTACTGTGTCTGCCGCAATAGGGAACTCAACTTTCTGCCATGTATTAGCTTGAGATACTGTATAAACTTTTCCACAAGTTCTGTTTGTCCCACCTGTTACTATGTTTTGAAAATTTACAACATAGTTTCCTGTTTTGTTTGTCTTTACCCAAAAAGATAAGACAATATTTTTTGCGCCTGATGTTCCATAATTCAAACGCTGTAATTCTAAACCCTCAAATCTATAACCAAGAATACAGACATCACCAGCAGACAAAGACGCATCGGCTGTTGTGCAGTCTAATTTAAAGGAATTAACAAATCCTTGACCGCTTGGCACATCTGTTGATTGGCTTTGTGTCCAAGTGCCAGCAGAGCTTATCTCTGGGTTCATTCTGTCCACTGTTTTTATACCACCCGCTGTGTTGCCTGAAGCCGATGTTGCTCTTTGTGCAACAACCATCGCCCCATTTTTTACAAGATTTTTGTGGCCTGACGCCTTTTGCCCACCAATCAGCGCGGCTAATTCTGCTGCTTTACTCATGCGAGGTCTCCATGTACTGAACAGTAACATCGTCCAGTGTCACCTAAAGTTCCAGATGCATTTGACGTATTTATTGGCATTTTATTCGCAGCACCAGAATTGCTATCCCAGCATTGGTAACTGTTGCTACTTCTCATATGCATACCTTGATTTGCCGCTAGTGCGTTTGTCAAAATTGGTTCATAATTTCCTGTACCCAAATCCGTAACTGATGACACGTTTAGTGAGTATCCAGAAATTGCAACTGTTCCACTGCCATTAAATCTAACGTGCGCCTTTGCTGTACCCTCTGCAACATACTCCATACCCACGCTGTTGTTCCCAGCGGCATCCTTCAGGGTGTTTACTCTAAGTTCGCTTGCCATTATGCGAGGTCTCCCATGCAATGAAAACACATTTCAGGAAAATCATCAGCGGTAACACCATCCCTAAAACCACGGACATTTTGAGTGCCAGAAGTTTTTGCTCTTAATCCCAAAGACCTGTTGCCGCCACTATCGTCATTTTCACCAGCCGCACCAGTTGTTGAAAAGTTAGCGTTACCAAAATCTGAAGAAATTGCACAATTATAAAGACCTGTCCCTGCATCTGATAATGACGCAATATTGAAAGAATCTCTAATTGCTACTGTGCCAGTTCCATTAAAATTTATCCAAACCTTCGTCAACCCCTGCTGAAGATTAGTCGTGGTTGAGTTGCCCTCGCCAGTAACGCTAATAGAGCCAGCGGTGGTTACACCTGTTAGTGTATCTACTTTAAGAATACTAGCCATTAT
>Ga0208134_1001901_pt1 | contig 11606 bp, 4 predicted proteins | sample VirMetDEL_Mar_31_FD_184515 | JGI IMG/M metagenome (GOLD analysis project Ga0208134, IMG submission 184515) | Aqueous microbial communities from the Delaware River and Bay under freshwater to marine salinity gradient to study organic matter... | ecosystem: Environmental > Aquatic > Marine >... | reverse complement strand
ACGATTACTAGCCTGGACGCCATAGGAAAAGCTTTAGGTAATATATCTACAAACCTCTTTCAAACTTCTGCTGACGTGATAGACCGTGTACTCAAAGATAGAGTGGGCGCGCTAACTATAGCAGGCGAACGACTCGGCGAACTCAACAGATTGCAGGTAGAGGCACAAAACTATGCTAAGACCGGAATAGCTCCTAAGCGCTATGCTGGGATGAGGCCGGATGACCGCCGGGCTGCGATGGCCGAAGATAGAGATAGAATGAATAAGCTAAAAAATGCGGCGGCAGGACTTCAAGCTATCATACAACAAACACCTGCGGATTTCATGAGAGCACTTACTCCGGAGATTCTTGATACATTAGAGCGAGAGCGGGAGAATATAGTAAAAAATGCAGATGCAAAGATCGCAGGCAGTGCAGTAGCTCTTAGATATGTTGCCGCTATTGATGCGATCAAAGCTGGCACAGCCGAGAATAGTAAGGAGTTGGTAATCTCTAGAGAGGCATTTAAAAATCTTGCTACAGAAGTAGGCACTTTGACCCAGGTAAATAAGTTAGCAGCTGAAGGATATGATGCGTTACGTACAAAATTATTCCCTAAGAGTGAGTATGCGAATTACTTAACTACTCTCGAAGAGCAACTTCGGTTGAGCAAGCTGGTTAAAGCTAACAACCTCGAAGAAAAAGCATCAATTGACGCAAAGATAGCATCAATTGGAGCAGAGATTGCACTTGTTAAAGAGTTGAGAGACCAAAAACTGCGTCACGAACAGGAAAGTCGGCTATTAGATGTGGTACAAAAGAAAAGCGCCCCTGATATAGAGTTTCCTGGGCTTAAAAAGCGTAGAGAGGAGCTAAATAAAGTAGCGAATGCTGAGTTAAAACTTAATCAGATGCGTGACCAGGCCCAGTTAAAAAGGGATATGCTACAAACAGTAGTAAACCCTACAGTAGCACAGCTGGCAGATATGGAAAAGATAAACGCTCAAGTACTTTTGCAAGAAGACCTTGTTAGAAGAGCCAACCTTGCGCTAACAGATGGCCACAAGATTACAAAGACTATGGCCGGTGCTATTGAGTCTAATATGACAACTGCGTTTGCTGGTTTGATAGACGGTACTATGACGGTAAAAGAGGCTTTTGCGAGCATGGCTCAAGGAATTTTGAAAGCGTTGGCTCAAGTAATTGCGGAGCTGATAACCGTTAAACTCCTCAAAATGGCGATAGGCGCGTTTAGTTTCGGGGGTAGTGCTGGAGACATGCAAGGTGTTACGGGCAATTACTCTCAGCCTACCATGATGGGCTCAACAAGTGCGTATGCAAGAAATGGTGGTGTTTTCTCAGAAGGTGCAAAGGTACAAGGTTACTCAGCCGGCGGTGTAGCAAGTGGTTCAACTTCTGGATACCCTGCAGTGTTGCATGGAACAGAAGCAGTAGTACCCCTGCCGAACGGCAACTCAATTCCTGTCGAAATGAAAGGTGCGGGAAGCGGTACTACAAACAATAATATTACAGTAAACGTAGCTTCCGACGGACAAACAACTACCCAGGGCGGAAAAGGTATGGATATGGATAAGATGGGAGCAGCAGTAGCAGCAGCAGTCCAGAAAGAATTACAAAACCAAAAGAGATCGGGCGGTATACTTAACCCGTACGGAGCAGCATAATGGCAACAGGATTTATATACGACGGAGCAGCAGCATACGCTACTCCCGATAAAGGTCTATCAAGAGGTAGCAACCCTTCCGTTTTAGTTGCTCGCTTTGGTGACGGGTACGAGCAAAGAGTAGCTGACGGTATAAACAGCTTACAAGAAAGTTATAATATTTCGTTCAATAATAGAACAAAAGCATTTATTGATGATGTTGTAAGTTTTTTAGATGCCCAGAACGGAGCTGCTAACTTTACTTTTACACTACCAGATACAAATAACACTACCAGAACTGGAGAGAAAGACATAAAAGTCGTATGTGATTCGTACAATACTGCATACGCATACGATGATTTTTATAATTTAACAGCAACTCTTAGGAGAGTTTACGAACCATGAGTGATATAATTGCAACAGACTTACAACAACTAGAGCCTTCGAGTGCGTTCATAGATTTATTCGAGCTAGCGCTTGAAGACGGTCAAGTGCTTTATTTCCATGACGGGCTAGAAGCAGATCTTAGTACAGTTCAATTTAGAGACAATGCTTCGCCTTATGCTTTACGAACGTACACAGCCATGCCAGTACTTATGGAAGGGTTAGAGATGGCCTCCGATGGAGCACCTGCTAGACCTTCTTTTACTGTCGCTAATATTTTAAGTATGTTTAGTGGTTTATCTGGAGATTTTACAAATGATGATTTAATAGGCTCTGCTTTGGTAAGACGAAGAACTCTTAAAAAGCATCTACATGGAGAATCCGCAGCGGGGTCTGCTGGTACCGCTCCTACAGAATTTCCTATTATTAAGTACATTATAGATAGAATTGCTTCAGAAAGTAATACTATGGTTGTATTTGAGGTAGCCGTTCCTTATGATTTAGAAGGTATAAAACTACCGAGACGTGTAGTAGTAGGTAAGTACTGCTCTTGGCAGTATCAAGGCGCTGCGGCAAATAAAGGAGGTTGTAGTTTTCCTGCAGATAGTATTTTATTTATTAAAAGTAACTTAAATGACGACTCTACCCGCCCACATAGAGCCTTTTTTGATATAGATGATACTCTCTTATTTCGCGCAGATTGGTTTACCAACTCAAATGCACCAGATTGGGCCTCAGGCCAACTTTATAAAGCCACCTCATATGTAGAGGATGGAGGCAAGTATTGGAGGTGTACAGCTGAGCATACTTCAGCAACTGGAAATAAACCTCCAAGTGTTGTATGGGCTCCGATATTTACGTATGTAACGCATGATGCTACTAATGAGACCTATGCAGTAGGAGATCGAGTCTTCCTTAATGATCACATATGGAGATGTATAGTAGGACATAATTCGTCTACTTCCTCTGTAGGTACGATTCTGCCTAGCGATACTTCTAAATATTGGGTGAGAGACGATAACTGTGGTAAAACATTACAATCTTGTAAATCTCGCTTTCAGTACGTTCCAAGAGACTTTTCTGGCGTAACTCCAGAAGACCACCTACCTCCAGACGGTAGAAAAAATACTACTGGTGTATTACCTTTTGGAGGGTTTCCAGGAACCCAGAAGTTTTAATATGATTCAATTTTTAGAGCAGATACAAAAGCATTTTGAGGAATGGTACCCAAAAGAAGGTTGCGGAGTACTGGGAGCAGTTAAAGGGGATCTACAGTGGTTCCCTTGTGACAATATTGCAGAAGGTGAGGAAGACTTTATAATAGACTCTCAGCAATACTTAAAAATCTCAAGAAAGTGTGATATTGTAGGAGTGGTTCATAGTCACCCAGATGCAAGCTGTGATCCAAGCATTTCAGATGTAAATTATTGTAATGCAACAGGAGTGCCTTACTATATCTTTAGTTATCCAGAAATGGAGTTGCATACACTAAAGCCTGAGAGTGTTTCAAAGCCTCTTTATGGCAGGGACTATGAGTTCGGTGTTTCGGATTGTCTAGAGGCAGGCATAGACTACTATAAAGCCCAGGGAATTGACTTACCAAAAAGAATACCTTTCGAAGACGACTGGTGGGAAAAAGGTTTAGATTACTTTACAGAAGACTATATTAGTACTTGGGGTTTTAAGAAAGTTGAAGGTAATATGCAAAAAGGTGACCTAATCATTTTTGCAATCAGATCCGCAGTAGGTAACCATTGTGGAGTATATTTAGGTGATGATTTATTATATCATCACGCACAAAACAGAATATCTTGCAGAGAGAATATTTATCCTTTCTGGAAAAAACATATAATTGGAGTATATCGTTATGCGTCGTAAAGTTACCTTAGCTGGAGAGCTTAAAGAGAAGTTCGGAGAAGTCTTTTATGTAAATGCCGACTCTCATCAAAGCATATTAAAGTGTATAAACGCAAATAGACCTGAGTTCAAGCAATACTTATTAGATTCTATTGATAAGAATGTGGGCTTTACAATTGACATGGCAGGAGAGTCAGTAGCAGAGGAGGACTTACTAATTCCTTTAAAAGAGGGCGATGTTACCATTACAGCTATACCTGCAGGCTCCAAGAGTGGTATGGGTAAGATTCTAGCCGCGATTGCTCTAGCAGTACTTGTAGTATATACCGCAGGTGCAACACTCCTAGCCGCAACGCCCGGCGCAGCAACAGGCTTCGGTGCTACTATGTCTGCTGGCATGACCGCTACTTTTTCAGGTATGCAGATGATGGGAATGAGTCTTGCAGCTAACTTAGCCCTGCAAGGCATAGGACAGCTGCTGGCCCCTGATCCAGCAGTGGATTCAGACAGCCCCACAAATTATATGTATCAAGGGTCTGCTCAAACAATTATTGAGGGCGACCCCGTTCCGGTACTATATGGAGAGCTTAGAGTGCCGGGCAGACCCGTAGGCTTGGACGTAATAAACGGAGTGTATCGTAATAATAACGTAACCATTGATTCAAACAATAACATATCTATACTAGATTCAGAATTACAAGAGGAATTCATCTAATGCCTATCCAAGACTTACCCGCTATTAACATACCTGGAGATTTTTATAACCCTGGTCCCGACGATAACCCAATTATGTATGGGCAGAGCCTGGTGGGACAGACTCGACAGACCTTAACTGTAACAGACCTCATATGTGAGGGACCTATTCAGGGTTTAGTAGATGGGCCTTTCTCTATTTTCTTAAATGATGATAGAGCTGTTCCGGATACAGAAACTACTCTAAGCACTGCAGACGGGCCTATAACTGTGGCTCTTACTAATGGATCTACAACCGCCACACTTAGTAGTAATGCGCCTGATGACTTGATATTAGAGGCGGAAGGAAAGAAGTACCTAATAGTAAAAGAAATAGCAGGCCCTATAGCGGTTACAGTTTCCAGAGAATCCCGCCGTGGTTTTGCCAAAAACACTCGACGATTGGATGTAGACGGAGGAGCAAGCTCAATACTCGCCAACTATTTCACTACCACCCACCAAAGATATAACCCCGCTTCTTATGCAGCCGTCACCCTAGTACCAACATCAAAAGACAGCGAAGATCTTAGAATTCCTGTAGTGGGCTGGCTACACTACACTAAATCTGGAAGTAGTGGAAATAAATCAAGTGCACTCTTCTTGCCGGGAAGTGCCAAGATCAACTCAGGTTTTGAAATAGCACTTGGGAGTTATAAATTATTTATCGATAGAAGCAGAGAAATTTCCAGTATTAACAACAAAACCCTAACACTTGCTACTGCCTGGACAGATACTACAGGCAGCTACAGCTTTAATGTTACAGGAGGGCTGAAAAATGATATAGCCGACGTTCAAGACACTCTTCTGACTACTTACGGAGGAGTACAAACTCAGTTCAGAGCAGGTACCAGAGATCAGACCCCTTTTACAGGACAAGGCGGCGAAGGTTCCACAGCTATATCAAACACTCCCAGTGCGGGAGGTGCCATAGAGTGGACCACAGGATATAGCGATGATCAAGGCAGTGGCGCTCAAGCCCCTAAAGAGCTAATTGGAGGAGCAGCGTCTGGTTTTAATCTTACCGCCTCACAGTTGCGAGAAATCGACGAAGCTCGTATAACCTGGCAGTACCCCTCTCTTTATGCTATGGACGGAGGCGGTGAGGAGAAACACACGGCTGCTAAGTATTTGGTTGAGCTTGCTATAAAAAGACCCGGCGAGAGTGACTATGATGCGAGCTTTATCTTATATGATAACTTAAGTCATAAAGCCAAAAGTAAAAATGCTTTATCTTTTAATATAGTAGTCGATATGGCCCAATACCAGCCTCTCTCTGACTTTAAATTTATAGTCAGCAGAAAAACAGATCACCAGAATGATGGATATGATCAAAATGGTATTAGAAAAAAGGATTGGTCAAACCAAACCTTGGCTTCTTTATCCTCTACAACTGCTATAATTAAAGAGAAGTTGAGCCACCCTTACTCGGCGATGGCAAAAGTAAGTTTCAGTTCAAAAGAATTTCAAAATATGCCCAAAAGATCCTACCATCTTAGAGGCGCTATGGTACGAGTGCCTTCTAACTATGTAACAAGAGAGGAGAACGGGACAAATCAGGCAGTCTATACTAGAGATAGTAATGGCGTAGTTCAAAACGATTATCAAGATTGGGACGGTTCTTTCCGAGATACTTTGGTGTATACAAATAACCCTGCCTGGGTGTTTTATGATATACTTGTAAACAATAGATACGGGCTTGGAGATTTCCTTTCAAAGAGCGATATTGACATTTATCAACTGTATAGAATAGGTAGATACTGCGATGAGTTAGTACTAGACGGTAAGGGCGGCTATGAGCCTCGTTTTACTTCTAATATATTCCTTACAAAGCAAGCTGACGCATTCAAGATCTTAAAAGATATGATGACCACATTCCGCTCACTACTGTACTTTATAGATGGACAAATAACAGCTATACAAGATGCGCCTAGCGGCCCGGTATACAACTTTTCAAAAAGTAATGTTATAGATGGAAGCTTTTACTATGAAGGTACTGGCAGTAAAACTAGGGTTAATCAAGTAGTTGTAAGCTGGAATAATCCGGACAACAATTATAAGTTAGAGCCACTACTTGTAGAAGACAGGGCTAATATTGCTAAAACAGGTAAAATTATAAGCCAGGATGCTGCTGCATTTGGCTGTGCCTCTCAGGGCCAGGCTCTTCGTTACGGTAGATGGAAGCTATGGACTGCCGCCAATCAGACAGAGTTGGTAAAGTTTGCAACAGGCTTAAACGGGGCTTACTTATTCCCTGGAGACGTTGTAAATGTACAAGACGCAGATAAAAATAATGTAAGGTATAGTGGCAGATTGTCTAATAACATGGAAAAGGGGCTTACTCTATCTCAGACATTCCCTGCAGGCATTATCGCTGAGCAAGCTACAGGGTTGGCTAACGCTGACTATAGTGATCCTGTTGTTATGGCCTGTGATGTTGTACTGCCTGCCACATTCAGTCAGAATGAGTGCTTATTTGAGAAAGGCGGCACTGGTCGAGGAATGTTTGTAGGCGTGCTGGAGAATAGTGGAGCGCCTCAGCTAGTATATAGATTTAGCAAGGGCGACGCTGCAACACAAGCTACTAGTACTTTAGCAATTTGTGAAAAGGTAGCGATCAGCACTATTCCGGAATTTGACGGAGGATCTCATACGGTTACTTGGGAGGCCTACCCTACGGCTCCAGGTAGAGGACGTCTATGGATTGATGGGCGCCTTATAATAGATGCAACAACTACAGACGCGTCAGGAGTAGAATCAAACAACTGGGGAGGCTCTAACTTAGGCGGCTACGGTCTACAAGGCGCTGCTATTGCAGGCGAGTATGCTTCTGTACAGCCTTGGTCTGGAGTCTTGCAGTCTTCTTTGCGTGTATACAATGACCAACAGATCTCATATACAAATAATACGGTAAACTTGGACTCACCTGTTACTTTAAATGCAAATTCTACTTATAAGCTAAGCGTAGTTTTTATAGAGCCTTCTGCTTTTCTTGCACAGGAGAGCGCTACAATTAACTCTGTCGATTATGTTCGAGGAGACCTAATCAAAAGAGCCTATATAGATAGTAACGGAGACGGTAGTTATACTTTTCAACTTATAAATAGTGAAGCAGATTCTGTAAATGCAAAAGCGACACAAACCGGAACAGATGCACTTTTATTGACATGGTCAGACTATACTACTGTAGAACAGAGAACTGTTAGTACTAGCGCAGGCTCAAATATAAAAGCACTAACTGTTAGCGAAGCTTTCACAGGGGCAGTAACTAAATCACACATATGGGTACTTGAAGAGACAGATAATAGTGGAGCAACTGTTGCAAGCTCCGCTCAGCCTTATAAGATTTTGTCTGTAACTGAATCGGACAAAAACACTTATGAGATAATTGCTGTCGCACACTACGATGAAAAGTTTTCTGCCATTGAAACAGACTTCACAACGTATATTGCAGACCCTGTATTACCTAGAATTACTTCCACGGATGCTGTACCGAAAGTTTCCAACTTTTATAGTACTATATCCGCTTCCAGTGAACAGGCAGGACAAACAGTACAACTCTTCTGGGCTCCTCCCGCTACACTAGCTACTACCATAACTGTTGCAGAATCTGATGCACCTGCCACAGGGAACACACAAACAACACTTGATGGAGGCGCTTCTAATTACTATGAGTTTCTGTCAGGTTATGAGCTTCATCATGATCTTCCAGGAACTCCTTCTCCTATGAGATTTGGCAAGGATGCTAGAAGTGCTTCTTTTTCTGGAGTACCTGAAGGCTCTATTAACTTTGCTTTAAGAACTATAAATACTCTTGATAATAAATCTAAGCCAACGTTAATTACTACGACAGGAGTTGGTAAATACTCGGCTAAAGGCCAACGCTATCCATATGGTGTGCTAGTTGGAGGAACCATAGATGTAGGCAGTTTCGTAGATCTCTCGGGGTTATATCAATTTGAAGATTATGCCTACACTATGAAGCCTGGAGGCAATGCTCTTACTATTACAAACAACTCTTCCACAGCGGCTTTGTGGCAACAAGATTGCTCAGACCTTCCGGTAATTACTTTTACACCAGGAGACGGAAATGTTTTTGAATCAAGTCTATACTATATTCTTTTAGATTCTTCAGATTCGTCTGATCGCTTAAAGCTGGTTAAGCTTTATAATGATACGACTCATGGAGTGCAGTATTGGTATGATGCAGGAACAGGCAATGCTACAGATCGGTGGGGCTCTGATTTAAGCGGTACTATAGCTAAAGCGGCAGGGGCTTCTGTAATGACAGGTTCAGGCACTTCATTTACAACTGAACTACAGGTGGGCGATTTGGTATCTGGAGGAGGAGGAAACGATCCTCTCGTGCTTGGTAGAGTGGTTAGTATACAAAGCAACACCTTACTAGAGTTAGATAAAGCGCACGCAAACTTTTCGATATCTAACGCCTCGATTAAAATACCAAATATTAGAATAGATACTGTTAATGATGTTATTATCAGCAGCATTCATAAGGATAGTGGAGGTTTTGTACATACTCCTTTGAATACTATAAATACAAGCATCAAAACAGTTATAGAGTCAGACGACAGTGCCTTAGCATACTACTGGCCCTCTAATAGTGTTAATGGTGATTATATAACAGAAACTGTTGCAGGAGCGCACGGAGAAGTCGTTGGAACAGCTCCTACTGTTTCTACACAGTCTCCTGTTGGTAACAGCCTTGTAAACGATGACGGCATGTTACTTTTGTCAGACACACAGGCCGATGCACTCGAATCTGGAGGCTTCTCTGCTAGTTATTGGTTTAAGTCTACCTCTAGTGGCGGTAACGCTTTCGCAAGGCTTCTTACTAGAGATCAAAACAATAACTGGGCTATGGGAGTGAAACAGGATGAGGCTGCTGATGACGTACAAAACCTAATAATATGGGTTAACGGCCCCTCTGGCGCGACCCTAGGGGATGCGATCACTCTTAACAAGTGGCATCACGCAGGTATTGTATACGACGGGACTAACTTTAAAGTATTCCTAGACGGAGAAGAGGTATATAATAAAACAGGCTATGCCCCAATTACAGCAAATCCTCGCCCTATTGCTTTTGGTGTAAATGTTGAAGAAGCTCCGGCAACCCAAAATAAGTTTATAGGTCAGTTTACTGAGATTAAGTTTTTTAATGATCCAATTTCAAATGCACAAATGCGTAATCTCTACAGGCTCCCTGGGTCTACAGTGGCCGGAACTTCTGACACACCTATTCAGTTAGGAGGAGAAAATGGCAGCGTTCTAAAAGTTACTTCAGAGGGACTGTCTCTTGGTAATACTACTTTCGCGAGTGCGCCTTTCCGAGTAGATATGGCAGGTAACTTGAATGCTACATCTGGTACTTTCTCAGGAAGTATCACAGGTGCTTCAGGTACCTTTGGAGGGGATCTACAAATCGGTTCAGGAGAGTCTGTATTTAAAGCTGACTCAAACGGTATTTATCTGGGCAACGAGACTTTCGCAAATGCAGAATTTAGTGTAACCCCTGCGGGAGCCTTAAAAGCAACAAGCGCTGAGGTTACTGGTGAACTAAAAGTTGGTTCCTTCGCTGGGGGTCAGCCTGTTCTTGATACTGTAGAAAACACAGCAGTTGCTAGAGGTGCTATGACTTCACCAAGAATCTCTATGAGAGGTGGCGATGTTTACTATGGTACTCTCGAAGACGGTACAACTATTTATAAGAATGACGAAGTAGTTCAGCTAAACAAGACAAAAGGTACGAGAAATAACTTTAGCACTGCTATAGGTGATATTATACATTCTAACAAGCCTGTGGTATTGCACGCTGCACAAGGAAGTCTTCCGAGCCTAGCTCAAACGGGTACAGAGTTTGCTACAATGACAGGAAGTGGTACAAATCAGAACTACTTCTATTACTCACCGTACGGAGATACTACCGTACGTCTTCTTAAAAACACCAGTGCTAATCCAACAAAATCTGCCGGAGGTACTCTGATTGATTGGAGTGATCACAACGAGTTTGACAAGGTGCACGCGGCAACAGCTTTAGAGGCAGGATATAGATATGAGATTGTAACTCCTGGAGATACCGACTTTACAGCAATCGGAGCTGCAGACAGTAATGCAGGTACGCAGTTTAATTCAACAGGTGCAGGCACCGGCACAGGCACTGCGAAGATTGTAGAAGGTTGGATAAGTAAAGCAGTACCTGCAACCACTGTCACAGAACATACTGTAGTTACTAGTAACAATATTGCTACATATACGTGGATTAAGGCAGACGCTCCTATTGTTATCTATAGAAACAGTGGAGGAAACGACCACACAATTGTACGACCTGCGGCTCGTGAGATCTTCACTTATGACGGATACTTAGAAAATAAGTTTAATCCCTCTGATACAACTACAAGCCAAAATCGACAGTCTGAAACTGACTGGAGATACATTAGAAATGCAACAGCTAAACTTGGCTCCTTTGATAATGGTGATGGGTCCGGCGGAGATGGAACTAGTCACTTCCCTTGGTCTTTTGCAGGTGATACATACTGTTTGCCTCACACTCTCTCAGGGTATCAGATAGCAACTATTGAGTCTGCAATTATTAACGCATATTACTGGTCAGGATCTGCCTGGACTTTGTACAAGAGCCACGATCTTAGCGAAGCCTCAAGAGAGAACTTCCTGGGGCTTAAGGAAGGTTTTGATTCTGTAGGAGGTACCAATCTCGGTACTTCTACTGTTTGGAGGTTTGTAGGTACAGGAAGATTTGTTCTTCGCACAAACAGTACTGGTCCTCTAGCAGTTAATGACGAGTACTTCGCACTTGGTTATGACTCAAATCTACGAGCAGAGAACACACTTCGCGTAGGTAAGATTATTGCTGGTGATATTGCGGCAGATGCTATTACTGCAGATGCTATTGATGTAGGCGCTATTACTGCAGATGCTATTGCTGTAGACTCGATTGCGGTAAACAAGCTAACTGGT
>Ga0208134_1001899_pt1 | contig 11609 bp, 10 predicted proteins | sample VirMetDEL_Mar_31_FD_184515 | JGI IMG/M metagenome (GOLD analysis project Ga0208134, IMG submission 184515) | Aqueous microbial communities from the Delaware River and Bay under freshwater to marine salinity gradient to study organic matter... | ecosystem: Environmental > Aquatic > Marine >... | reverse complement strand
AATCTTGATATAAATCCCCAGCCCCTAAACTTGCATTATGAGATGCAAAACCATTTGCAATAGACCAACCCGCACCTTTAGTCCAAGCCGTATCGCTATCAAACGAGCCATTTACAATTTCCTCACTTCCTAAAGCATCTTGATAACTAAACCCCTCGTAGTTTATTCTCGGTAGGGAGGTATCGGTAGTAATTTCGATTACTGAAATGTTTGTTATTTCTATTTCTGCATTTGAATTGTTATAAAAAGATAATCCACTATCTGCACCCGCTCTTTGTCTTGTTAATTCAAAATCTTGAAAATTACTTGATGTTATAGTAAATGTTTCATAATTAGTACCACCACCATCATAAAGCCTTAAACTTACACTTGCACCACTTACAGACCTTGCTCTAAAAGTTGTTTTATAAATACTTGTTGTACTTGTATATATGAAAGACTGTTGTAATAAAGTTGATGTATTACCAGAAGAAATTAAACTATCCCCAACATTCCAATCATTCAATGTCCAATTTTGCCCCACCTCTTTAACCGAGATGTTTGTAATAGAGCCTATGAAACTTTCATATCCTTGCATATACAAGGCAGTTTGTGAGGCAGTAAAATAAGTTGTATAAGTTCCTACTGCATTTTGAAAACCCGAAATATCATAGCCATTTTCTGTTAATCTTACAGAACCTTGTGTGTAATCTGAAATGGTAAAAGTTGTTTTATAAGTTTTACCAACTACAAAAACAGAATTTTGATATAAATTAACAAAATTACCCGTAGTGTTTGCAATAGCCTTATCCTCTCCAATACTCCACCCAGTACCTAAAGTCCAATCTTGACCGACCTCACGTACTGAAACGTTGTCTATTGAGCCTATAAAATTTACTGTTGCTTGAAAATATGCTGAACCACTTGTAGTTGTAGTAAAATAATATTGATGGCTTCCATCTGACAAATTAGTGCTAAATATGTTTTGGCTACCATTGACAAAAAACTTAAATTCTTCATAATTAGAAGTTAAATCAAAGTCAAGTCTATAAGTCTTTCCAACTTCAAAAACATTAGTTTGTATTAGACCACTATTACCGGTTTGAGTTCCATCAGAAATAGCTTTACCACCACTAATAGACCAACTTGCTTGTTTAGTCCAATCACTATCTGTATCAAAATTTCCGTTGGTAATTAATTCGCTACCCTCTTGAGAAAAACTGCCGTTAGAAACCTCTTGTACACCCTCCTCTGAAAACGATGGATTTTGCACTAAATTACTCGATAGTATCTGTACGTTTTCAACAAGACCTTGAGCATTAACGCGCGTGGCGGCGCTATTACGTGAAAATTGAAAATCTCCGCTCCCGTCGTCTGGTTTTATACATAGTGCCTCGCCGTTATTGTAGGCGGTCGGGGTTAAAACAACACTCGCACGATCAAGTAAATTTGCCATATTATTGTATTTTTTCTATTTTATCTAAAATTGCTGTTGTACAGGTTTGGTTTTCGTAGTATGTTGCTCTCGCTTGTAAAGTTGCGAGTAAATTCGGTATACCACTACCAAATAACATCATCATAACTCTGCGCCTACTCATTATAGCGTAGAATCAAAGTAAGAATCTAAAGCAAGCTTTAAGGCTGCAAAACTTGCATAAGCTGTGCCGGCCTCGTCTTGTAAATCTGAATATAAAGTTTTATCTAAGATAGGCACGTTTGATACCGTTCTTATAACTATATAATCACCCCATTTTTGTCTTTGAACCTCTGAATAAGCTGGGTATCTGTACTCAATACCATTTTCAAGTACTAATTCTTTTGTCACTGTGTCTACGTAGATTTTCATTTTATTTTTATTTTAGTATTTATTTATGTTGTTACTGTTATGGTCCATCCTTTTGCTTCTAAACTCGTTTTTGCGTTTAATCCTAAAGTAGTTGGAGCTGATCCGCCGCTTTGATCAAAAGTACCGTTAATTTGTCCGGCGGTATCTAAACTCCTCAATATATTATCAATAGAAATAGAAGATAAATTTGTATCTGAAAAAGCATTGGCAAAATCTGTCGCTGTGCAATTATCAAAAAATTTCTTTGGAAAAGAAATTAACGAATTGCAATAACTCCAAGCTGAATTAAAAGTTGTGGCGCTACTAACATCTAGTAAAGGAAAACTTGTTAAAGAAGAACAAGCTCGCCAAGTTCCCACAAAATCCTCGCCTTTGCCAGTATCTATAGAAGGAAAACTAATTAAAGATTCGCAACCATACCAAGCCTGTGTAAAGTCTATAACGTTGCCAAAGTTTCCTGTATCTTCTGCGCTAATTGTTAGGTTTTCATTGTTATTAAATGCCTCCTCTTGGTTTGTAGAGCCTATACCGTATATACCAAAATTAGATATATCGGTTATCTTTAGATTGTCTATTGGATCAGTAAAATCAAATGCTGGAAATACACCAGTTATTTTTATTGTATGCTCACCCTCACCACTTGGAAAAGTTATAGTATTATCTCCAGTCAAACCTGTAGCGCTGTAGCCATCCTCTGTTAATATGTTGTACTGAAAATCTCCAGCTCCTGTAGTTATTGTGAATTGATCATTATTACTTGTACCAGTATTTCCAGATTGTACTTTAAAAGTAAAAGTCTTTGGATCAAATATATCAAATCCAGTACTAAAGTTTGTTAAGAAATACGCTTGATTCTCTTCTTTACCTTTTAGAGTTATTTTATATCCGTTTAAAGAATTTTTGTTAGATCCTGTCGAATTTGTCAAAGTAGCTTCTAAGCCGTTATACAGGCCTAAGATTCTATAGTTACCAACTCTATCAAGTATAATGGCCCTGTAGTCTTTTTTAACTAGCTTGTAAGCCTCGCTTTGCGAAGTTGTTACAGGAATATCAAAAGACAAATTTTGAGAGTAGTAAACACCCCCAGAATCGTTATTTGAGGATTCCGTATAACTTTCATTTACAACATCAAAATCAAATACTTCTGTAGCTGGAAATTCATTTAGATAAACCCCATCAGTTTCTATTTGGCTTCTGTTGTACTTGACAAAAGGAAATAAATAAACCTTGTCAATGCCGCCTTGATACGTTTTGCACGTACGAATTACACCTGTATTTATAGAACAAATACTACTCATTTTCTGTTGGGTTATATTCGTAAATTTTTGGCAGCTCTCTACCGAACCACCAGCCACCTTTTAAATTAATGCTTTTACTCGCGTTAACTTCGTCTTGTGAAGTTTTATATTCTGGTATCGGGTTTTTACAGATCCACTTTTCAAATCGCAAAACATACATATCTGCAATACTTGAATATTTTTGAGATAACATCATGATCTCATCTTTACTCATTGTCTCTGCATTTTCTGGGCTGTGCTTAAAGGCACCACCATTTGAGATCATAAAAGAGCTAATTTCTATATATTCTGCCAGCGCTTGATTTTTTGTAATTGGCTTTACAAATTCGTTGTATAGCGTCAAATACTTACCGGTTAAACCTACTGGAGTTGTCGAAGCCTCTGCCTTTATTTTATCGTAAAGTATACTACCTAAAAGCGGTTCTATTGTTATGATCTGGGTATTTGCAATCGAAAACAGAAATTTGTCTGGATCAACATTACCGCCTAAAATAGTAGTGCTTTTTAGCTCTTCTGGTGATATGAATAAAAATTCTGCCATCTATTTATTTTTTTGTGTTTGATTTCAAAATATTGTCGGCATAAAAATTAGCGCAATTCCTACCTTTTTTGTCAATAATTTTAAAATATTCTTTTATTTGATCTTTATTTAATTCTTTAGCGTAAGTTTTACTATTTTTTATTCCTAACTTTTTTGCAAACTCATCAGAATAAGGCTGCGGTTCTAAAACCTCAATTTCACCCCCAACGATATTTACAGCGCCGTAAAGATCAGATACTTTTTTCTTAAATTCTTTTACTTCACCAAACCCAGAAGCTAGTCTTTTTGTTAAAGCAAAGGAAGTAAAACCGTTTTCATTTATAGTGCCTGTTTCTTTATTTCTTTCTGAAACACCTCTATATAAATTTATTTCCATATCTTGAAAATCATCAAAAGAAACATTTGATTTTAAACCCTCTTCACTTTCAGTTTTCCAAAAATCGTATAATGCAGATTTCATTGCTCTTTCAAGTTCTGAATCATTATCTATTTCGTTTGCAATTCTGCTTTTAGATTCCTCGTTTTCACCTAAAAACCAATCAATCCAAACGGTTCTTTTGTATTGGTTTTCAGATCCGTAAGTTGTATATTCTATTAACTTTTCTGTTTGATCTTTTTGATCCATTAACTTGTCAAACTTTAGAGGCTTTTTATGACAGCCTCCAGATCCCCACTTACCATCCGCGCCTCTTGTCTGACTTGGATCAAATCCAGCAAGTCTTTGGTATAATTCCTTAGACTTTGCCGATAATTCAACGCCGCTATCTCTATAGTTTGGCGTTAAACTCCAATAGTTGTTTTGGGCCTCTGCAACCTTTGCAACTCTTTTATCGTTTTTGTCAAAGCTCGCTTCTTTCCTGTCTTTCGGATCAAGCTCTAATATCATTTTTCTGGCTTGGTTTACGCTTATCCTGTCGTTACCTTTTTTAAGGTATACCACGCGCTGCCACCAGTGTTTACAGTTAACGCCTCCCTTAAAAAGAAAGATGTTGTAACTATCTGTGCCTGAGGGACTTAGCTCCTCATTATAGTTGTAATTAGCGTTTAAATCCTCTTCTCTATATACCTTGTCCGATTCTAAAACCTTGTTACAAAAATCGCGTTCACCTTTTTTAGCTCCAGCGTATTGATATCTAACTTTAAACAAGCTCGTATCTTGTTTTGATTTTTTATTGCTTGTCTTTGGCGTTTGGGCCAATTCAATTAAATTCAAATCACCTTCTGAAAATGTGATCTCATCGCATCTTTCATTTTCTATAATTTCCCAGTCATCGCCAACAACCTCGCCCAAAGAAATAAGAGATTCCACATTGTGAGACGATAAAAAAACAGTTTGCTTTTTTATATCATCCAGTATTTTGTACAAAATCTTATCGATATTATCTATATCTTTTTTGTACTCCTTTGGCCCATCAAGTAAATTTTTACTCATAAACGTTATACTGTATTACACTACCCATCGGCGTATTTTCTATTAAATACTTCATCCTTCTATCTGAATATCTACCAAATAGTTTTTGAACCTCTGCCAGTCTTTCCTCTTTATATCTCCAATAAAGATTAAAATTTTCGTCATTTTTGTATAAGTTCGCTGCATAATCTGCAACCTCTTTATCAGCTAGCTTGGTAGCCTGTTCCCAGTAATCGCTAACAAATTTGCTTCTTTCGTTACCAGAAAAATCTTTTAAAACAACTTCATAAACAACACCGCTAGGCGTTACAACTCTCATCCTATTTAATTTTTGATCTTGAAGGTATATCAAATCCTGTCTTGAAAAACTACTATTGTTAGGATGGTTATGCGTTAAAGTATGCGCTTCTTGTGGCATACCTCCAACATTAACAGATAGCTTGTCACCATCTACTGTTTTTAAAACGTTTCCTTCTTTATCGTATATCACAGCCGTTTCAAAACTTTGATCTTTTATGCTGTTTTCGATCAAGTGCATATTGTTTTCATTTGTCCATCTGCCGTATTTGTCTCGCTTCTGGCTAGGATTAAATGAAAGAGATACACCGGTACCGCCTGTCATAATTTCCTCTCCTGTCTCCAGATTAAATATTGCTATTTGGTTATGCTTTTTAGCTAACCTTAAAGCGTTTTCCATATCTGTAACCGTTACAATATCCAGCCAAGTTGTGCCTGTTTTTTTATCGTACCATGTACCAATCGAATACTCACTATTTTCACCTAAAAGATCAGCGTGCTTTTCAATAAAATCTCTTAGTTGCTGTTCTGTTACATCTTTTCCTTTTATCTTTTCAGATAGTGATTCAAAGGTAGATACTGAAATGGCACCTTTTTTACCAAATAAATCTTTTCCATCTGTTGAAAAGGTACTACCATCATTGGCGTTATGCGACTTTAGTTGATCTTTTAATTGCTTATCAGTTACATTAAGTTTTTCTTTTGAATCTGCCTCACCGCGATTCCCCATTGATCCCCATTTACCATCTGCGCCTCTTTTCTGGTTTGGATCAAAGCCGGCTAGTTTTACGGTTTCTTTTTTATCCTCAACAATCTCTTCAACAATATCTTCAATTTCCTCTGTTAATGGCTTGAAATGCAAGTCTAAATTTATATCAAATTGCTGCAATATATCGGTAATACCATCAATGATAAAATCTTGTTTTGGCTTTATCACTCGCTTCATTGTTTGCTTTTCGCTCATATCCATTTCGTCTGCTACAGAGCTAAATCCGCTTGCAGAAGATAGGCCAACAAGTGAAGGGCTTATAACCCTGTGCGCCGTCATTAACTGGGTTTTACACTCTTTAGTGAGGAAATCCCATTGCTTATGAATATTGTCATTTACTGGAAAAGGCGTGATATCAATTTCTACGTCTCGGCCATTAAACGAAATAATGAAGTTGGAAGCGTTCGAGCTAGACGTAAGCTTCTTTTTAACCTGTCTTTCAAACTCGTCTTTTTCCTCGTCACCCCAGCTTTTACCGTCTGGTATGTTAATTATATAACCAGCAGATAATCCATTTCTTATAGAAGAGATATTCAAATTTGAAATTTCCTCTTCCATTTCAGCATACTGTAAACCGGCTAAATAATCTGGGCTACTTATGTACTCATCGCCAACTCTATACGGCCTACCTACATAAATTTCAATAGCATCTTTTGAAGTTCCAAAAGCTGAAAACTCTTCTGGCCTGTACTTGTTTGTATTTGTCCAATCTTCGCTGTACCAGTAACTCTCAATTTCGCCATCTTCGTTTTTTATAGAAGGTGCAACTAATTGCTTTGGCAAGTGTTTTATACTTGATAAGCCGCCGCCTTTTGTTCTTATAACCTGTACTGAATATTCATTGAATATTTGAAAATCAGCAATAACCTTTCTAAGCTCTTGTGGTCTTAGATATTTTTGTAGCAATGCCCAATCATTAACGCCTTGTAAACCATCCTTAAAATCAAGCCCTCTACCGTATATCAAGCTTATGTATGTGCTGTTTATAGAAGAGTTTGTGGCAGATCCATTATTTCTATCGATAATGTACTGGTAAAAACTATTTTTTGGACCATTTAAAACCCAATTTTTGTTTTTATTTTCTACTATTTGTGGCTTAACGTAGCTGGCCAGTGTAATTAATTTTATATCCATGTTTTAGCTCCAAAAGTATTTACCATCTGTTAACTCAAATTCCTGTGTTACTTGACTGGTTGCATATAATAGGCCTCTATAGAGAATCGTATTGTCTGCGTCTAATATTTTTACTTGATAGCTATCACCACTATTAAAATTATGATCAAAGCTAAAGTTGATTCTCCCTTGATTAACTACAGTATAAGTAACAACAATAAAAGTAACAACCTTTGTAATATCATCTTTTAGCTCTAGCATAAGAGTTGTGCTGCTAGGTGATTTTCTTGATACTATTTCTACATTGTGAGTTACGCCTCTTGGGTTTACAACTATCATATATTAAAAACGAAAAAAGTGATTTATTGTTATAAAAAAACCCTGTTTAATTAAAAACAGGGTTTTAAGATATATATATTTATATAATATTTACGCTACTAAAGCTTTAAAAGCTGTTGCCGTTGCAGAATCTAGTATCGGTGCAAGTGTTGCTGTAGTTGCTACACCAGTTAAGGTATAACCGTTCATATCAGCTTTTGCGCCACCACTGCTTGAAACTACGGTAAAATCCATACCGTCATCAAGTGCCAAAGCGTGAAGTTTTCCGTTTCTATCTTCAACAACTGCTTGCGGATATCCAGCTACTAAAAGATTTAATTCTGCATTGGTTGCAGCATCTATCTTTTTAAGTAAAGTTGTTAAGGTTTGCGTATTTACTCTTGATCCAGTTAGTCTTGATCCTTCCATAGATTGCTCTAAAGTATTACCATCACCTTCTAGCTCGTATTTGAAAACCTCTGTTAATCCAGCATTAACCGCTGTAGCTTCACCAGCTACCACCGTAAACGCATCTTCTATACTATTATATAAATATAAAGCTGTTTGGCCTCCCAGCCCATCTTTGCAGACTTTAGATCTGCCCTGTGTTACATCGCACGCCATTTGTGTTTATATTTTATAAAACATTGGCTATCAGTCAGTTATACCAACCGATAGCTTTTGTTTTGATTAATTAATTATGCTTGTGTAGTCAATAACCATACGATATCCTCACTGTTGTAATAACCTACAGCAGCACCGTATACTAATTTTCCACGTACTTGACCTGTTAAAAGCCCGATAGAATCTTCGTCTACCATTGAAAGCTCGTTCATATCAGATTGTAAACCTGTAGCAAAAACTACGTTTTTAGGTTCAAATATAACGATAGTATTATCTGGTAATCCGTTTACTTCTGTAATTGTGTAACGCCCAAATCTTACTTGCTTCGCTTCTGCGTTACCATCATTTGCAATACCTTTTGATACAAGGTAGAACCAGTATGCTTGAAATACGTCTGGTGAAACTGCAACTGTTAAGTCTTTACGTCTGATTGCTACTGGTACAGCTTCTAGTGCTGCCTTTAAGTGAGCTTCAACGTTTGCTTCTGTTGTAGCTGCTCCAAGTGCCGTAATACCGTTACCAGCTTTTACTACGTTTCCATCTGCTGTGAATTGCTCGATAAGACCAGCAAATTCTCCATCTGTAGCCGCTAATCCGGTCCAGATATCTGTATCGATCTTTTCAGCTTGTGAAGCCAATAATTCCATAGAAATTGCTTCCATGATATCTGCTGGCGCGTTTGGATTTGAAGCACTAGCTCCCATTGAATCCTCACTCCAAGTTTGTCTGAAATCTTCTTTACAAACCTGTATTGGGTTCATTAGTTTTTCAATCTGTAAAACTTTTTCACTCAAAGTAACCGCACCTTCTGGTACGAATCCACAAGAATAATCTGTAGTTCCATTTGTGTATGCGATTTTACGTAAATTCATTTTGTAATTTACGTTTTCCGCTACAGTTAATAAATTTAATCTAAGTGTATCTGCTTCGCGAAAAGCTGCACCGATTATTTCACCAGCCGCTTTTCCAGCGTAGTTACTTGATACTGTTGTTGTTGTTGCCATTTTTTTATTTATTTATTTATTTATTACTTTCTTAATTTTTCTAATAATCTGCCCTTCTTTGTCAATTCTACTTGTACAGGTTTCCCTATAATTGGCTTACTTGCTGGCTGCGCTTTTAGCTCTACCAATTCTGCCTTTATAGATTTTAACTCTAACAATTCTGTATTAACTGTTGCAAGTTGTACATCGTAAGAAGATTTTAGTTCTGAAAGTTTGGCCTCAAAACCTTCGTTTTGTTTGCTCATTAACATTTTCATTACCTTTTCAAATTGAACCTCTTTCATTTCAACCTCTTCTTCTTCTTTTACTTCTTTTTTAGGAGCCTCTTCTTTTCCATCTTTTTCAAGCTTTTCGCCCATTTCCTCAACTCGGCCATCTTTTACTAAGATCATACCAGAATCTGTAGGATATTCACCATCCGGTAAAGATACCTTCTCATCTTCAACCATAATATACAAAGAAGTTCCTACTTCTAAAGTATCACCATCAAACATGATTGTAATATCGCCGCTAGTTACGCTGCCCATTTTAACCTCTTTTTGATTTAAGATGTTTTCTGTAAACCAGATTTCCATCTTTTCAAGAAGATTTTTTTTCTCTTCACTCATTTTTATATTGGATTTTAAATTAACTTCCTGTAAATCTACCATTGCATCAACAGAAAAACCTTTTAGCTTTCCTGTCTTTATATAATCATCCCAGATCTCATCATTGTCAACTTTCATTGTAGCAAGCCATGATCCTTTAGGATAGCTTAAACCAAAGTTAGCCGATTTATCTATATCTGAATTTTCCACTAGCCAAGATTCTACGAAACTAACGCCCTCAATAGGCGTATCATGTTCAAGCTTGGAGTTTAATTGAAACCCAGATTTGAAAAAATTATGTGATAGCTTTTTAATTGTATCTTCTGAAAATACTATATTAAATTCTGTATCGTCTTGTTTTCTGTAGATTAATTGGTTAGGCTGTAAAACTAAACCCATTAAAATACGCTGCTCTTCGTCTACCTTTGAAAGTTTTACAATCTCTTCTTGTTCTGAAAGAGCTATATAATGCTCACCTGTGGCTGGGGCGCTTACTAAACTAATAGCAAAAACTCCATCTGAATTGTCCTTAAACTTAGCTTCAAACGTTTTCATATATTATAAACGATAAATTTTATTTATTGTTATGGTTTTTGTATAGATAATTTCTATAGCCCACTTCCTTCTACTATATTGCGATCAACTTGTTGGGCCGTTGTTACGTCACCAGAAATTACTACGGCCTTAATTGGTTCGTTACCGCCTTGTATACTTTCACTAATTTGATTCGATTCTGTACCCTCCACCAAATTAAAACTTGGCGCTGCTGGTCCAGCTCCTTCGCTGCCTGTAGCTCCAGCTCCAGCTCCACCTTTTCCAAGTGCTTGCAAAGCCTTTTGTGTTGCAACTGCATTTGCTGCTATACTTAATCCAGCCGATACTGTATTTACTGCTGCATAACCTGCCCCTACAACTGGTCCAAATTCTGCCAATGCTCTTGTGTTTGCTATTGACGTATTTTGTATTACTTTAGCCGCACTCACTATGTTATCTGCTATTAAAACCGCAGCCTGTAAACCTTTATTTTCCTCATCTAAAGAGGCTAAGGCTTTTAGCCCATTTACTGCATTTCCTATGGTATTTTCTTGTACTGCTTTTTTTGCATCTGCTACTTCTTCTGCGGTTCTTACATCATCTTCTGCGGCTTTGTCTCGCTCTTTTACTACTTTATCGGAAGCTCCTTTTACTATTTCTGCTATCCTATCCTCACTAGCTTGATATACAGCCTCTATTTGATCCCTGTGAGCGCCTAGCCTCTCTAGTTCTGCGGCATCCTCTTCTGCTTTATCTTCTATTGCTTTTATCTTGGCCTCCAGACCTTGAACACCTATGCCATCAAGTATATCTCTTTTTGCTTTTTCATTTTTTTCAAATTCGTCAAGCTCTAGTTTTCTGTACTTTTCATCTATCAAAGCTAGCTCTTCTCGCTTCCCTTCCTCTATAATTCCAGTTTCTATATTTGCAAGTTTTGCAGCTTTTATAGTTGCATCGTATTTATCTTTAACCGCTTGTATCTCTTTTTCTTCTTTGCTTAAATTGACTTCAAGCGCTTGTTTTTGTAACTTATCAAGATCGCTTAAAAGCTTTTCTTTTGCTTTAATCTTTTCGTCTTTGTCCTTTTTGCTTTGTGGAGGGTTCAATAACAAGTCAATATCTAGCTCATCACCTTTTAGCTTATTAAGCTCTTCTTGTAATTCATTTTGCCTTTGTGCTTCCTCGAGATCCGTTGCTACAAATTTAGCTTTAAGAATCGCTGCCTGTGTAGATTGCCCCAACAGTTTTAAAGCGCCTACTTGTAATTTTTGAGACGTAGTTAATTCAT
>Ga0208134_1001894_pt1 | contig 11634 bp, 7 predicted proteins | sample VirMetDEL_Mar_31_FD_184515 | JGI IMG/M metagenome (GOLD analysis project Ga0208134, IMG submission 184515) | Aqueous microbial communities from the Delaware River and Bay under freshwater to marine salinity gradient to study organic matter... | ecosystem: Environmental > Aquatic > Marine >... | reverse complement strand
CCACACAGCATAATATGTCATAGTCCTTAACACTCCCAATAATTTTATTCTGGCGTCCATGCCCAAACTGAAAATGGTAACACGGAAGGCGCTTGCCTTTCTGTAATAGTAAGCTCGCAGTCTTAACTTGTATCCTGATAAATTCATCATCTTTCCACGCTAATAAATCAACCTTATCTTGCTGGCACATAGATACTCGCCAACCTAATGACAACACAATGGCAGCGGCCTGATATTCACCGATAAGCCCTGTTGTCGTACTCATCCAATGCCAATCGCTTTTGCTGTTGATACCATCACAGTGATAAACAGCCCGACCACCACGCAAGCAAGTGCAAAGACAGCCAGCCCAATCTTAAAACTCTCAATCATCTCTTGATGGGAAAGCGCTGCTTCTCTACGCGCCTTGGCCTGGGCTTCCCTGGCTTCTCGTATTCTCTTAGCACGTTCATCTAATATAGACTGCCAAGTACCAGCACCAAATCTGTGGTCTGTCAATCGCCTGACTTCAGCAACCTGTTCAGCAGCCAGCCTCGCATCTATAATTTCCTTTGCGACACTTTGAACGCCGAACTGGTCTGCTATACCCATGCCGCCTTTCTTGTTGCTTGCAGCCTGGACTTGCTGTTGACCGTTAAGCAACGCGTCTATGTCGCCTGCAATAGCACTAATGTCCTTGGCTGTACCAAGGGCTGACTTAATACCGTCTACGCTTGCCTTGACAAGCGCAATGCCAGCTAATGCAGTGCTAATCGGTTCCATTAAGACAACATTCCCTTCTTCAATGGTTGGCATCGCCATTTTTTAGGCATTAGACCTGATGTCATTTCCCCAACGTCACGACCCATCTCCATCGCACGGCGTTCGCAGGCTGCGCGGGTATCATATGGGCCGCGAGTGTCGTGAAATTCGATACAATCGGTAGGGGTCGCTATCGCGCAGGCCAGTACGATTGCCTTAAACATCTTTCCCTAAAAGCCTCTGGATGGTCTTGGTTTCAAAGATGCGTATCAACACCCAGATACCCGTGAACAACGCTACAAAGTCAGGAACCATAGCCATCCACGCGGCGACTGTGCCTGTGCCAGCGACTACATCAAGGATGACTTTGTTTTCATCGTTCATTAGATTGCATCAGGCCAAGCGTTGATTGGCGCAGGGTCACCAGTTGGCTCACCATCACTATCAACAGGCGTGTCATAAAGTGCCATAAAAGCAGCAAGGTCACTAGCATTGCTGATTGATGTTTCTATCGCTGCACAAGCCGTCCTAACGGCATCTCTATAGGTACTGACTGCGCTTGGAATTGCTGTAGACTTCTCTGATTTCCTAGTCACATACCAGTCGTATGGTGCAAGCTGACTAGCCGCTTGGGCTTTGGCTAGGGCTATGGCGTTGGACTTCAGGCCAAGCGTTACAAGCTGGTTGCCATCAGCGTCATTGACAGGATTACCATCTTCATCAACCTCGTTAACATCTGTCAGTGAGCGAGGAATTAAACTGCCATCAGCATTACGCCCCCAATAGAAACGGTTGTCGTGGGCCGCAACCTCATCTTCCCACGTTAAGCCAATGGCAGCTTTTTCATCTGCGCTGTAATTGTTCCACACGGCAGGATATTGTGTGCCGTTGTTATCGACCCACGCCTTACCAACTCTGATTATTCTGCCTGAGTATTTCCACGGCATCTTAGTTTCTCCTATCGTGCATTAGCAAATTTGAATGGCTGGTCGGCAAAGGCGAGATAGATGTATGTATGACCACTTGAGTTATGATTGTTTCCACTATCTCTCATTTTCATTCCATTACTTAAAAAATCTATATCTATATTTCCAGTTCCCTCTGCATCACTTACATTAGGATATAAACTTTGAGTATTTTGGTCATTAAAAGGGTCTCTTACATTATCAAAAATATTCCAATATTGACTTGCTAATGATGATGTCTTTACCATAACCCAAGCTGGTCTAAACCCTGTGTAAACAAACGTGCCATCTGCATTTCCGTTTCCAGTGTAGCTGCCGACCTTTGAGTAGCCTTCGACTGAGTGAAACGCATAACAGATATATGTGTGTGCGGTGTTAACATAGTCTGATGCGCTAACTGAAAATACGCTTGATGTTGGTGACGTTATCCAAAAATTAGAACTTGTTTCTGCTTGCGTCATATTCAAATAAACTTCTTTACCCGCCCCTAATGCCTCGTGATAAACAGCCCATCCGTTAGCAGCGTTTCTGCGTTTTACAATTAACATTTGAGGTACAGAACTTAATCCGTGTGCAATGGTTGCGCCGGAAGTAGCGTTGCCTGTGTAACTAACAATACTAAATCCAGCCGTTGTATTGACCTGACCCTCGCTGTCAATCGTGCCAACGCCTGTTGCTGAAGCATCGTTGCTAAACGCTGTGCCAGCCAGCCAGTTCCAAGCAACAAATGTTTGGCTGTTTTCGTTAAAATAATAATTTGGTGAACCTGTCCCATCTACGCCAGTAAATCCATCACTGTCAAAAGATGACAAATAACCGTATTGGTCACTATTGCCGCCACCCTCTGCCTGTGTGCTGTTACTGGATAACTCTTTATCATTCCCTACACCGCGAACACTATCATACAATACATGACCAATAGCTTGTCCGCGTTGCTTTGCCCACACAAAATCAGGACTGAAGCCAACTCCACTTATAGCACGACTGCTTGCGCCATTGCCTGTCCACAGCACCGTATTGAAATACTCAGTGCCATCAATAATTTCTACGTCTGGCAAGTTCTGCGAACACAAAGCAAGGAACCCGCTTGGCGGTGCGTAGGCAAAGCTGCCGTGACCGTTGCTATCTGCGTTGCTGTTGGATGTGGCGTGATTGCCAGCAAAGCTGCTGTCTTGACCAAAGTTCAGAATTTGAATATTTGCACCATTAGGGCCAAACCACGGAATTAGTGTTACACCTTGCATTGCTGACGCAATCGCATAACCACCGCTGCCACCAGACGGGTCACCGCTGTTTTCCCAAGTACCACCATCTGCCCTAAAATGAAAAATGTTGTTGTCTAGGTCAATTGCGAAGCTAAACAAATATGCAGTGGAGTTATACCTATTTGTCGTTGTGCCTATAGTTGAGTTCAAGTAATAGACTGAAGCACCTTGCTGCAATGCCATAGAACCAGCGGTATTATATACACTCATTGTGTGGCTAAATGATTCTGGCTTGCAAATCCCAACGGCCCAATATGAACTATCCCGCCTGTTTGAATAAACCTCAAAATAATATTTGCCGCCAGTTGGCATACCCATTGATGCTAAGTAGTTATAATAATTAACGCCGCTACCAGTGACCTGCAAGTTACCTTCAGCAAATGTGTTGTTACTTGTGCTGGATAAAGGATTGCCGACAGCAAAGTTATTTGTTGGCACATCAGGCACACTATCCCGATAGTCAAGATTCACAGGTGTCCAGTTGTTGCCGTTGGTGCTTACATCTTTGAAGAAGGCTGCTTCTCTGGTATCGGCAAAAGCCATGTAGATATATGTCGCACTGCTTTGGTTGACATCGCCATAATTTGAATTTAGCTCAAATCCATCCGAAAGAAAATCTACTGAAAAGCTACTATTGTTTGCAAACTCAGCGTCACTACCATTTGCCACCAGTGCATCATTGCGAGGGTCTACCACGCTGCGTGTATTGTCCCAAATAGCCCAATTACCACCAGACACGGTTGTACTTTTAATCATAAGCCATGCGGGTTTGAAGCCTAGCCCTGTCACTTGTTTTCCCGCACTGCCTGACCCTGTGTATGAACCAAACTTACTGTAGCCAGAAATATCTGTCCAACAATACGCTATCATTTCATCGCCGTTGGTTGCGGCACTTGTATTATATTCAAAAACTGTAGAAGTTGGAGTAGTGTCAAAGAAACCAGCCACTTCAGCACCAGTGCTATTCAAGATTAGTCGTTTGGAAGCCGCAGATAGTCCTGAATGATAAACATCCCAGTTGTATGCTGTAGTTCTTGATTTTATGAGTATCCAAGTTGGGACTGCGCCTAGCCCATGTGCAATAAGATTGTCAGCAGAAGTGCTGTACGTCCATTTAATTATACTGAAACCTTTTGCCGTGTTTGTTTTGCCTTCAGAATCGACATTACCAACACCTGTTGCTGAAGCATCGTTAGAAAAAGAAGTGCCAGCTTCCCAGCACCAAGCAACCATATCGTCAGCAGAACCGTTTACTCCAGTGTTATTACCAAGCGTAAACCCATCGCCATCAAAAGACTTTAGTGTTTGAGCAGCAGAATATTCCGCATTAGTTAAGTTGCTGTATAAATCTTTGAGTGCGCCACGATTTACATCAAACAGATAATGTGCTGTAGCGTCTGTCCTATCCTTAATCCAAACAAATGAAGGGCTGAAACCTATACCAGATATAGAATTATCTGCGCCTGTTCCTGTCCAAGTAACAGTATTGAACCCCTCAGAAACAACATCATCCTTGAAAGTCAGGTGAAAACCATTGGTTCCGAATGTCAGGCCGCTAGTGTCTTTTGGAATCCAGATGCCGTCCTTAGTCTCACCAAAGCTGTCGGCAGTCAGGGCCGTTCCGTCAATAAAGTTTATTTCGGCTAGGTAGCCATCAAACTGATACGAAGCAGAACTTGCTCCTGCAATATATTCACCAATCCCGTGTAACAAAGTATGGTTAATCGGTAGGTCTGTGTTTTGGCTTGGAACCGAATAAGAACTAAAAGTTTGCAATTCGCCGTTTACATAAAATTTAAGTCTATCAGACGCAGTGCTTTGCGTCATATCAACAGTCACAACAAAATGATACCACGCAGATGTATCTCTAAACTTAGCGTCTGTCGTACTCTCATACCAACTGCCAGTGTTGAAGCCAATAACAATGTTATCGCTTGAATTAAACTGCATTTCTGTTCTAATGTTAGAGCTATTATTTAATGTGCCAGCCGACATCCCCCAATGTGGATTATCTGCACTTATTTTTCCCCTTTTTACCCAACTGCTGTATGTAAAGGTTTTTCTATTTCCAGCAGACGCAGGGGTTCTGGTTAGATACTGACCATCGCCATCGTCAAACTTTAACGACTGGTCAAGCAGTAGCTTGTAAAAGCCTGTTGACTGTTCTCCAGCACCCGCTGCTTTGATTAAAGACATACTAAAATCCTACGTTAAGATGGCTGAACCGCTGACTAGGATAGTGTTGTTACCGCTGGCTGCACTGCAATAGTAAGCCAAGTGATATGTGCCTGTGGCTGAGATAGCTGTTAGCACATCAGCGTTGATGGCTACTGAGGCGTGGGCTGCAATCGTGTGGTTGCCGCCATTTACGAACATGATGTTGCCAGATTGCCCCGCCGCTGGGTTGGTAAAAGTCAGCGTCAGACCGCCAGCCGTGGTGCATTTGAAATCATTACCCACAGCCAAGTCAAAGCTGCCATCATTGTCTGTGGTAACGTGACCCACAGCCCTGCCGCTAACGCCCACATCATTATTGAGTGTGAATATGCTTGTGCCTGTTGCAATAGAAGCAACCGTAGTGTCAGCATCGTTCTTAATTGTAACGTCAGTGCTTGAGCCTTGGCCTGTTAATATTAGCCCCTCTGCACTGGTATAACCGATTGCAGCGTTATCCCCTGCAGAAGTGTCAGCAGTGGCTTCTAGTGTTTGACCAGTAACCACACCAGTAGCAGTAATATTACCAGTGCCAGTAATATTGTTACTATTTAAATCTAAGTCACCACCAAGCTGCGGTGAAGTATCTTCAACAACATTAGACAAGCTACCAGAACCGTCTTGACCGCTATAGCTAAACTGTACTGTAATGCCATCGCCGTTGCTAAACGTGCCATTGCTAACAACGTGGGTTACAGCAACCTTGCTGTAGCCAGATGCGTTAGTAACCGCACCGCTAACCTTAAACATAGCATAGGTACTAGCAGTGCCTTCCTTGGTTACAAGCAGTATGCCCCGCGCTGTTGTATTAGATACGTCATCCCAAGACTGCACAAACGTACTGATGTCCACACCGTTGTCATCATTATCATCAACAAATATTACGCTTGCGGAACTGATTGTGCCGTTGTTAAAGGCTAACTTGCCCCCACCTGGGTCAGCATCAGATGTGCTGTTACTAAATGTTAAAGCCAAGCCAGCGTTAGACCCAGCAGCACCAGTTGACCCTGTGTTACCAGTAGCCCCTGTGTTGCCTGTTACAAGCCCAAAGGCTAATGCTAACGCGCCAGAGCTTGCAGTATAGGTTGCGCTTGCTGTAGGCGTTCCACCAGCACTCACGGCTGATACAGACGATGTAACTGTGTCTACTTTACCTTCAGTAACAACCAAGTCACCAGAACCATCAAACCCAAGTATCTTGTTAGCTCTTGCTGTTGCATCGGCAGTAAACTCAGAGGTAGCAATCACATTGGTTTGTGAGACTTTTAAAGAACGCCCAAGCTGTTCTTCTAGTTCCTGTGTAATAAAGGTTAGCTTATCAAGCGCATCTTCATGGCTGTCAGCAGGGAACGGGTCATTCGCCACATAATCTGTTAGCTGGGTACGGGCTGTATTTCTAATTAAAACAACAGTTTCACCAGATGCAGGGATATTGCCTGATGTAAACGTAACATTACCACCACTTGCACTACCAACACCTGATACAGCATAATGCGTGGTTTTTGTCTTTACTGTTTCAGCACCAGTCGAATCAGTACGGATGATAACCGTAATATCGTCATCATCGAATATCTTAAAATCATAAGGAAATTCGTCATTGCTGCCATCGCCGCTGGCGCTTTTCCTGGTTGTGGTGCTGCTAACTGTCATTTCAAACTCCTAGAGTATATATACCTTATTTTGATGATTTAAGAAAGCACTGGCTTATTTAACGTATTGAGAGGGTGGAAAGTAAAACTCTTGGTCGGTGTCTTTTTTCATCCTTCTCTCCATCCTTTTAAAGTAGCCAGGGTTTACAAACTCTGTCAGTTCATACGCAAACAAGTAATCTACAGCCAACTTTCCGTAAAACAGATTCATGTAGGGTGTGTTGCGCAGCATTAGCTGTGCTGCATTACCAGCCGCATCATCACCATCTCTAAACTTTGCATAAAGTTTTAAAATATCACCCGCTGTACCAAGCGTAGGGCCAGCAAATGTTTCTAACGGAGACTGCCCGTATCTGTTGAACTCACCAAATATAAAGTCACCGTATATTCCAGCGCCGCCGCCTTGCGTAAACGCCCTAATAAAAGCATCCTTGCTTTTGGTAAAATCGTCAGAGAATACTTCCTGTGGCTCTTTGCCCTTTAATATGTCCTTGGTGGCTACTGATATGTAACCCATAGCAGTAGTGCCAAGCATCATTTTAGCAACGCCAAGTTTACCGCCAGACTCTAGCTGCCGCCCTATTCCCTTAGTAACATAGGTAATTGGAAAGCCTTTAAGCTGCATAATCATTCGCACAGCCTCACCCAGCACAGTGCCTCTCTCTGTGCCTTGGTTCATTATGGCACGCTCACGCGCACCTGGCGTTGGTATAGCTGTGTCGGCGCTGTCCGAATAGTAAGAGGCTATCTTTGTGCGCAACTCATCTTTGTATTGCTGACGCATATCGTCAGTAACGTCCAGCGTTCCACGCAAGTCTCTGATAATAGGGTCTATTTTCTGGTTGTCTATGCTGTCTATTATGTCAGTAGTAAGGTACCGCCGACCGTCTGCCATTGTTAGGTCTAAGTCACGAAACAAAGGCCACTCAGTTTCACCAATGTTGTACAACCCCAACAAACGCTGGGTAGCCGCTGGCACTTGTGAAAAATCTTTCTTAGTGTAGTTTGCCAAATCTGCTGAAAGCATACGGGCAAGACCAACTTTTTGCGTGTGGTTCCACCACTGCATGCCGTTTAACTTGAAAAATGTTTGTTGCGCTTTTGATATTTGCCCAGGCGCACTGTCGTTTGCGCTAAACCTAGAATGTATTTCTGCCAGTTCGTTCTCAACGCCAATGTTCAAAAGCAGTGCTAGTTCTTTTTGTTCTTCGCTATTGAATATTCTAAACGTATCTCTTAGCGCAGTGGCGTATGCGCCAAATACACCGCGTTCTGTGTTTGAGTTTATAAATGCAGCCTTTGTAGCTATATCAGAAAATGATGATATTGTTGCCATGCCTAACTTAGACATAGCCTGCAACGCCCGTAGCCCTGACGCGATGCCAGACCAAGTGACGCTTGTTCCTAGTATTGGTGCGCCTGCACCGATGGCCCTAGTTGTTCCATCTAGTTCAGCAAATTGATTTCTCAAAGCCCGTTCACTAAACTTCTCAAACAGTTTTGGTTTTGCCTTTAGCGGCATTGGTGCATCTTTAACTATTCTGTCAAACATGGCTTTTGGGTTTGTGCCAAATGTTTCTATTAAGCCAATGTTCTGCGCATCATGGCCTAATCCAGAATACACGGCTTCCCGCAAGGGTTGGCGGCTAAATTTGTTAGCGTACTGAAATGCTGACTCACCATTCTTAAAATGTATTAACCTTTCGGCACTCATTTTCTTCGCAAGATTTGCGTAACCTTTGTAACCACCAAGAGGGTCTAAGCTGCCATCTTGCCCATAAATACCATCGGCCTTCATATGGTTGCCAGACACTAAGTTGTCATACATAGCGCCTAAAAACTCGTCCTCTGACATATCCTCCGGCTTGTTCATGTAAGTCTTCTTGGTGTCTATGCGTTCCTTAACAAAGTTAATCCAGTCTGTCTTGTCCTGTTCAAGCCCCTTGCCGCGCAGCAGTAGCGGGTCATGGTTCTGCCTTACGACATAATTAGACAGTTCCCGAATAGCTGCACCAGCACGGTTTTTCCTTTTTAACATTTGGGTTTGCACTTTTTGTATAGCTTCGGCTATCTGTCTAGCCTCTTTATTCTTTGACGAACCTAGCCCATCAAACATTTCTTGGTATATTTTACCGTCCAAATCACCGCTTTTGAAAATATCTAAGTTATCATGGCGTTTTAACTCAGCCACTAAACCGCCAGCATGTTCAAGAAGAATGGCTTTTTGCTGGGCATCAACGCTAAACAATCCACGCCTTGCATCGCCCACCATTATGGCTGACAAAACTCTTTGCGGGTTGTCGGGGTCTGACTTTAAAGCAGTCATTACCTTGCCGTATACACGGGCATTGATTAGTGCGTTGCGCTTTTTAATAGCCGCGTTGACTTTTGCCTGGGTTGATATTTCCGTCTGGGCTTCCAAGACAAGCTTTTGTAACTCAGTTTCCCCATCAACAGCCCCACGCCCATCAATTTTTCTTTTGACAGATTTAAGTATGTCGTTGATTTCTTCTTTGGGTACTTGGATGCCACCGTCAATAGCAACCCTAAGAACCTCTGCTGCGCAAACTTGAATACTCATCCTCTATAATTCCTATTCATACAAACTACACCAGCCCGTGTCATATCGTCATAAACTGTGTCTGCTTTTGTTACCAAGTCGTTAGCGTCATCAATAGCATCAATGAAGTCTTTAGGGATAACAACGCCAGCATCTGCCATCTGGTCAACGTCATTCTGCAATAATTCATTCTCACGATTCAAAACAACAGGGTCAACGTCAGGTAGTGTTGTGCCATCTTTATCCATCTCATCAAGAATAGGCTTTGCGTCAGCATCTTCACCCAAATTGTAATCGTGAATCTGTGATTCTTGCTGTAGCTTTACAGCCTCTGCCTCTGTCAGTTCGCCGCCATCGTATACAGGCATTGTGTTGGCATCTTCCACACGCCCTTCTACTGCACTTGTATTAAAATCAATATACTCTTGATTGTCTGCGGCCTCTTGTACCGCCCTTAAAAAAGAATCGTCATCCAAACCTTTTGGGTCTATGCCGAACTGTCTAGCTGCGGTTTCAAGCTGGGCTGCGTCCTCAAATGCTTGGACTTGCCCGACATCAGCATCGGAATATTGTTTGACGCCATCACGCGCCTCCAACTCAATCAATTCAAGTAAGTCGTTGATACCTACATCGTCTGGCACACCTTCCATTGCTGGCGGTAAAAAGCCTTCTTCTCTCGCCATGGTAAGCATATCGTCCAAGGTCTTTCCACCTGGTCTGACTTTTTCAGTGACTTTCTTTTTGCCGCGAACTTGTGTTGTTGCCGCTTGGTTTTTGTTTGCAATCCCCTTGTACCGAACACCAGCAGCCCGTTTAACTTCTGTAATAAGTTTTTCACCAGTCCATATTCCACCCATGTCGGATATGAATTTTAACAGTGACCGAGGTTCTTTTGCCTTTAATATTTTAGGAAGCGCTGTTCCCTTACGCTGGACATCTGGGGTGTCTGGCTTGGCCTCTCTACGGGCAGTCACCTGTTCGCTAGTAATCTCTCCCGTGTCAGGGTCTACAACTCGTTCAACAGCAGCAACGTCTGGCTTGTCTCTGGCTATTCTTTCGTTTGCGCGTTGAAGCGTATCGTCCAAAGACTTGGCTTCAGTCTGCGCTATAAGCTGTCCTACTTGTATTGGCTGACCTGATGCGGCTTGGGCTACTGACCTTGCTAAAGCCTCATCTTTTGCAGCGGATGCCTCAATTCTGTCGGAAAGTTTGCCTACGCCGTAATGTATACCACCTCCTAGAACACCGCCGAACGTCAAGTTTAAGAAGCTGTCCATCAAACCATAGTCAGCGTCCATAGATGCAGCCATGCCAAAACCGTACTGTTCTGAAGCAGCCTGACCAATAATCAATGGCTCTAGTATAGCCGCACCAGCAGTACCGTTCACAGCGCCTGCGGCAAGCCTACCGCCAGCTTTGCCATACTTGGCTGTCATTCTGGCTGTCATTGTTGCCATTCTAGCCGCGCCAAGGGCGGGTATAAAACCACTTGCTACATTGAGTGGGTCAACTAAAGAACCAGCAAAACCAACGCCGAACTGCGCTGCCATTAATCCAAACCCGCCCTTTGACCTAGACAACGTAGAGTTTATAATTCCCCTTTTATCACTACGGTCAGCCATTATCTGCGCTAGACCTTCAGTGATACCTGTCTCATCAACTGTAATACCTTCACGATAAAACTGGCTTTCTGCCCATTCCTCTGGGGTCAGCAATTTTCCGGCCTTGGCCTTGCCATCATACTGTTCAAAAAATCTATTTGCTGCTGCACCAGGGTTGTAATAAAGAGTGTCATCCAAAGTTGCGCCAAGCACATCTAACGTGCCTACCTTTGAGTTACTGTAGTAGCTATCGTGAGAAGCTCTATCAAAACTCTGCTCTGGAATATACATATCAACCATTAGAATATTGGCCTTTGCGCCTGTGCCTCGATGACTTTAGTAGCTTCAATTCTACCCACACCGAAAACTGGACGCTCTTTGTCTAATAAATTAGCCTCATCAACATTTGCCTTAACGTCAGCAAAATCAACCATGACAAACATATCCTGTGGCTTCATAACAGCCCCAGCGAAATCTTCTATTGGCGTCTTCCTCGGAACCATATTTCCATTCTGGTCTACCAGGTAAGCGCCTTGGTTGTCTGATGTAGTTACCCAATAGCCTGAGTTAGCCAACTCAGAAGCATACGCTTGTTCAGCTTGGGCTGGTGGTAGGTTTCTACTAAACGGCGAATCGGCT
>Ga0208134_1001893_pt1 | contig 11636 bp, 7 predicted proteins | sample VirMetDEL_Mar_31_FD_184515 | JGI IMG/M metagenome (GOLD analysis project Ga0208134, IMG submission 184515) | Aqueous microbial communities from the Delaware River and Bay under freshwater to marine salinity gradient to study organic matter... | ecosystem: Environmental > Aquatic > Marine >... | reverse complement strand
GCATCTAAAATAGCATCTACTTCAATATCGTATTGCTCTTGACTTATTTCTTGGTTCATTAAAGACTGATCTAAAGCCTCTAGTCTTTCATTAGCCGCTTCGCTTAAAGACGGCTGAAAAGCTCCCCTGGTTCCTCCTACGTCTCCTACAGCTTCAACAATATCTTTTGATAGTTCGCCTTTTTCAACAGACTTACTGTACTCACGCATAAAGTTGTATACATCTTTACCTGTGTCAAACTTTATCTTTTTAAACCCAGCAGCTCTAAAAATAGGTAGCAAAAAATCACCAATTTTAGTAAATAAATTTTCGTTATACTTTATTTTCTTTTTATTAATAAGATCAGAAAATACAGTAAAGTATTCGGTATTGTACATACCCCCGTCTGCTTCGTACCCTCTTGAATTCATAGAAGCTTCAACATCTGCTAAGGTTTTTTCGTCTAAACTGTTTTTAAATTCAGCAACTCTTTCACCTTGTTTTTTGCTGTCGCCAATCATTGCGTTTAAAATAGGGTGCAGTACTTCGTGAGAACCTACGCTTACTTGTTTGGTTTTAGCAGCTACATCTTTGTTTATATAAATAACACCGTTTAAAGCAAAACCTCCTGTTACATTAAACTTCTTTTTATCTTTAGGGCTGATGTTTAATCCGTCGGCTTCTATTTGTTTTTCTAAAGCCTCTGTGTTTTCAACAGCTTTTGTTTCTAAACCTATTTTAGCGCCTTCTGTTTCTGCAAACCTAACTGTAGAAGCAACTTTTCTTTTCTCAATCGCAGCATCGATCTTTCTTTTAGTTTCCTCTATTGCGGCTGTTTTTTCTTTAGCTACATTAGACTTCCTACCAGGTTTTCTATACTTGCTTGTAATACTATCAATGCTTTCGTTAAGTTCTTTTACCCTAGTTTGAGCACTTCTAGTGTCGTTACCTTTTAAAGCTTTTCTTTCTTTTTCTAGTTCAAATAATTCTGCTCTATCTGCGTCTTCCGTTACTTTAGAGTCAATGTTTGCTTCAAGAACAGCGTCTTCTCTTTTTTGGTTTATTTCTTTTGAAAGTTTTTCGTCTTTTTCTATTTTAATATCCATCCCAGCTAAGTCTTCCGCAGTAGCAGACTCAACAACTTCTTTGACTTTATTTTGACTTACGTTTTCTCCGTTTATGCTATACTTGCTAACTTTCATTAAGCCAGGTGCTTGTGTAACCGCTGCAACAGGCGCTCCACCGATCCCAGCGATACCTTCAACGATTATTTCTTTAGCGTCCATTTCCTTGCCTTCGATAGCTAAACCAGCTGCTTCACCCGCGGCACCACCTATCATTTCTCCAACTCCTAGCGTAGCTTTTCCTGCTACGTTGGCAGCAACTCCTCTAGCTGTGGATGTTGCTCCTTTTCTAATAGCTCCAGATACTGCTCCTGCAGCTCCTCCAGACAAAGCAGTAGCAATACCTTCAATAGCACCAATAGTCATACCTCTAGCAAGAGAAGTATTCCTTATTTCAGAAAACTTTTCTTCATCTGATAAAAGCGTTTTAACATTTTCAGCATTGAAAGCCATATCTTCATCAGCAAGCTTTTCTTGAACTCTACTTGCAAATGTAATTAAAGATTCACTTAAAGCGTTCGCACCTCCCATATACCCAGCAATACCAGCAGGTAAAGCTCCAACACCACCTACAGCGGCGCCTGCACCAGCAGCAACAGCTCCTGTAGCTAAACCAGCAGCAGCAGCTTCTTTACTAAAAAGCCCGGCTAAAGACTGAACCATTACGCCTGTAAAACCTGCAATACCCTCGTCTTTAATAGCTAAAAGAGTTGACATAGCTGCGTTTTCTCCTTCGCTTTTGTATTTATCGTAAGACTTAGACCAGTCTTCAAATTCCTTAATACCAGCAGCCGATTGATAAGTATTTACAGCCTTAACAAAGTCTTCATATTGAAAATCTTTTCCTTGGCCACCATTATACATGATAGAAGCAATTTCGTCGTAAGCATCTTCTCTAAGGCTACCGGATTTCCATCCTTGTGCTATAGCTCCAAAAAAACCAGAACCGTCATCTTCTTCTTCGGATTCTACGCTTTCAATTTCGTCCTCTTCTAATACCAAAGAAGTATCCTCCAAATTGGATTCCCCACTTTCTATCTCCTTCCCCGCACTTACAGAACTTTCTACGGTGTCCAGGTCGTTTCCCGGTTCATCTTCTTCTATTGTTAAGCCTTTTTCTAAAGCTTTATTTATGTAATCTTCAAATGAAACTCCATTTTCATCTGCTGCTGCTTGAATTTCGTCGTTGTCGTATTCAACTCCGTTAAAAAAATACTTTGGCATAATTTAATTTTTATAATTTAGGTAAAGGTTGTTTTGATGCTACTTGTTGCATGTCACCTGTAAACTGGCCTGCTATTTTAGCCATAACCTGGGAAGGCGAGTCATCAGCTTCTATTCTAATTTTCCACCCTTTTCCGTAATTAGAGTTTGTTATGGTGTAAGAATTTAAAAATCTTTTTCCATCAACTTCTTTATCTGCTGGTGTTACAGTAAATCCGTAATCTTCAAATACTTTTCCAGCGTTTTGCATATTTATTTTACCAGAGCCTACTGCTTTATTAATCTTTTTATTTAGGTCATCACCGTTTTTATTCCACCACGAGTTTAATTTTACTTGTGTTTTTTCAGAAGCGGTTTTAGTAGGTGCAGCTTTTATGGTATCTGATATTAATTTACTTTGAGGTATAACGTTTTTTATAGTATCTTCTACAAGCCATTTTTTTACAGCCATTACTTGCTCTGGGTTATTGTTATCAAAAATAGTGTTTTGACCCATTCTATCTACCCAGGTTTGGTTCGCTATATTGTAACTGGATCTTTTTCCAACCCAGTCAAAGCTCCCGTTGTTCATTAATTCTTGCGTAGCTTTTTCTACATTTATTTTTTCTTCAGCTATAACCCTTGAACTTCCGTCTTTTAATAGTACTTTAGTACTAATCGTTTCTTTCCATGCAGCTATATTTGGGTCTAATATAGTTTTGCTAGCCGTCTCTTGAAAATCTTTTACAGGTTCTATAGTTTTTAAAAGCTCTTCTCCCGCCTCCAACGCAGCTGTAGCATTGTCTAAGTCTAATCGGTAATCTGATCCTTCTAAGGACAAAAAAGTAGAGTTTCCTTCTTTAAATATTCTTAATTTAGGGTCGCCGTTGTTATATGCGCGAATAAGATTTTGCAAAGGCGCTCCTGTAGACTTGCTTATATACCCGTCTTCACCAGGGTTTTTAGACATAGAGTCTTTAAGTTTTTTTGATAGAAATTCTACGGTTACAATGTTTCTACCGTATTTTTCTACGTTCCCTGTTATTTCGGTCTGTCTTAGCAAGTTAGCGTCTCTTTCAGAACCAGAAAGCAAAGGCAGATTTCTTTTCAAATCTCTAAGCTCAAGACTTTCTTCTCTCATCATTCCTGCAAAAGAAGTTTTTAAAGCTGGGTTTTCAGAGCCAGGAAGCTTACCTATATTATTACCTAAAGCAATAACCATTTCGTCTTCTCTTTTTTGTATTTTTTCTTGCTCTATCCTGTCTTCCTCGATTTCGACTTTCATATTATCAAAAGCTTTATCGAGCCCTTCTGCGAAAGGATTAGCTGTGGAATCTAAAAATTGTTTTGGGTTTCTATATGACATACTATGTACTTTTTATTTTATTTATTATTTTTTGTACCAGTCTTTACCTCCGCTTTTAATAGCGCCGGCAATTGGACCAACAGCACCAACTGCACCAGTAACTAATCCTGAAACCGCTTCGTCCTTGGCATTTTGAGCAGCTTGTAAGTTTGCGTTCGCTCCATCTACTTTTGCTTGCGCTCTATCTAATGCTACTAATTCTCTGGATTCCTGTTCTTGGAAAACGTAGTCTTTGCCCATTGCTTCAGCTTGCTGCATTCTTTTAGCTTCAGCCATATCAATACCTTGCAATCTTAATTGCTCTTCCATTTTTATATCGTTAACTCTTTGCTCTCCTTGAGCTTTTAACTTTTGGTTTTGTGCTTCTTGAGATTCTATAGAGGCAGATATACCTTTTTTACTTCTTAAAGCAGCTTGAGCTAAAGCGGTAGCGCCTCCTGCACTTGCTCCAGTAGCCCTTAGTGTATCTAAAGTGTTTGCTAAAGCGAGATCAGCTTCTTCTGCTTGGAATTCTGCTGCTTGAGTAGCTACTCCTAAATTAGCATAAGCATTTTTAGCCATGCCACTAACATCTTCTGCTAGTCCGGATATATTTTCATAACCTTCGTAAGGGTTTACGATTTTCTGCCTATTAGCTTCTAGTTCGGCAAGCTGTGATTCCGCTGTACTAAGCCTACCTTTAGCTTTTTGCCTTTTTTGGTTTGCTCCGATAGCTCCAATGCCTTTTGATACTAAGCCCCCAATAGCTGCTGTTACTACTCCCATTTGTTATAGTTTTTTAGTTATTTCGTGAGAAGGGCTCGGATCTACCTTATAGCCCATTCTTTTATGCGTATTTGTTAATTGCTTATTTCTACCTATTGTAAATATGTATTTGCTTCCTTGATCTTTACAAACTTTTTCAGCTGTGTTTATTAAAAGCTCAATAGCTTCCTGCCTGTTGTTTTCTCTGTATTCAGGGTTAGATACTATCCACTCTAATAAAACAGCTTTAGAATTTGTAAAATATATAAAACCAGCAACAACCGGAATATCATTGCTATACACAATTATACCTCCAGTTCCGTTATCTGGTAAAAAATCTTTAGGTGGATGTTGCCACCCTTTCCAATTAGACCACCAAGAAACCAATGTATCCCAATCAGTTTCTTGTAGCTTTCTAGTACTTAATTTCATTTAATATAATTTAATACGCGGACTCTACATAATTAGAAGATACCGCAAATAATTCTTTTGTACCGCCTAGGTTTGTTGTATCATCTGTCTTCATTTCAACCGTAGCAAAATAACCTTTTATACCAGTCATAGCGCTACCAAATACAACCTCATTTGCTTGAGCAATAGTGTTATTCTTTATAATCGCATGGTATTTATTTTCTTTCCGAGTAAAACCAGCATTGTATAAAGGTTGAATAGTAGCTGCTGCTCCAGTGTTAGGAGTAGGTGTTGCCGAATCATAAGTACCTTCTAATCTGCTGTAAATAGGTAATCCAATATCACTTGAGCTGTTTATAGAAGTTACTTCCCAGCCGTCGCTGCCTTCGTAGTTTATTGTTTGAAAGTTTTTAGATACAGATGCTTTAGGATTGAATACAAACTTAACACTAGAGTCGAAAGCTACGCCATAAAAAGTATTTTTACCTGTAGAAGTAGGATCGTAAAAGTTATGTACGTAAAGACTATTACTGTTTGTGGTATAAAACATGTTCTTTAAGTTAAAAGCAAAACTTGGCTTGTAAGAATAAAGACTAGTCCACCCGTTAACAGAATCGTCAAAAGATAACGTTTTATAAGCTATGTTGTCATTAGCAGACTGCAAAGAAACAACGTAGTTTTTATTATGGACATCAAACCCTCCAATAGCTTTACCTTTAGCGGTAGCGCTATCTAAATTAATAAGGTTGTCTCTAAAAAAGTCTTTCATTCCGTATGCAGAAATTTCTGTTATACCATCTCTAGAAAGTCTTAAAACTGCATTTCTGTTTTTGTCTGTAAAGTATTTTCTATAACCATAAACAGCAAAGCTTTCAGGGTTTGTACTTATACCGTAGTTTCCAGCATAAGAAACAACTTGCCCTATAACCATTGCACCTGAAGTTGTTAAAGCAGTTCCTTCGGCTGAGTAAATAGCGTCTTTATCTATCAATGCTTTACTAACTTTATTTTCTTGGAATATTATAAGATTAGTGTCTTCTGCGTATAACTTTTGAATAGTACCATTAGAAGGGTCTAAGCTTCGTGTTATATCTTCTCCTACTGGAAACTGGTTAGTGTTGTTTATATCTGTTCTACTATTATATATTCCTGAATAAATTAATCCGTTGCCTAATAAAGAACCTCGGTTTGTTTCTTCAACAATATAAGCTTTTGCTCCAAAGTCTACACTTACATTATTATAACCTCCTCTAATTCTAGATTCTTCTATATACCAGTTTCTAACAGGGTTGGGTTCTGCTGCTGTTGCATATTTCCAAACAGGGATAGCCTCGTCATTTGCACCCGTAGCCGTAGTGTCTACAACTTTGCTTAGTATAAAAGAGTTGAAATATTTTACTTCTACTATTGCTGCCATATATTATTTTTAATTTGAAAATACAGATCTAGACTCTTCTGTCCCGGGTAATCTATATAGTTGAATGTGCTGAGTTCTATAAGTAGTTGTCGTTTGAGGTGGATTCGTAGATCCGTTGATTAGTGTAGTTTTAGAATTAAATATCGCTAAAGAGTCAGCATAGCCAAAAAGAATTTCATTTTTTTCATTATAAACAAATTCTAGCGTCGAACTAGCCCCCATAGAAAGATTTCTATTTGCTGTAGAAACAATGGTGTTTATATTACTGTGTTTTGAATAAGTATTGTCCGAGTTTTCTGTTAATTTAAAGTATGTTTCAGTGATTGATCCGGTTGGATCCTGAGGGCGAATAACTCCATTATAAGTAATTACATTGCTATAACCAGCTTTTAGCGTAAAAGAATCACCTATTTGTGAGCCGACAAGAGGTTCGGTTATTTCAATACTGGTTATAAGGTTAGAAGCTACAGTAAACGTAATCAACCCTACAGGGCCTCCCCCAAGCGGTGTTGTATAAGTACCATCCGCAAGACCAGCCATAGTAGTTGAGTCTACTGAAATAATATTGTCTGTACTTGTAAGGTTACTGTTGTTTTGTTTTTGAAAAAAATCAGGGTTATAGTATTGATCGCGAACTACACAATTTGCAGCGGTAGCGCCACTAGTAATTTGACCCGCGTAAATAAGCATAGGAGCAGCCATAGATCCCGTCATGTAGTCTTTAGTTATAGATCTAACATTAGAAGCTGTAATTGCTTGAGAAGTATTGTCAGCCATTTGACTGTCAATAGCGTCGTCTATTTGTTTTTTAGTAAATGATTTTTGTGTTGCCATTTTTATTTGTTAAAGATTAAATGCGTCTGTAAATTGCGCGGAATCAAATTCTCCTTTTATAAAGTTTATTGTTATTTCTCTTGTATCAGTAGCTCCTCCCGCGTCCGTTAATACTATATCAAACGTATACTCTGACGTAGCTTCAAAAAGCGAAGCTGCACTATAGTAAAGCAACCCTGAGTTAGCTGAACCAAGTGTTAAAGTAAATTCAACACCGCTTTCTGGGGAAAACTCGGTTAATCCGTTTTCGAAAGTCCAAGAAAGATCTCTTGAAGTGCCGCTAAATGCTCCGTTTACTCCTGTAAAAGTATGTATAAGCGAAGGCATTCCAAGGTACGTAGAAGGAAGAGGATTACTGCTAATAATAGGCGCTACGTTGCTTAATTGGCCTTCCAAAGAAACTGTTTTTGTTACTGGTACGGCCGGAGTCGAGTTGGTTACGCTAAAGTTAAAAGTATACTTTTCTTTTGTTGTTGCGTTAAACCCATAATAAAAAGTATTAACGGTTGTTTCTACATTGTACCCAGCTACGCCATCTCCTATTAGTGTAAATTCAGAAGTACGATTTGCGCCTGTGTCGTCTATTACGCTGACCAAAGTCATTGTAGAAGTAAAATTTTGACCAGATGCGTTAATAGGTTTAAAACTTGTAGATGAAATATTTGTACCTACATCAGCAAATTCAGTTAATGTAAAATCAAAGTTTTCGAAATAACTAGGATCGTTGGGGCCGTTTGCTCTAATAGCTTGGTTTAACTCGCTAATAAGACCAGTCGTAGATGTCTCCCAGTAAATGTTAATTAGCGAAGAAACCGGCTCTGTCTCTAAAACACCTAAGGTTATACTAGTATTTGTACCGTATGGTTTTCCTAATACAAAAGGCGTTAAAAATTTTGCAATTAAAGGATTTGATTCAGCTTGGTAAACAGCAGGATTAGAAACTTGAGGACTACCTACTAAGTCATTTAAAGTAGAAATTGTAGATACAAAAGAACCTTCGTTCGTAGCATTAAACATTTCGTTGTAGATGTTAGTAGACGGAGGCGGCGTATTTACTCTAGGGTAAAGAATAGCGTCACTGCTGAATTGTTTTTGATCCGGCCCTACTTCTTCTAAGCCTCTAGGCACTTTATTTATATTGTCAGAAATAAGTGATATAAAAGCAATATTCTCTTCTTGAACATTTGATCCTCCTGACCCTTGGATATTACCTGAAATTATATCAGGGACATAAACATTGTAGTATTCTTGCTCTGTTTGTTTAACAACAATCTTATAAGAGTACCACCCTAAAGGATTGCCTTCTAATAAAGAGGTTACCCTTAAGTTTCCTTGCGTTCCTCCTGCGCCGACTAAAGCAATTATATCGCCAACATTATATCCAGAACCAGGTGCTGAAACAATTGCTCCATTTATAGAACCGTTAACCACAGTTATAGTAACTTTAAGACCTGTGCCGCTGCCACCGCTGGCTACAGTAGTATCGTAGGTACCTGCATTATAACCACTACCGCTTCCATTAACAGTTATATTTTCTACATTTCCACCATTAGATTCAACGTATAAGCCAGGCTCTCCTGTTTCCAATGGGTTTCCTAGTTCTGTATAAGGGTTTCTATTACTAGTTATTTCCGATGAAAATAAAACTTTTAACGAGTCTCCGTTAAAGCCTTTTGGGTCTAGCTTTTTATAAGGGGAATATATAGTAGAACTACCGTAGTCGTCTCCTCCTTCAGGTGTTAATGTTAATGTATTTTCTGCTAAAATTACTCCAGACTGTCTTCCGTATCTATCAGATAAAACAACGCCTACTTGATAGTTTCTATTTTCTTTAACTGTTTGTTCCGGGTACTCTTCTAAAGCCCTGCTAGTATTAGAAGAACTAGAAGGTAGTTTTTCCGAAACATTAACAGAATAATTTAACCGAGCTGGAGCTGTATGTTTGTTAACATAATTACTATAAACTATTCTATTGCCTATAATTTCTTGCCCAAGGGCTTTTACAGGTACTTTATCGTAAACTCTAGTAGATTGGCTAGCTGGTAAAACCTTAGTAGGTTTTGTTGACTGATAATCGTAATCTTGATACAGATTTGCGCTTGTAAGTTCGTTTAATCTTACCTCGTCTACTACTTTTATTGCGTTTGAGTCCGATTCTTTGTAAAGGATTTCTATTTTAGAAACTTTAAGCTTATCATTCAACTCGTTTGCTTGGTACTCTAATGGAATTATTAGCTTAATATTATTAACTTTATTTTCCATAAACTTAACAACGGTGCTTTTGTAAGCATCGTCTTCGTCGCTTTCGACTAACTCAGGCGGATTTTCTGTGTTATATTTGTCTATAAAACTACCGTCTTGTCTAGGTATAAATGCAATTTGCGTAAACGGAGCCATTATAGAATACTCTCCATCATCAAACTGGAATCTATAACTAAACCTTACAAATTTATCATGTATAAAGTCAGCATCCCCGGGATAGTCAGCATTGTAATCCGGGTTATCAGTTGTCCCATCAGGCAATTTAACGCTTGAAACATCTTTCATAGTTGTTTTATACGTGCCTGATCCAGGAGAAGTTTCCTCAAACATTTCTATAGCTCTAAACGGAGCGTACTTTGCTACAGAAACGTGATCTTCTGTAGAATAATAAGTATTGTCGTTGAAAGCTGTTTGAACGTTTATTTTCCGAGGTTGATTTCTGTTGTCTGTCCAAAAAAGTAAATCTTCTAGCATATTCACCCCGTAAATAGGATGCGTTTTTGAAAAGTTTAAAAACGAACCTTGGAGCAAAGTGGTTAGTGTTTTTGTCAGTGTGTTGTATACGTGTACTTTACAATCAGCGGTTTGCGGGGCAAATTCGCTAAAATTGTCATGGTCTGTTGTAAATAAGTATATAGAATCATTAGCTTCGTTTACAAAGTAACCTATAATAGTATCGTTAGTGGTTGCGCTAGCTAAAAGATTGTTACCAAGAATATTTTCCATAGCCCCTACATCATTTTGCTCGGAGTTGGAAACAGATATGTTCAAACCTTCTCTATACTCATTGCTAGGTATAAGTCTATCGTCTAAGTCTTGGTTCATTTTAGAGCCAAGAAAGCTATTTTTAACTTCTGCCATTCAATTAGTGTTTTATTTGTTTAGACTTACCTCTCATAACCTGGGTAATCTCTGAAAGTTTTATATTAGAAAGTCTAATTTTAGCATTTCTTAATTTAGCGCTTCTATCTTGTTTTAATCTTCTTACTACATATTCTGGTTGATTCGCTCTTCCGGCAAGAATAGAATAGCTTATGTGAGCATACATTGCCTCTTCAGCCATTTTAGGAAGCTTTGTGTCCATGTCGTATGCTAATCCGTCTGAAACATACTCAAATATTACAAGCTTATCAACTAGGTTAGCCGAAAAAGATATTTTACCTTCTCTTTCGTTTATAGTAAACCATCCGTTAAAATTAGCGTGCTGAGGGTCTATGCCGTATAATTGACCGTAAGCTCTTTCGTTTTGATTACCGTAGCCAAGCTCATCTAAAATATTAGAAGTTTCTAAAGAACTAATGTTTTTTAAATCATTATTTTTCCATTTTTTTTCTGTAGAAGAACTAGCAGTAATATTGTTGTCGAATTGATCTTGCTCGGGTATACCGTTAGTAGATTGCAATAAAGAAGCTCCTGGATTACTAGTAAGAGTGGTTGGGTATATAATATGCTTAACTCCGTCATCGCCAATCCAAGACATTTTTACGTACTTCACATAGTCTTGCGGTATTACAATGCTTAGACTATTTGGTATAGTTAATTCTTGTGACTTAATGCTTTTTAAAGTGTCATAGCTAAACTCTTGTAAACCTCGCTTGGCATGAAATATAACGTCTGTTCTTTTAACGCTAGGTATTAGTTTACCGGTTCCGACATACCCTACAATAAAATTATTAATAACGTCTTGAAGTTTCGTATAAGCGTATGATCCGTAGTTTTCTTCTACCGCATTACCTACTGCACCTTGCACAGAAGGATTAGTCCCAAAGTCTCCTCCGTCTGCTCTTTTTAATTGCACAACTATTACTTCTGTACTCGAAGGAGCAACGTCAAACGTAACTTTGTTACCAGACACGCTGTATCCGCTTAGTACTTCTACATATGTGTTTCTAGGATTACCGTTAGTTCCTGTATATAGTTTAAAATTGTTCAGCGCATAATTAGCACCAGATGGAGTGTAGAATACTAAATCTGTATTAAAATTTGTTGTAAAAGATAAAGTTACACCATCTCCTTCAAAGTCTTGGTAGCCTCTATAATATTGTGTATTATTTTCGCTAATCAATCCTGGATCTTGGTTGTAGTTGTTTGCGTTTCCGCTGGGAGGTGTTATAGCCATTTATCTTAGCTTTTTTCGTTAATATTAGTTTGTTGTACTTGACTAGTAGCTGCTTGCACTATATTAGGGTCTCTAATAATAATGCCTGCATAAGCTAGTATCCTTAAAATTAACTCTACCTGCTCGGAACTATGAAGCCCGAAGTTTACAGAAGGATTAGTAGCTGAATCTACTGCA
>Ga0208134_1001891_pt1 | contig 11638 bp, 7 predicted proteins | sample VirMetDEL_Mar_31_FD_184515 | JGI IMG/M metagenome (GOLD analysis project Ga0208134, IMG submission 184515) | Aqueous microbial communities from the Delaware River and Bay under freshwater to marine salinity gradient to study organic matter... | ecosystem: Environmental > Aquatic > Marine >... | reverse complement strand
CTGGTAGAGAAATAGTAAGACTAGCTTCACAGTTTGGAATTGAAGAAGAAGAAGAAGAAGAAGTAAAGACAGACGATGTTGCGGCTCAGGATGCAACTGTAACATCGACAACCAACGAAGCATCCGAATCTTCGGATGGCAAATCATTATCAGACGAGGAGAAAGCAACCGCTGCTGCTGTAGAAGCTAAAGAAAAAGAAAATAGAATTAATTCTTTATATTCTAAATACAACGAAGACGGTGATCAAGATGTTTCTGGAGAAGATAAAGAAAAATGGTTAAAAGAAAATAAACAGCAAGAAGAAGATGTGAGTGAATTGTCTTGGTGGCAAAACGCGACGTTTTTTGGAGAGACCGAAAAAGATAGAGTAAAAAGAGAAAACGAAGATAAAGAATTAAAAAAATTTAGATACAATCAAGGTAATGATGACTATTTAAAAAAAATAGAAGAATTATCAAAAAACAATAATTTAACTCCAGAGCAAAAAAGAGAAGAGTTGAAAAAAATAAAACCTCCTGCTTTAGTAGAAGATGTTGAGATAGAAGACGTTATAGTGGATCAAGAAAACGAATGGAGAACCAACGCGGTGACATGGTCTACAATGGAAGAATCTGATGTTAAAAAAAGATTTACATTAGAAGATGGTAGTTTTGATGAAAAAAAATATAATGACTATAAAAAGTTTATGGACATTGATGATGAGCTAGCAACTTTAAATGTTAAACGAAACGGTTATACAAATCCTAAATCAGGAATGCCTTACGGTAACATGAAGTCAAAGTACTTAGATGCTTCAGAAAAAATTACAAGTCTAATAGAACAAAGAGGTAAGTTAATAGCGCCTTACAATAAAATAAAAGATACTCAAGCTGATAAAATAACCGATGAATATCTTGGTGGGTTAATTGGTGGAAATAGAATTAAATATAGAACCTCACAAGAAGTAAGTCCAGAAGCATTAGCAGTAGCTTCTGACTATCTACCTAAAGATTTTTCTTCTATAGAAAACGAAGAAGATTTAGATAAAATAATGAAACAAGCTTATGGTGATTTTGTTAAAAATGACCCTATACTTAGTAGCACATGGAAAGCTATACAACAAGGAGCTCAATCAAAAATAGAAGCTTATCAAAACGAAATACAAAAAACAGCAGATCTTACAACACCAGAAGGAGTAGCAGACGCTAACGCTAAGCTTCAGGCTTACGCTAAAAAAATAACTTTAGATGAGTTTGAAAACTCAAAAGAGTACAAAACTAGAATGACTCAGTTAGGTACAGTTATGGATAGAGCCATGTCTGATACAAGTATTGCTTACCGTAGATCTCAAGATAATTTTTTAAGTTTTACAGATTTTTTAAGAGGAGGTAACACAGGTATTGACGGTTCAGATGGGTTGCCATTTAACAACACTCTTGCTAATTTAATTGAAAGCGTTGGTAAAGGTAGCTTTAATCTTGTTGGATCCGCTAAAAAAGCATTAGCTAGTGTAGAAGCTAAAGGAGTAAGACAAACGCAAAGGCAGATTGATATTATAGATAAAAAAATTGAAGACGGCGAAATAACAAAAGAAGAAGGAGAAAGATTAAAAAATTTTAAAGAAGGTTCTCAATCTGGTCTTGAAGGTCTTCCTTCTTTAATGGAAGAATTAATGTCTGATAAAGAAGATGTTGAAAAATTATTTAATAGCATTAAAGATACAGAAGCTTATACAGGTTTATTTAATGCGTCTGACTTATCTGATGGTATTACTTTCCAAGAGGCTATATTTACAACAGGCGAAGCTTTACCTCAAATTGGTTTAGCTACTGCAGGAGCTTTAACTGGAAATCCTATTGCTGCTGGATTAGGTACTGCCGCAATGTTTACTCAAATGTATGGTGACAATTATTGGTCTGCGTACCAAGAAGGTATAAAAAAAGATGCTCAAGCTATGGGTATTGATTTGGATTCTATGTCAGCTGAAGAAAAAAGAGAGTTTGAAATAAACGCGTTAAACGAAGGTAAACATGCTAACATGGCTACGTCAGCTGCGTTTGCAGCTGTTATGACTGCAGCTGAGCAATTTGGTGCAAATAAAATATTAAAGAAAACAGAAGAAGCTTTAGGTTTAGGTGCTGGTGGTTTAGTTTCTTTTTATAAAGGATCTTGGAAAGAAAGCGGAGAAGCTTTATTAAAAGGCGCTTTACGTAAAGTTGAAGCTGGAGGAACAGAATTTGCTACAGAATTTGCTCAAGAAGTTTTAGGCCAACTAAGTACTGGGCTACAATCTGGAGGTGGTGCTACTGAATATATAGATTGGGGTGCTTCTTTAGAAGCTGGTAAAGCTGGTGGTGTTGTTGGAATTATGATACCTTTTGCTAGCAGTGTAGCTACACAATCTGCTGTAGAAATAAGAAACATATCAAGAGATGTAGCAATTAAATTTGCTCCTAATTCTGAATACGGTAAATTTTCTATAGAAACAGAAAAGTATTTTAACGATGCTCAGTCAAATTTAGATAATAAACTAAAAAATAACGAATTAAGCAAACAAGATTACCAAGAAGAGTCTGCAAACTTAGCTGACACAAGAAATTCTAGTTTAAAAATAGATCCTAACGCTAGTCAAGACATTAGAACTAGACAGCTTGATTTAATGGTTAAGCGTAATGAATTAATGCGCAAAATAAAAAACACTGATGATAGTGATTTAACTCAAGCTGAACAAGCTGAGCTAAAAACTGTTCAACAAGAATTACAAAATGTAGTTGCAGAACAAAAACTATATTCAACATCAGGCAATGTAAGAAAAATAATTCAAGACTCAGGACCTAAAGACTCTGAAGGTAATCCTATGATTGAGTTTAAAGATTTTTCTACAGCTAAAGAAACTCAAGAAGAAGCTGATAATCTAGAAAAACAAGGGTATACAAGAGCTGCGGCTAGCAAAGCTCATGGAGTACAAATGATAAATGAAGCTACAGGAAAAGAAGTTTTACTTATAAATAATGAAGTTGCTTCTGGAAAAGCAGGTCTTATAGGTAACGTTAACGTAGGTGCTCATGAATTTCTACATAGTATGCTAAGAAAAACTTTAGCTAATAACCCAGAGATTGCTCAAGAAATGAGAACTAACATGGATAATTATTTATCAAAAATAAATATTGAAAATATTGATCCTAGCTCTAAATACGGGCAAACATTAGCTCTTTACAAAAACGATCCAAGCGCTGTTACTAACGAAGAGGCTATGGTTTTGTTTGCTGATGCTTTAGCAAATGGAGATGTAGAACTTAACGAAGGTGCTTTAACTAAACTTGGAAATGTTGTAAGAAGAATAATGCAAGCTGTAGGTTTAAAAAATGTTGAATTTAAAACTGGTCAAGATGTTGTTAACTTTTTAAAAGACTACAACAATAGTATAGAAAAAGGTAAATTAAATAGAGCACAAAAAAAATTACTAGGAACAGAACAATCAATGAAGGAAGACGGTGCTATCGCTAAAGAGTCTAGAGCAAGAGCAACTGTATTAGAAGAAATAAACAAACTTGTGCCTCAAGATATTAAAACTAAAACAGAGTATGATGCTTTTTTAGCTAATCAAAGACAAAGTAAACCTTTGTTTGACGCGTTGTTAAAAGATGGTGGTGTTATAAATAATTACGTAAAAAGTAGATCTACAACTAAAGCTGAATCAGATAAAGCCATAGAAAGTTTAACTGATAGAATACTTAATTTTAATCCTGAAGCTAAAAGAGCAGATGGAAAACCTGTAGGTATTGAAGGTTTTGGTGAAGCTATATTTGCTAACACTAGATTTGCTAAACTAGATGCTAAAAAAGCTTTATTCAAAGAAGGTGAAAAAGCTAAACAACAAAAAAGTATCGACGGTGGAACATTACAAATAGCTGATGAATCTACTACGTTTAAAAAAGATGATACTAAATTAGCTAAAAAACCTAGTGAAACTACAGTTTTTGACAAAGCTACCGAAGCTAAAGTTGATGAAGCTATAAACAAAAACTTTAAAGGGCCAGATGTTAAATTTTCAGAAACTAGAGACGTTCCTAATGATGTGGCTGTTATATACGCAGAGAAGCTTGGAATAAATCCTCAAACTATAACTGATAAAACAAAAAATTACACTAAAAAAGACGCAGAAGGCTTAACTAAAGCAAAGCAACTTTTACTTAAAAACGCTAAAGATGACTATGCTCGTTTGCCTAAACTAAAAGATGACTTTGGTAAAGGTACATTTGTACCTAAAAATGTTAAAGACGCTTTATATAGCGATGGTGAATTAACAGGTAGTTTAAAAGACTACATGGATCTTATTAGGGAAAAGCCCACTAAACCTATATATAGAGACCGTGTAGGTCAAACTATTAGAGGTTTATTAAACTTAGCTATTAGAAACCGTATAATAGAAACAGCACAACCTTCACAGGCAAAAAGATTACAGTCAGGCGCTAAGTTTAGTAGAGCTATACCTAAGTTTCAAGTAACTGGTCAAGACGGTATAGTGCAAATGAGAGATTCAGCTAAAACTTTTGCTAAATCAAATAATGTAGTTATAGAATTTGAAGGAGAAACTATAAACATAGATAACTTAAATGCAAAAAATCCTATTCATAGAAAATATATACAAAATTCTATAGAAACAGAATTATGGAAATATATGCCTATAGAATCTATTAGCGCTTCAACTGTTGTAGATTATAGTACTGATCAAGATAGAGGTTTTTTCTTAACTAAAGAAGAGTTTGCTGTTGTAGAAACTAAAATGAAAGCTAACAAAAAGAAATGGTTAGCTGAAGGTAATAAATTAGATTATGATGTTAAAGCTGTTAAAGCAGCTAAAGCAGCTAAAACACCAGTTAAAAAAGAAGGCTTTTACACATCTGAAAAATTTAAAAACAAATTAAAGCTTGTTGACGATGGAATAAAATCTATATTAGATGGTGGAGCAAATGCAATAAAAGCAGATAAATCATTATACCTACCAATATTTGCTTTAGCGTCTACTCAATCACAGTCTAGCTCTCACGTTATTAGAAACATGTCTGTAGATGTTGGTGTTACTAAAGCTTATGTAATTAGCAAAGACGGAACAGTCAAAGAACATGTTTTTCCTTCTAATGAAATGGCTCCTTTAATGTATGACTCTATGCTTTTTGACGCTGTAGATGTATTAATGCCTGTTATTAGAGATACTTATTATCAAATAGGTATAACAAAGATCCAAGACAATAAAATGATTGGTCCTGGTTATAATTATAAAACTACTCAAACAAAAGAGTTTAACGATAAATTAAAAGAGTATTTTAAAACTGGTGATATTTCATTAATACCATCACCGCTCTTAAGATATTTTAATCCTTTTGTAAACCAAAACATGCTTGATGGAACCCCAGGTTTTAACAGCAATGAAATGTTAGTTAAAGGTTCTACTGTTGCGTCTCAGTATACAATGGAATTAACACCGTCACAGCAAAATCCTGATATTTTATTTTATCAAAACGAATTAACTTATTTAGTTTTAAATGGAACTATTGATCAAGCTACAGCTGTTGCTAATTTAACTGCAGCTTTACCTGTTAATAAAATAAAAGCTAAACAAGGCAAAAGTCTTGTTAAAGAATTTGGTCCTAAATTAAATGAAAATAGTACAGCTGATCAAAAGATAAAAGTTTTAAGTGATTACGATAGAACAAGCAAACTATCTAGAGCTTTAAACACTCCTAAAAAAGGTATTAGTGTATTTGATTTTGATGACACATTAGCTAAAACAAAAGAAAAAGTTATAGTTAACAAAGCAGATGGAACTACAGTTTCTATTAGCGCATCTGAATTTGCTAAAACAGCTGTTCAATTAGAAGAAGATGGAGCACGGTTTGATTTTAGTGAATTTGAAAACGTAAGTAAAGGTACTCAAAAAGGACCACTAGCTGATCTTGCTTTAAAACGTCAAGAAAAATTTGGTAGCAAAGATATATTTGTGCTAACAGCTAGACCTCAAATAGCTGCTGACGGAATTAAAAAGTTTTTAGATGGTATTGGTTTAAGCATACCATTAGCAAACATAACAGGTTTAGAAAATGGATCACCACAAGCTAAAGCTGCTTGGGTTGTTGAAAAAACAGCTAAAGGTTATAATGATTTTTATTTTGCTGATGATGCTATTAAAAATGTTAAAGCTGTAAAAGAAATACTAGATCAAGTTGACGTAAAGTCAGATGTTCAATTAGCTAAGGCTAGTAAAGCTTTAACTTTTGATAAAGTAATAAACAATATTCTTGAAGATAGCACAGGTATAAAATCTGAAGCTGAATTTTCTAAAGCAAGAGCACAAACAGTTGGTGCTAAAAAAGGTAGGTTTAGTTTCTTTGTAACACCATCAGCAGAAGACTTTGTAGGTTTAATATATAAGTTTTTAGGCAAAGGTAAAGTAGGTGACGCGCAGTTTCAGTTTTTTAAAGACAACTTAATTGATCCTTATAATAGAGCGGAATTAGCAGTAACAAGAGCTAAGATAACTGCCGCTAATGATTTTAAAGCATTAAAGAAAAGCCTTAAGACGTTACCTAAGTCATTATCTAAGCAAACAGGTATTGGAGGATTTACGTTTGGTCAAGCAGCTAGAGTTGCAGTATGGACAAGACAAGGTATGGAAGTTCCTGGTTTATCTAAAAGAGATGCTAAAGAATTAAACGCTTTTATAGATAATAACGCTGAGCTAGATGTTTTTGTAGATGAATTAATAAATATACAAAAAGGTAAACCTTACCCTGCGCCTAGTCAAACTTGGTTAGCTGGTAATATAACGTCAGACATTGTTAACGAAATAAATAAAGTTAACAGAAAAGAATATATGCAAGAGTTTAATGAAAATGTTGATATAATATTTTCAGACAAAGTAATGAATAAACTTGAAGCTGCTTATGGTCCTAGATATGTAGAAGCTTTACGTGATCAATTACGTAGAATGAAATCAGGCTCTAATAGACCAATAGGCAACTCAAGAATTGTAGATCAATTGTTAAATTGGTTAAATAATTCTGTTGGCGCTATAATGTTCTTAAACACAAGATCTGCAGTGTTACAAACTATATCTGCGGTTAACTTTATAAATTTCGGTAATAATAATCTTATAGCAGCTGGTAAAGCATTACTAAATCAAAAGCAATATTGGAAAGATTTTATGACACTAATGAATTCACCTTATTTAGTTGAAAGACGTGATGGTTTAAAAATTAACGTTAGTGAATCTGAAATAGCAGATGCTGTGTCTGAGAGTTCTAACAAACCAAAAGCGTTTTTAAATTTATTACTTAGCAAAGGTTTTATACTTACTAGAATAGCAGATAGTTTTGCTATTGCTGCTGGTGGATCTACGTTTTATAGAAATCAAATTAAAGCTTATATGAAAAGTGGTATGGATCAGGCTGCTGCAGAAAAACAAGCATTTGATGATTTTTACGCTATTGCAGAAGAAAGTCAGCAATCAAGTAATCCAAGTAAAATATCACAACAACAAGCGTCAGGTGCTGGTCGTGTAATACTAGCTTTCGCTAATACGCCAATGCAATATGCTCGTATAATAAAAAGAGCTACTCAAGATCTTATAAATGGTAGAGGTGATTGGAAAACAAATGTATCTAAAATAGTCTATTACTCAACAATACAAAACCTTATATTTAACGCTTTATCTAATGCTTTGTTTGCCTTAGCGTTTAGTGAAGAAGATGAAGAACAAGAAGATAAAACAGGTAGAATAGCAAATGGCATGGCTGATTCTCTTTTAAGAGGTCTTGGTATACAAGGAGCTGCTGTAGCTGCTGTAAAAGATGCTTTACTTACTATATATAAGCAAGCTAATAAAGAAAAAGGAGCGCCTGAATTTAGAAAAGCTATAAGTGATTTGTTTGGTTTTTCACCACCACTTGATTCTAAAATTAGAAAATTAACTAGTGGCGCTAATACACTTTCTTGGGAACGTGAAAAAATGAGTCAAGAAGGTTTTAATCTAAATAACCCTGCTTATTTAGCATTTGCTCAAGTGTTAGCTGGTTTAACAAACGTACCTTTAGACAGAGCAATACAAAAAATAAACAACTTAAGAGCTGCAACTAGTGATAGTTCTGCTAAATGGCAAAAAGTTGCTCTATTAATGGGTTGGTCAACATGGGATCTTGGTTTACCTTACTACGGCGTTGAAGACAAAGTAGAAATGACACCACAAATGATACTCAAACAGAAGGTTGATGTTATGAAAAAAGAAACTAATACAAAAGAACAAAAAGAAACGTTATTAAAATTAGGATTAACTAAACAACAAATTAAAGCTTTAAGATACGAAGACGCAAGAGTTAAAAAAATAATTGAACTACAAAACAAATAAACATGATAATGAAAATTAAAAAAGCTTGGAACTCATTAATGTATAAATTAATGTTTAAGAATTACGAATGCGAATGTAAAAACAAAAAATAATATGAAAAAACTAATAATACTAGTAATGCTAATATGTAGTTGTGGGAGTTATCAATATGTTAATGATACTATGCTTGTAACAGAAACAACAAACGTTTCTATGTTTAGCAATTATGATACTAATATTATACGTTTTGTTATTAAACCAATAACACCAAGGTTTTATTTTGCTAATAACTATGGTTACTGGGGTGTGAGACCTTTGTGGTTGGATTTTAATTTTTACCATGGTAACTATTATTCTTATTATTCTAGTTTTTACAGACCATGGAATTACTGGGATTATTATATGAGACCTTGGATACAAGGACCTTTTAATAATCAAGGTTATAATGTAGTTTATAATTCTAGCAGAAGAAATAATACTATGTCTGTAAAAGACAGAAGAGGCAATGCTGCTATGATAGAAGCTTCTAAACGTAAAAAACTAATAGCAATAATAAATAAACCTACTATTATAAAGCCAAGAGTTAATTACAATAATCCAAAACCTATTTATAATAAACCTAGCTATAACAAACCTAGCTTTAATAGTAAACCTAGTTTTAATTCTAGGCCAAGTTATAATTCAAAACCAAGTACTAATAATTCACCTTCTTTAATTGTAAGAAGTTTAAAAAAAGAAAACTAAAATGAGTAACAAAATTTCAGAAAACACTGAACTAACTTTAGATTTAAAAACACTTGTTATTATTGTAACTTTTGTTGTGACTGTTGTGGGTATGTGGTTTGCGCTTCAGAAAGATATAGATCTTGCTAAAGAACTACCTAAGCCAGAGGTTAGCAGAACTGAGTATGATTTAAAAGATCAGTTAATTAGGGAAACAATAATGAATACACAAGAAAAGGTAGAGCAAAATAGCGACAAGCTAGATAAAATTGATGAAAAGCTCTATCAAATAATTAAAAAATAAAACTATGAAAAATATATTAACTTTAACAATGTTATTGCTTACTAGCGTATTGTACTCACAAAAATACGTTTTAGTAGAAATAAACTCTGAGTGGAATTTAAAAAACTCTGCTAAAATTGACAAGGTTAAAAACGTAGAACATAGGATAACTTATTTAGAAGATCAAACACCTTCTTTTAAGAAAAAAATAAAATCTGTTCCGCTTGCTATATTATACAAGGACAATGACGCTATAGCTCGATGGGATGCTGATATAAGTTTTAAACTTGTAGTGACCGAAGAGCAAATACTAAAAGCTATAAAAAATAATGAGTAATATAAGCAAACATATAACTTTAGCTGAAGCAATACACTCAAACACAGCTAAAAGATGTAATATAGATAATACACCTAACGAAGAACAGACTAACAACATGAAAATGTTAGCTGAAAAAATATTCGAACCATTAAGATTATGGGTTGGTGGACCAATAAAAATCAATAGCATGTTTCGTTCTGAAGAATTAAACAAAGCTATAGGCGGCGCTTCTAGTTCTCAGCATTGTAAAGGTATGGCAATGGACTTAGATGACGTCTATGGGCATAAAACTAACGCAGAGATGTATGAGTGGATATGTAGCCACTGTAATTTTGATCAAATTATATGGGAATTTGGTGATGACAAAAACCCAGCTTGGGTACATGTTAGTTATATAAGTGTAGAGAAAAATAGAAACAGAAAACTACTCGCTGAAAAAGAGTTTGGAAAAACAACATATAAAATAATTAAATAATGAGAAACTATCCATTAAAACAAACAATTAAACTAAGTGATAAAGACTTAAAAAGCAAAAAATCTGCTTCGTCTAGAAAACCACAACCTTTACCATCAGCGCCGGACTACGAAAGCATGAGTGAAAAAGAAAAAGAAGATTACACAAGAGGTGGTGATTTTAGCTTTATACCTAATTATGCAGGAGGAGAAAGAGGCGCGCAGTATGACAGATTTGGTGAGCAAGAAGATGGTCCTTTATATAAAAGAATGACTTGCTGGAAAGGTTATGTAGCTAAAGGCAAAAAGAAATCGCCTAGCGGTAAGAAAACTAAAGGTGGTAAAATAAAAATGGTAAACAACTGTGTAAAAAAATAATATGAAATCACCTATAAAGCATTGTAACGCAACTATTTTACATTCAAAAGAAATGAATGAAATGAGAAGCAGAACTAGTGAACTATCTGGTCGTGGCACTGGAAATAAAACAGCTATGATAACAGCTAAAAAAGCTCGTACTGCTCCATTTAAACTAACAGATGAGTCTTACGAAAAGTCTAATAGAAAGATGCGCTCAGAATATAAGTCTGAAACTGGTAAAACATTAGGATCAAGACAGACTTCAGGTAAAGGAAAACGTAGAGTTTCATTTGCTTGCAGATTTGCTGGTATGAAAGGTGCTATGAAAGGACCTAACGGTAAACCTACTAGAAAAGCTATGGCTTTAAAAAAATGGGGTTTTGGTAGTGTAGAAGCTGCTAGAAGCTTTTGTCAAAATAATAAAGAAAAAAAATAAACTAATAACTAAAAATTAAAACAATGGGATTTAAAATACCAAATTTTGTAAAACAAATGGGCGGATCACCGTTTCAGATTTCTTATGATGCAGCATATGATGCGCAAAGTGACGAAAAAAAAGCTTCTCAATCAAGAGAAGAGTTTAAAAAAGCAGCTAAAGCTTATAATAAAAAAGCTTATGGAACTACAGAACCTACTAAAGCGGCTGAAAGTGGCAAGTTGTCTGATGCTCAAACAAAAAGATTGATTGTAGAAAAATTAAAAGCTAAAAAGGAACGTGAAGACATTGCTAAAGCTAAAAAAAATAAACCAGCTGAAACTAAAAAAAATAAACCAGCTGAAACTAAAAGTGATAAGCCTAAAACAAAGACTCGTAAGCAAATGAGAGCTGAAAAAAGAGTAGGTAGATTAAAAAAGAAAAAAGAAAAACAAGGAGCTTTAACACCTGGTCAACAAAAAAGATTAAATAGAAATGAGTCTAAAGCTCAAGGAAAAAAAGTAGAAGAAAAAGATAAAACTAATGTTGGTAAAGCTATTAAAAAAGGAGTAGATAAAATCAAAGATAAGGAACAAAAATAAAACTGGGCGTACCATACCCAAAAGTTCCTGTAACCGAAGAAGGGGATCACTAACGTGGTCCCCTTTTTCTTTTTATCCATCACAAGCAACACAGTCTTCCATAGCTTGATTGGCAATATC
>Ga0208134_1001888_pt1 | contig 11645 bp, 14 predicted proteins | sample VirMetDEL_Mar_31_FD_184515 | JGI IMG/M metagenome (GOLD analysis project Ga0208134, IMG submission 184515) | Aqueous microbial communities from the Delaware River and Bay under freshwater to marine salinity gradient to study organic matter... | ecosystem: Environmental > Aquatic > Marine >... | reverse complement strand
TGTTATTTTCTATTAGGCTAAATATAGCTGTTGAGCTCTGACTGCATAGTGCTCTTATTTCATCGCCTTCATCTAATATAATAAATTCGTGTACTTGTCCACCTACGTCTACAAAGGTTTTACTATTGACAGGGTAGTTAGAGAAGAAAGGAATCTCAGTATTTGTTTCTTTATTATAGTAATAGACACTTATAGAAGAGTTAGAACCTGACGTATTACTTATCCACATCATTACCCATGAGGTTCGTTTACCTACAGGTGTCGTATAGTACGTAGCCTTTGTAGGCGTTAGGGATGTAACAACTGTTTTCTTAATCATTAAATCACCACTTTGATTTGTCTGCGACTGCTTTACTAGTAGGCATTTTTATTAACCTTCTTAGGCTTTTGAGGTGCTTTCTTAGATTTAACCCTTGGAGCTTTATATGTTTTACATTTCATACTATTTACCTTTTAAGTTAGCTAGTGAACGCATACCAAACGAAGCTGCTACTGCTGCTCCAAGGAAGCCTTTATACCAATCCGGCATAGTCTCTAGGACTGCAAAGCCTTCTCTGACATAAGGGACTAAACTAGGAATAAAGCACATGATTAGCGGTATTGAGAATAGGATTGTAAACCACTCATCCTTCCAAGACGATGTAGACGCAGAAGCCATAGTATCATCCCATGAGCCTGTCTGCTTAATCCTTTCTATTTGCTGGTCGTGTACTGCTTTAGACTTTTCAGCTTTGTTGTTTAACCATGTAGAAGCAATCCCTGCTATGGCTGTTACAATTGGAATCATTATTAAACTCCTGTTATCTTAGTCGCTACGAGGGCTACAGCCGCTACTGTTATTGCAGTGACTATAACCTTCTTCGCTATCTTTAATGTCTCATCCCAACTAGACACCTTTGGAGCTACTCCGTTCAATGTTGAAACAATATTCTCTAAAGACTTTTTTACTTCCTGTATCTCCTTTGTTGAAGCGTCTTGTTCCTTGTCTATACGAGTATGTACTCTTTGAAACTTAGCCTCCATCTCTTCTTTCTGAGTCTCTTGGGATTGCCTAAGAAGCATTAGTTGCCCATTAACTCCGTTAAGCTCATTATTAATATCATGGTTACTTTTTCTTAGTTGGGATAAATCTGATTTAGTTTCCGATTTAAACTCCTTAAGGAATGTCAGTATTACTTCATCCTGATTCATTACTTCTCCTTACCAAGGCTTACCCACAAAACTAGTAGGGTTCTTTTGGCTATCTAGTTGTGAGTCTAAAGTACTCTCAATAGCCTCTAGCTGCTCTGCGTCAAACCACCCTATAACTTGTTCTTCTGTAAGGTCTTCAAAGGCTGTGAAGCCTTCTGTGGTTGCGTCAGGTGTGAACGACTGTGTGCCGTAAGAGGAAGCAGTAAATTCTCCATCGACTTTTGAGGCTGTCCAATGCGCTGTTACAACACCACCATCTACGTTTCTTTCTAATTCTACTATGTTAATCATTCTACTGTCTCCTGTGAAGCTGTGTAGACGTCTTTCATTTCTTGTGTGAATACTGCGTTAGCAATAGCCACTACTTCGGCTGACTCGTTGCTGAGGTCGTCTGTAGGGCTGACTACGTGACGATGATACGAGCTCGATAGTTCTGTGCCGTCTTCAATGATTGCTGTCTTTGTACGTACTTGTAAGACTGACCAGTCACCTACGTTGATTGCTTCGATTTTATCTTGTGTTACTTGTTTTGTTAAACTCATGTTTATTTCCTCTTGTTTTGTCTGTTCCTAGAATCCACTAGGAGTATTAAGAATCTGTTGTATATACTGCGTAAAACCCAATATCCATATTTTCTGAGTAAACTGTACTTATATCTAGTACCTCTATATCGCCAGAACCTTGCACGAATAAACTAACATAAGAGCTATTCCTGATAACTCTCGCGTGAGGCACTTCACTTAGCGTTCCGCCATACTGCCTAATAAACGAAGAGCCACTAACAGCTCTATCGAAAGAGTTATTGTTTCTTGATGTAAAGGGTAACCCACTAATTATTAAAGCACCTGTCCCATCTGAAGACTTAACAATATCAACAAGTGCGCAGTATACAGTAACAAGATTGCCTACTTTCGTATAAGTACCACTAGCTACTAATGACGCTGTGTAAGACCCTGCGGTGGTATTACCTCGCATTACTGGAGTCCAAGTACCTTCCTCATAATCATCCAGCTTATTAGCCGTACCAGCCCCTCCGAGATAAACACCACCAGAGAGATATAGGTCTTTGAAGCGTGCTCCCGATGCCCCAATATCAATCGCTGCATCCCTTGCCCCTGCGCCTAAATTTTCAGGTTGTATAATGCTTTCACCTGAGTTAAATAATAACCCTGTCGAGCCCGAACCCAAAGTTAAATAACTAGCCCTAGTACCAATCAACCCAGCTAAAGTAGAGTTTTTTCTAAACTCAACTATATCACCATCAGACGTTAAGCGGTTTAATATTAAAGCCCTTGCCCCATCTGTTGTGTGTGAGCCGTAGCCTGCTGAACCAGAGACCAGCATATGCCCTGTTGTGCCAATGTTAGCCGCTGTTTTACCAAACAGGACAGAGCCTCCTGACTCTATACGCATGCGCTCAGAAGTAGCTGTTTTGAAAAATAACGCACTCGCTCCTACATCACAACCAACACTAGCTCTAGAGTCAAAAGTAGGGTTTATTGAGAAGTTTACTTCAACATCCCCTGCTCCAGCCGCCTGCGCTAATGTCATCCCAGCGCCTGCTCCGTTTTTACTGACTACAAAGTTAGGAATGTCAAAACTGGAAGGAGCAGTAGTACCTATCCCAACATTACCTACTGAGTCGATGCGCATGCGTTCTGTACCAACCGTATGTAAAGCCATAGAATCACTTGTATGGTCATACTGTATGTTGCCCCTATTGGCTGATGCAACATCACCAAAAAGTAAACGCCCGACACCTGTATCAGCGCAACCTATCCTAATTGTTTGTAGTGTGCTTGCGGTGTTTACTACGTCTAAAGCATACACTGGCGAACTAGTACCAATACCAACACTGCCCAACCCATTTATCGTAAACGCCCTGCCAGAATTAACATCAACTGCCATTGCGCCTGCTGTAGACAGGTTTGAAGTATGCAATGAACTATCAACTTCAAAAGCATAAGTATTGTTACTCAAAGCTGTATCAGCTTGTACTATCCTAGCCACGTTGTTAACGTTGTTCGTTACTTCTAGTCGTGTACTAGGCGAAGTAGTACCAATACCTACATTGCCACCAACATCAATAGTCATTCTTTCAATGGTGGCAGTTGCAAAATTCATACTGTTGTCGGTATGGTCGTAGATAATAGAGCCTACAACGCCATTTGCTGTATCACCAAAATACAACTGAGAACTAAAGGCGTTCCCTGCATTTATTGAAAGTGAAGTATCTGCAAGGCTGACGATATCAAGGTTGTAGCTAGGGTTTGAAGTACCAATACCGACATTACCTGCGTTAGTTATACGCATACGCTCTGAACCTGTTGTATTCACTGCAAACGTATCTAACGCAGGAAAGCCAAAGGAAGTGTTGCTGTCACCACTATGTACTATCGTATCAGTAATGGTAGGCGTACCTATAAAGTTAGGGTTTGCTAGTGGAGCTTTAGCGTTTAGTTGTGACTGTATAGGAGAAGTTACACCGTCTGTGTAGTTTAACTCTGTAGTCGTTGATGTAATCCCATCAAGAATGTTTAATTCGGCTGTAGTAGCAGTCAAGCCGTCAAGCTTATTAAGCTCAGCAGCCGTTGAAGTCACAAGTGTACCATCAAGAGTAAGTGTAGACGGATTAGTGCCTAACTCGACTATTGAGTTATCTGTGTGTTTAGTATATTGTTTCTTATCAGCTGTGTTTACAGCTATCTCACCGACTTCTAAATCAGAAGCAATAGGAACGCTGGAGGCTGTTGAGGATTTCTTAGATATGATTTTTGTTGGCATATTGCTGTTCCTGTTTTGGTTGTGCAATTAAATTTATAAAAGGCTCTACAGTCTGTAAAGCCTTTGAAAAGTTAACTACAACTACGCAGGAAGAGCGATTGCTACACCAGCTTCTGGACGATATACAGACAAGCCATATAAAGTATCAGCAGTGTAAAGAGTCGAAAGGAACTCCTGCTTGTATTGTGTTTGTGAACGGACACCCATTTGCTCGCAGAATACAAAAGCATCCTTGTGCATAAGTAGACCGACTTTAACGCCTGTTTCGATTGTTGGAGCATTAGTAGAAACGTATACGTCAATACCATACAAAGTACCAATCTTACCGGTGTTAATGCCACGACCATCTACGAAGTCAGAGCTGTTGTAACGGTCAATTCCACGAATAGAATTAACAGCAGACGGTGGGATTACCAACACACGACCACTCATAGGGTTGTTAGCGTCATCAAGAACCTGAATTAGGTCTCTGAAGCCTTTGTCATTGAACTCACCAACATCAGCAACACCATCAGCATCATAAGCCTCAGCAGCACCAGTAGTAGTGTTGAACTGATAAGTAGCGTTATGTACCCATGAAGCGCCTGTACCGTTACCAAGAGACTTACCAAGCTCAAACAAGTCGTTATCAACCTGTAGACCTAAAGCGTAACCTGCATCGTCTGTGTAGAAACGACGAAGAGAATCAAAAGCCTGTACATCGGTAATGTCTTCAATTAGACGTGAGTATTCAAAGTGATTATCAATAGTAATAACCAAATCAGTGTTAGCGTTCTGCTGAATAGTAACAGTGTCTGCTGCTGTTTTAGCAGATGCAGCGCCTCGGGCTGGTTTAGGGATACGCATTGTATCGCCTTTCTTACCCTTCATAGGCATTTTCTGTACTAGGTTAGCAAGAACTAGTGAACTTTTATAAGCAGCAATAACCTCGTCACTCCACAACTCAGGAATAAATACTCCTGCATTTGCTTTAGTTACGGTATTGCCTGAACTTGGTGTTAAATTAGCCATTTAGAATTTCCTCAATATAAATTAATTTAGCGTACCCTGCCTTCAGCATACGCCTCTCGTATTTCCGAAGCTAACGCAGAATACCTTTCAGGGTCTTTTGTCATTAGCTCTACAATATCTGCTCGCCTGTAAATCTTTCTGGATGGTCTCTCTGTAGAACCTTTAGCATTGCCTGTTGATGCGCTCTTAATCGCTTGTTTACGAGACTGTGCTTCTTGTGCTACTGTACCTTTTACCATATCCTGACGTTCTTTCCAAGAAGAGAATAACTCGTCAGCACTATCAAAGTCGTATTGGTCTGCATTTCTAAGTAGCTGACTGCGAATCTTAGATTTACCTACCCACTCGAGAAAGTTACTATCCTGAACAATTGTATTGAACTCAGGGTGAGCCGCTTTAAGTCTAGCAACTGCTTCTTGCTGTCCTAGCTTTTGCGACATTTCTCTACTTTGTCTTACCGATGGATGGTTCTCTAGCATCTTACTGATAGCCTTTTTAGGGTTTTCAAAGAACTCTAAATCATCATCTTCATCGTCTACAGGTGTTGCAGGGGCTTGTTGTTGTTGTACAGTTTGTGACCGAATAAAGTCATCAACTACCTTACGTAACTCGCCAACTTCTTGCGACTGTTTACCAAGTAGCTTTTCAGCATTCTGGTGCATAGCAACAATATCTTTTACATCCTTGCCTTGATACTTATCAGGTAGAGCTTCAACTTCAGACTCTTCCTCTTTATTGGCGTAGTTGTCGTATGTCTTCTCTTGAGGTTGCTCAGTCTCCTGAGTCTCGAAAGTTTCATACTGCGTTTCTTCGTTGTAATCTTCTGGTCGACTGTCTTGTTGTGCCATATTGTATTCTCCGTACTATAATTAGTATTGTGGATTAAATCTAAATGCCTAGTATCTATAAACCGTTGCCCACCGATAAATAGATTTACCTAAACAGTTACTCTGTTGCTGAATAGCCTTGTTCAATAAATTGTTCAAAGCCTAGCAACATTCTAATGATGGAAAGTTCGCCTTGTACTCGGTACAGGTCTTTCTCATCGCGTAAAATACCGATATCATATGCGTCTTCTCGGTCTTTCAATTCTTCTAGTATCTGCTTCCATCCTTCAGAAACAAATAGGTCTGAAAAGTTTTCATAGTATACTTCATCTTCTTTTGTCATGTTATCCTCCTAAGGGTATGACTGTGTATACTCAGTAGTATATCACACTTTATTGTAAAAGTCAAGCTTTATTTTAATTTATTTTACATCATTGGCACTTGAGGCTCTACAGTCTCTTTTTGACTATTACGCTCAGCTAAGTCCATTTGCTGCTTCTTAAGAGTTAATTCCGCAATTTGCATACGTTTATTAAACTCTTTGTCGTCTACGTCTTCCTTACTAGCCGATGCAGTAGCTTTAATACGGTCTGTTTCAGCATTAAACTGTTCCATACGAGCTTCTTGGTTGTATTTCTCAGCTCTTGCACCTGATTCAGCCGCTTGAGCCTGTAAAGCCGCAGTAGTTGCCTTCTGCTTCTCAAGTTCAACCTGTAACTTCATCATTTCCATCTGTTGTGCTTGCTGTTGAGCCTGTTGAGCCTCTGGTGTAGGCTGTTGAGACTGTTTAATAGCCTGAATCATCTCTTCACGCTTAGATAGGTTCATATTTTCAATGATTGCCTCGATAAGCATAGGGTATATAGGGCTATCTGCTGGCATAGTTTGTAGTAATTGTACTAATTGGGTAACTTCATACTCTCTTGCAATGATACCAAGGGATGATGTTGTTACAAATTTAAAGTCCTGTGCCATATAACGTTCAGGAGCATACTGCATGTAACGCCAAGCTGTCTTCTGTACCATAGGTATGAGGAACATTTCTTGGAAATTAATCAATGTACGCTTGTGACGCTTAATAATAGCACCAAGAGACATACTAATACCGGCAGCAGTGCCTTCACCATTCACAGCACCTGCAACGCCTGTAGAGTCTACAGCGCCTGTGGACTGTTGTACCATCTTTTCAAGCTGTCCAGCCTGTGCAAATGTTACTTGAGCTACATTACCGAAGTTGAAGGGCTGTAGAATCTCTGACGGATTACCATTTGTCAGGAACATTTTACCTGCTTTAACTTCTGGCTTCATGCCTCGTGGTAGTCTACTTGCATCAACAGCCATCATAGGGTGTATAGTTAGTGCTAGTGCATCAATACGAGCTCTTAATTCAGTATCTAAAGCCTTTTGAGAGTTATATCCTTTCTCACATACACCACGACCCCAAAAGCGATTAGGTACAATATCCCAAGGGAATGCAACAATCGGACGGTCTGACATCATGTATGGGTTTTCTTCTGCTTTAACGATAACACCGTTAGCAAGTACAATAACTGCCTCTACGTATTCAGCTCTCTCTTCGTCCTCAGACAGCTCAACAACTTCTACGTCTTCGTCTTCATCTTCTCTCTCAAAGTCCTTTAGAGCCTCATCAAGGAGCTCTGACGGTACAAGACCGTAATACTTTGTAAGTCGTACCTTATCTTCTGCCTGATGAGATAGTTCTTTATCAGCCTCTAAATCATTATCTGTTGTGGCAATACCAACTTCAACATCCCTGTACACGCCTGACTCTTGTAGCATTGTTACATGGTGTATTGGTACGAACTGGTCAACTGCACAGCCTAAAGCATCCTCAATAGATGTAGCTACAGGGTCAATTAGAAAGTTCTGTGGAAGAACAGGGTTAAGCTTAACAACAAACCTGTCCTCAATAGTTACACCAACTGCATTCATACTACCATCCATAATAGGCTGTGTAGAAGGCTTCATTTCTTTTACTTCTTCAATGACAAGCTCACCAACAGCAGTACCATAAATAGCCGATGTTAGGATACACTCTGCAACAGACTTACGAGTCCTTGCAAACTCAAAGTCCTCCATCAATGTCTTCTTAATGCTTGCAATGTCTGTAGGGTCTTGGTCAGCGATATCATCACGAATATCAAACCAGTTGCCTCTACCAAAGGTTGCTTCTTCTACTTCGGCTACAGAGGACTCTACAGCCTGCTGGAGTGCAGGAGCAATAAGCTTAGAACGCTCAGACTCTCTAAGGGAATCCGAACCATCCCATATGCCACGCCATAGTCTATAATATTCGTCATGCTTAGCTTCATAGTTGTTTTCGTAGTGGTTTCTCCAGTCTTCACATTTAGTCATCACCCAATCTTCAAGTGTCTGACCTGTCATATAATCTTCAAAATCTAAACTCATTTAGTGTTCCTCTAAGTATTGTATAGCTTTCGCTAGGAATTCTTTGTTATCTTTAAAATGACCTAAGCCTAAATTACAGTTAGTACATAATAGTTTTCTTATATCATCACTTTCATGACAATGGTCTACAAATAGTCCTCTAGATTCATATTTTTCGTCAATACCACATATATAACATTTATTTTTCTGCTTCTTTAGCATAGCTTTATATTCTGACAATGATATACCATATGTTTTTATCAAGTACCTATCTTTTGTGATATCTCTATCTCTTATATTTTCTTCTGTTCTACAGGATTTACATGTACTCTTATGACCGTCCTTACCTCTTGTGTACTTATGATACTCTGATAAGTCTTTCTTTTCTTTACATCTAATACATTTTTTCATCTAATACCCCGCATAGCTATCCATTGCCTCATATTCATCTTCTTCTAACCAATCTGTACTGTAACTTACAATAGCTAATTGGTCTATGTAAGCCAAGCTATCTATTAAATCATCGTGGACTAAGTGGTTAGGGAATTGGAAGAGTTCATCAAGAAACTCAGAGTTCCACTCACCTTTACCGACCGTTATAAGCCCATTTTCAAACCTACCTTGCAGAGCCCATACAATCCTATCTGTTTTCTTCTGGTTACCATGTGTTAGTAGTTGTATGTGGAAGTATCTAGCTTCTCGCTTCATCATATCTAATAGAGGTGACATTACAGCCTGTTGAGCTATACCACGCTCTATTCCAACAGCAGTAGGATGGTACTTCTTAACAGCCATAAATATCTTCCTAGCTGTTTCATCAAGTGTCCATCTTCCGTAGATAATATCTTGTATATACCATCCATGTTCTGAAGCCTTTACAACACATATTGAAGTGTTATCCAGCTTCTTATTCTTCTTACCGCTTGTCCCATCTGTAAAGCCTGCTAAATCTATAGCTATGAAGTAATCCCCTATTTCAGGAGGCTTATCTCCGAACTGTATCCACTCTTCTTTGAATATCTCACTACCTAGGGCTTCAAAGCTCGCCATAAACTCCTGACGAAATGCGTAAGATGACATAGACTTTTTAGCCATGTCAATCTCTGTTTTCTTTAATGTTTCGTTATCGTATGACGTGTAGTGCCATGCTTTGTATGTCGGGTCTTTAGCGGTGTCTCCATAGACATAGAGGTCGTAGAAGTGATTTCTGCCCTTAGGAGTACCTATGAAGAGTGCTCCTCCTTCCCTATCAGCCAGTGCAGGACGTAGTACCTCTTCCCACACAGTAGGCTTCATATCAGCATACTCATCCATTACAAGGTATTCAAGACTAACACCACGCATTGTATCTGGTCTGTCTGCACCTTTTAAGCATATACGAGAACCATTAACAAGTTTAATTTCCATATTGTTTACATGCTTTGAAGCTATTATAGGGAATAGTAGCTCTTCTAGTAAAGACCACATAATGTCTCTTGCCTGACCCTGTGTAGGGGCTACATAGAATACTGTGCAGTTATTCTTACTCAGTGCCTTTATAGCTAACTTCCATACAGCTAGTCTTGATTTACCGCACCGTCTACCGGCTGCAACGACTTTAAAGCGTGTAGGGTCATTGTATACTTCTGTCTGCCAATTAAGGAGCTCTACATTAAGTTCCATTAGTAGCTCCAGATAGTAGGGTTTGGAAAGTCTTTAGAGACACCTAAATGTATAAACCTACCATTACCTTTTTGATTTATACCAATACGAGTAATACCATGCTTCAGAGCCACTGTAACGAGCTGTAACGCCTTTTCACCTGAACAGGCTATGTCTATAGCCCTACCAGTCTCATGCTCTCCAGTAAAGGGCTTACGAGCTTCTATGGGGTGGTCTTTGCAGCGGTATGCAGAGCTAACAATAAAAGGAAACCCACACTCCTCTCTTATAGTGTCTAATAAGGCTAGGAAGTCTTTATCGAACTTATGAGCTCCACAGTGCTGACAAGCTAGTTCTTTTTCAGTAAAATACTTACTTCCCATAGTAACCTTCTCCTACTAGGTAGTCAGCTGCTCTTGCAACTATTACAGGACTATCTTTTAATAAGCCGATAGCTGTGTTACAGTCATTGCACAACAAGCCTCTGACCTTTCCTGTTGTGTGATTATGGTCAACATAAAACCTACCAGCTTTACTTTGACCTCTAGGGTCAGCGGTTTTGCATATCTTACAGCAGCCATTTTGCTCTTTTAATAGGTCATCATAGCCCTGTAAAGTTAATCCATATAGCTTTAAAGACTCTGCTTTTCTACAAGACTTACAATGATAGTGATAACCGTCTCCGTTCTTTTTATTTTTATGGAAGCTGTCAAAGGACTGTTTAGTACTACACTTACTGCATGTTTTACTCATCGTCTACCTCCTTGAAGTCACCGTCAACAACATCATTCCCTACTTTAACACCACCAACACCAGTAATATTAATGCTGATTGCGTTAGAGCCTCCTGACTTTACTACATCTTTCTCAAAGGCGGCTATGGGCGCTATCCTGTCTATAACGAGTTTCCACGCAGATGCTTGGTTTTTATGTTCGTTATCAAGTGCAGCATCAAAGATAGATTCTAACACTTTTGCTGACTTAGGAGAGGCTAACATTCTAGCTTTGTATTCATTTATTATAGCAGCATCACCTTTAGGTCTTCCGACTTTGTTTCTATTAGTGTTAGCTGCTAACTCGCTTTTCTTTGGTCTTCCTACTTTTCTTTTTTCGGACATTTTATTCCCTTAGTTATAGACTATATAGGTTCTAACAACTCAAGGGCTACTAAGGCTGGCTTCTTATGGGGGTTTACTTTTCTGCCTTGCTTAGTAGGTTACATGTTTGTAAAGACCTATATAGTTATCTACTTAACATCCTTTTATTATAGCATACTTTATTCTAAAAGTCAAGTCTTTTCTTCAACTATTTTCTATTCCTTTTCTCAATAGTTTACATGCACAGTTCCCTCCACAAGTAACCCTTTATAATCAACTACTTAGTCTGTATAGCCTGTATAGTCTATTACCCCTTAATTAATAGGGTTATTGTCTGTATATCGTCTAATTAGACCTGTAAAGTTCTTTGGTTATTAACGTAGGCTTATTAGGTCTTTTTAGTTTACCCCTCTTGCAAATCTCAGCGGCTACCGTAACTAATCAGCCTGCCTAGCCCTCCCCCCGCCCCCTCAATAGCCTTTGCAGCCTGCGTAGTTGGCACGTAGCTTGCATAGCCTGCGTAGTTGGCACAGTCCTTGCATGTCCGCTGCATAGCCTGCATAGCTGGCACGATAGTTGCATAGCCTTTATAGGCTGCACAGTCTTGGGGCATTGCACCTTTATAGTGCATAGTGTTGCGTGGTCTGCACAGGGCTGCACAGTTAGAGTGTGAAAGGCTATGGAGC
>Ga0208134_1001884_pt1 | contig 11668 bp, 13 predicted proteins | sample VirMetDEL_Mar_31_FD_184515 | JGI IMG/M metagenome (GOLD analysis project Ga0208134, IMG submission 184515) | Aqueous microbial communities from the Delaware River and Bay under freshwater to marine salinity gradient to study organic matter... | ecosystem: Environmental > Aquatic > Marine >... | reverse complement strand
CATGATCTCACGTACCTTGTTGCGAACCCTAAGACTGGTGGATATGGAATCACTCTTACTGCCTCTCACACTGTTGTGTACTTTTCAAACAATTATGATCTTGAAATAAGATTACAAAGCGAGGATCGTGCTCACAGAATTGGTCAGAAGAATAAAGTTACCTATGTTGACTTTGTTTGTCAGGGAACGGTTGATGAAAAGATATTAACTGCCTTGAAGAACAAGGTCGACATAGCCAGTCAAGTGATGGGTGATGAACTAAAAAGTTGGATTAGTTAGGGCTTACGTTATAGCCTAAACCTTTAGTAGCTGCTCCGCCACCTCTAGCTTTTCCTCTAACAATTTTATACTTACCATTAGAATCAGGTGTGCTTTGTTGTGGTTGTGCTACAACTTGCTCTTTTTTATTTTCTTCGGTTTTTTTCATTATTACCTCTTTTTCTTTGGTTTCTTTTTGATGATACCTTTAGCCATCAGTATGTCTTTCTTAGTGACTTTACCATCTCCACTAAGATCTGGGAACTTTTTCTTTACAGATCCACCTTTTGCTTTTTTAGGCATTTCAGGATGTTTTAACCTTTTGATAGCATTTGCAGTTACTTCTGCAGGTTTAATTACCACCTCTTTAGTTAAATCAATGACTTTTATATCTTTAAACAAATCTTTGTTACTAGGTGTTGTCATATCTGTATCCTACTTCTTTTTCTTCATTTTACCACCTCTTTTTGCCAATCTTGGCTTAGGTGATGTTAATTGTTTAAGCATACTACCTGAAGAACTACGCATTCCAGCTAATGATTTATCTGCAACGTTTCCTCCTGGTTTCTTTAATTTTTTATTCGCTAAATATTTCTGATCTTTCATGAATTTAGCCATCATTTTCTTAATTTGAGCAGGTGTTAATTTTTGTTTTGTTCCGTTAGACATTGGTCGCCTCCACTATTGCCGCAAGACTCTCACATCTTTTGGTTGTTTGTTCATGCCACCTCGAGTTTTTCATCTCAGTAGCAGCATCTTTCCAGCGTTTTTCACGCATGGCTTTCCACATGTTTTTGAACTTACGAACACCATTGGTTCCTAATTGAAATACCATTTCAAGAATAACCTCAGATACATTGTCAGGTAAATCGTGTCCAACACACTCATCTATCAATAGATCAGCCCCCGCAGCAGCTCTATTTAGGTCTATATCAAATAGTTCTTCGACTTCTTCCATGGATATTTCTACGCCTTCAGCGTATCGTGTCCGTTCGTGAGGCTGAATAAGGTGGCCTATGCCGATCGTGGCTTTTCCTAATGTGTCTAAATACATTACCGTGCGCACGCCTTCATGCAAACGCACCCTTGATTTCAAGTCATCTGTTAAATCTATCATGATCCTATTCCCCAATGCTCTTGATGTTCATCGGGATCTCCCTTCTTAAATATGTTCCTAATATATTGTAATATCTTACTCATGTCTATATGTCTGTGTATTGTTTCGATTTTAATTTTGCAATTGGTGAGTCAACTATCATTTGATTAATTCCGTTTTTATCCATTTGTGCTTGTAAAATCATTCGCAGTTGAGGATCCATATTCTTCATTGGTTCAATGAATCTTTCTACTGGATATTCTGGATTCATCAACATCATGTCAAAAGGTGTAACTTTAGGTTCTCTTTCTAATACTGAATTAGGTGTCAAAATAGGATCATTATCTACAAAATTTGCTATGCCTTCGCCAACAGTATCTCCAGAATATGTAGTAGCTTCTACGGTTTTAGCAACGGGTACTACCGGTACATTTGGCATACCACCAAAAGCAAGATTTATAGGAGGTGGTTCAGCTAATTGAACTTCAGGGGGAGCGACACTGCCACCATAATTAAAACTTAATGGTTGCGGTTGACCTGTATTTATCATTGCATTGGAAGGCTTAGTATTCTCAAGCTTTTGAATAGGAACAACAGCAGTATCTAATAACGAATTATTCATTATAAAGACCCCAATCCTTTCGATAACATCTGTTGATTGATAGCATCATCAATTGTACCTGTCGCTAATTCTTGTTGAACAGCTCTAGGTAATTGACTTGGGTTAGGTGTAAAAGTTGGCATGTCTACAGGAGATGATACAGGTATCGCAGGATTATTCAAAACTTGATTCAAATAATTTTGTATTAAAGTTTGATTTTGATCCAATCTACCTGATTGTTCCATTTTATATTGTTCTTCTCTAGCAGGCATAAACTCTTGATCTGTTTGAGGTGTCTTCATTAAGTTAAACACTGCACTGTCAATATCTTGAATTCTGTCTAACATTTCTGCATCTTCATTATCTTTTGGCATACTTGTTCCATTTGCCCAATTCATTAATGTTGTCATATTAGAGGCACTCACAACGTTAGTATCTATTACTTCTGTCATTGCTTTTAAAGCTTTAGGATCTGTCAAAAGTTCAGAGCCATATCTCATAATCAATGGAATCATTACGTTTGTAAGTGTGATACCTACTCCTGCTCCTGTTTTAGCAGCTTGTTTACCTGCGTTAAGCAGTAGTAAACCTCTAAAACCAGTCAAGGTTAATCGTCTTTGTAAGAAGGTTGAAGCGTCAGGTACTACAAAGCTACCTGCACTTTCAGCTGCAGTTAAGAATTTTCTAATGTCATCGACCTTGGTCCCTGTTCCGTCAAGCACAGTTTTAAGTATTTCAATACCGTCTGGATTATCAAGACCTAGTGACTTTTCAAATTCTTTTACTCCAAATACAACATCTTTATATTGCATCATATTCTGTCCGACTTTTTCTAATCCTTTTTGTCTAATAGCTTCGGGTGCAATGTTTGCTTCGTTTAAGAAATCTGTATAATTTTTACCTGCAGGAAGACCTTGTATAGATTTGTAAAAAGCATCATCAATGAGCTTTCTCATAATTCTTTTCTTCGATGATTGTGGTCCAGCAGATACAACAGGTATTGTCTTTTGTATATACTGCTCAAAAGTTTTACTATCAGGATCCATGTCTTTTAAATAAACTTGGACGTTCTCTAACACACCATCTTTGTTTCCTGCTTTTGCATAAGCTTTGAGTTCCCATTCAGAAGGTTGTGCAAGATTAATTAAATGAGTCATTGCCTCTTTACTATTTTTTGCTCTTTCTAAAATTACTTTGAAAGCTTCGTCAGTGTATAACATGCCACTAACATCAGCTCCTGGTGAAAAGAAAGAAGGCTTTGCCATTTTAATACTACTAGGTACTCCACCTTCAAAACGTGACATAGAGTTAGAAAAGAAATCAACAGCTGTTGCATATTTTTTTTGAGCTGTTTCAAAAATGGCAGAATCAATAGCATTATCTATATTTTTTAGATTCATATAATCTTTTTCTAATACTAAGGCTAATTTATTTAAAGCACTGGCCTCTCTGATAGGAACTTTACCGCCTTTGAATGTTCCTTCAAAGTTAGCTGTAAAATCACTAAAGACTCTCTTTAATTCTATAGCTTGTTCCATTGTAATTTGATCAGGAAGATTTTGTAAGTCTTGATAAAAATTACCAAAAGCTTTTTGTGCTGAGTCACCCGGAAATCTTAACTGACCTGCTGAACCTTCTGGTACATTACCTTGAAATCTTTCAGATACATCACCCGCTCTACCTTTGAAAGCTGTAATATCAATAATCTTTTTGCCTCTTAACTTGTCAGCATATTTATAGAAATCATCAAACAAGATACCTTGTGCGGCTCTTACTGATTTATAATTGTTTTTAAATATATTTGTTATGTCTCCAGCTAAATTAAATACTGTTTGTGTTGGAGCTAGACCGTTAGACATTGTTTTTAAATATTGTCGGATAGACTCATCTATTGATTGTTGTTGTGTTTTAAAGGGTTTACCTACCCATGGAAATACACCGATAACTTTTGGATAGTTTTTCCATAGTCCGAAGTTCGTGGCTTGAATAATACTGTAAGGTATGCCATAGGTGTCGGATAATTCTTTTGCTTTTTTATAGGATTCTGATTTGGGCTTTATACCAAAAGTAGCTCTTCCTATTTTACTTTTAAAAGCATTAAAAATAGGAGCAGCAACCATCGACCCTCCTGTAAAGGCTAAGTTTAAATAGGCATCATGTAATCCTTGATCTATCTTTTCTTCTACCTCTCTAGGTTCTAGTCCATTGGCATATCTTAAAAAGTCATTTACCAAATCATAAGTTTGACCTCCAGCCATAGTTCCTAAATATTCTCCTGCAAGATAAGTTGAAGGATTTCTTGCTACACCTCTAGTTAAAAAGTCAACACCACCTGCAGCAACTAATCCTGTAAAACCACCAACCATTTCAGCCGAAGGCTTTGATATAATGTCCTTGGGCAGTGGTGTGATGTTCGTGCCTGGTATTCGTATGTACTTTTCAGTAAAATTATTTGAAATATAATTAAGAGGATCGTTTGAAAATTTTACTCTGTTATTAACATCAGCAATCTTTTCAGCCATTAAGTTATTATACTCTGGAGATCCCGGAGGAAACTGTGAAGGTATATCAGCTAAAACATTCGTTTGTGTGGATGCTGATTGTGCTTCTTTCATTTGTGCTAAAGCACTTCTTGTTTGATCTAAACTATAATCAAGTGGAATACGAAAAGTATTTTTAATTGTAGTAATATCATTTTCTGTAGGTGCACCAGGGTTTTCTAACTCCAAAGTTTTACCTAATAAATTTACTTCAGGCATTAGCCACCTCCTATTACACTTATATCAAATTCAGGTGCATCAGGGTTTGTATAAATAGTGCCCTGATTTTCCATACTATTATCATTACTATTTGGTGAAGTTGTTGTTGTGGGTTCTTGACCTTCTAAAATAATAGGTCCGTATCTTCTCTCGTAATCTTGTTTTAAAGCAGAGTTATTATCTAAGATACTGGTGCCATCTAAGAATGTTTTTGCCACAGTATTTTGTGCAGCTTGATTTAGAATACCTTGAATTTCACGAACCTTTGTTTCAACACCTGCTGCTGATTGAAAAGCACTTGTAATAGTTAACATTTGTCGGGCAGTTTCTACGTCATTCACGTTCAATCGACCTGATGATTTTAAAGAACGAGCAATAGCATAAACAAGATAGTTTTCTCTTACTTTGTTCTTTGCATAAACAGAGTTGTATCCTAAACGTGTATAGAATCCCATATCAAACATATCTCTTAGTGATGTTTGTTCTGTTTTAGACTTACCACCTAATACACCTTGAGTAACAGCACCAACCACTCCTTTACTTGGTAACTCATAAGTGATAGGCATAGATGAATCAAAGTCAGGGACTATCTCAGGATTTATTTCTGTTCCTTGATTTAATAATCTAAAGTTAGCTATATCTTTTTGATAATTTGTTTCACCTAAATTTTGTAAATCTGTTCCTAAAGTTGAAGCTTTTTGGCTTGTTCCAAATAATGTATTCATCACATCAGCACTAATAAATTTAATTTCTTGAGCAGTTCCTTTTAAGAAACCTGCTGTACCAACTGTTGGCCCTTGTCCTCCAGCAATCGATGCTGCATTCTCATCTAAAATTTCTTGCATTTCATCAACGGCTTGTGTCAATACAAAATAATCTCCACCAATTTCTGAAATATTTTTTGCACCTAAACCTGATGCCATTGCTTTCATTTCTGTTCCTGGAGCATCACCTGTATATAAACCTCGTACATCCCAATCACTTGGAATATTTTGATCGTAGACCATGACTTGTGAACCGTCTGCTAAATCCATCATTCTACCCATCTGATACATAGGAGATCCGTCTATAGGATTTGGTTTTAATTGTACAGGTATTGACTGCATTGTCTTTCCACCATCTGTTGTATAAATAAGATTAGGAAAAGCCTTTTCAGGATTACGTAACATTGTTAAAGAATGATTGTATAAATTGTTTGCTTGATCAATATCCATTTGTTGACTTTTCAAAGCAGAATCTAGTTGCATTTGAAGAAGTTTTTCATCTTTCGTTAAATCACTTTTTTGTATGTTGTTTAGTCTATCTATTTCTTGTTGAATAAATTTACTTTGAGTATTTGTATTAAAATTTAACATTGTTTGAAGAGCATCTTCTGTGTAACCCATACCTTTTAATGTTAACTCAGCCTCTTTACCTAGCATAATTTGATTCATTTCATTAGCTTGCTTGATAGCCATTTCATTAACCAACATCTTTTGTTTTAATTGTTGTGCTTTTTCAGCTTGTTCACGGTTCATGTAAGCACCGCCTGATTGCAATAATACATCCATGACAGCACCTGCTCCTCTATAATCACTTTTCTTTGTCAAAATATCATAGAGCAAACGAAATGCTTTCTCTGTGCTTTTGGTCTTTGGTATAGGACCTAACTCTCTTCGAAACTGTGATTTAAAATCATCAGCGGAATATCTCTTACCAAAACCCATAGCCTCTTTGGCATCATCAATGTTTTGTTGTTTTAAATCTATTGTAGGTAAGTAAGTGCCTGCATAATAATCAGACATAATATTGATTTGTCTTTGAGCGTCTAAACTAAATTGATCACCAGGAGTAACTTGTTGAGTTTGTTCTGGTTCTGGTTGTGATGAAGGATTACTAAAAGTAACACTAGCAGAGTTACCTGTCGGTGTGCTTAATGTAAGGTTCTCAAGTCCTGGAGAAAATTGAGAAAGTATGTCGAAAGATGTTTCATTTGCCATTTTATCCGAACAAAGCCATCAATGGATTTATTCCTCCCTGCTGCTGTGTTGGATAAAACTGCTGTGGAGATGGGAAACCTGCAACAATTCCTGATTGTAAATTGAAAGCATCAAATGGTAATTTATATTGAGCGGCAGCTTGTGCGAAGTCCGCATCTTTTTGAGATTGATCTAAGGCGTATTGAGCTGTCCCTGCTTTACCTAAAGTATCCATAAAGTCTTGTTGAGCACTTGGGCCCGCTAATCCAAATTGACCAAAGGCAGTTCCTACTCCTCGTTGAGCATCTGCAGCACCTAAGCCTATTTTTGAAGCATCTAATGTTCTACCCATTTGATTTCCAAAAGCGTTCATAGCTCTATCTTGTGCTTGACCAAATCCAGATGACATTAGTCCAGCAATACCCCTACCTAAAGTATCTTGAAAGCCTCGTTGTGCTTCTGCTTCAACAACACCTGAACGATCACCAAAAGCAGCTCCCGCACCTTGTGCTTGGGCATCCCTTTGTTGTTTAGAGATGTTAAACTGTCTATTCATTTCTTTGGTGTATTCATCAACAACTTCTTTTTGATAAGGGTCCATAAAAGCTTGATAGCTTTGAGGATCGTAAGCGCCTGTAGCAGTATTAGCTGTAGTAGCAGCATTTCCTGCTGTGCCCATCGCAGTTGATAATGCTCCAACACCTTGTTGAAAGTAGTCTGGCATTTTCATAGCCGCAGCTTGATCGAAATATTGTTGTTGTAATTGGTTTGCTCCTAAAACTTCTTTTCTTGGAGGGGTAGTAGTTTTTTGACCTGTCACATAAGGTCTTAATATATCAGACGTAAACTTTTGACCAGCAGTGCCTACATTGCCGTAAAGTTGCATCATCATTTCATCATATGTTGCCATTATGTATAACTTACTCCCATTTGATCACCTAAATCTTTAATACCACCACGCATAGCATATAGAACATCATGTCCCGTGTCTACATCTCCGCCATACATTTTACCGATGGTTTCAACTTCTTGTTTTGTTACTACGTGCTCATCATTGGATAACATTGCAGGTATACTATCTGATTGACCATCTCCTGGTCCTTTAATATCCCCTGTCATTCTTGGAAAATTTACTTCATTACCTTGAGCAAAAGCTTGAACACCGCCACCTTGTGCCATGTAAGGATTAGCTGACATATCATAAGTAGGTCGGTTGTCTTGAGCATCTTTCATAGCTTTGTATTGTAAATAAGTTCCAAAACCTGCTGCTGCTAAAGGACTATATTTTTCAAAACCTGATTCCATGTTTCCGTATTTTGCATCATAGTCTGAACCTGCTTCAGCTACTAAAGTTTTTATAGTTTCTTCAGGTAATCCTTTTTCTTGAGCGTCAAGAGCTATGGTCAAAAGAAGTTCAGATTTATCTGGAGCTTCAGGTTTTTTAAAAAAACCTGTAATGCTATCACGAACTCCTGTGCCAACACCTTCAGGAAGTATACCACCTTCTCCAAGTGCAGAAGCTACTAAACCTGATGCTATAGCCTGTTGAGGATTGCCACCAAGTAAAGCAGAAATACCTGCAGAAGTAAGTCCTCTAGCCATTCCTGAATCTTCCAATAAATTCATTATACCACTAAGTCCTGGTATTTTTCCTAAACCGGGAACTGCAGCACCAAGGATAGCTCCACCGATAGGGCTTTTTAGTACATCTTTTGCAGCTTTAAAAATATTCTTTAACATTTTTATTCTTTCTTATTTGATGCACCCAAACTTGCCAATCGTGGTGCAAAAATTGTAACATCTCTCTTAATATCAGCATCGGTAGTATCGGTATCAGGATTATCAATGTCAGCAGAACAATCATCCTCTGACTCATAAGTTGCATTTGTTCGTGTATTCGTAATAACAGTTTCTGTCTTACAGCTATAGATAGGAACTTGTGCACCATCGATCTCCTTGTGTCCTAAAAGTTTTGGTTCTTCTACTATTTTATGCATCTCTAACCTTTATTTGTACTATTGTTGGTCCTTCATTTCAAGCACAGAAACCTTAATAACAAGGTCATTTGCAGCACTTGATGTTACTTTTAAACTATCACCACCTTCAAATACAAAGGTGCCATTAATAATCTTTGTACCTTGATGTTGTACAGCTACATTATTTATTTCAAAATCAGTGCTACCATTGTTATAAGTCAATACTGCATTAAGTGTTCCAGACCCTGAATCATTATGTAAAACAATAGTTTTGACCATAAATGTAGTCACAGGAACGGGTGGTGTTGCTGCTACGTCAGCGACAGGCACTGTAAATAATGTATTTGCTCCTGTATTTGCAGGACTAAGAGCAAAGGTTCTAAAACGATCAGGCATCGGTTGTACCTCCTGTAGCAAAGAATGTAGTTCTTCGGTTCACTTCGTCTTTATTATCTTGTTGATAGGATGAATTTAATTGTAGAACAATTTGTTCTAGCTGTCGTACTAGCTCGGCAAAAGCTCTTGGAGTATATTCTTCTGGTGGATCAGGAAATCTAGTTTGAGGTATCTTAGCCATTACCGTTGTCCATCTGGAAATACATCCATCGTAAATGTTCCCATTTTAAAATTACCTGCTGCTGTATTACTTTCTATTTTAAAATTAGCTTGTCTTCCTCTACCACGTATATCTTTTTTTGTATCTGTTGTTGCAACAGTTGATACTGTTTGACTAACAACATTACCATAAGGATAGTTTTTAAAACTCCACGTTACACTTAAATTACCTGATTGATCTCTAAAGTCAGGAATAAATCTTGCAATACGCATCAATTGTTCTCCTCCTTCATCAATATTAAAATCACCAGATTGTATAAATGCTGCCATTGATTCACCGTCTGCATCGGTACCAAACTCTTGTTCATAATAACTTGAAGCACCATTCGATAAACCAATCACGGTGGGAGTTGTATTAACAGTAGTGTTAGCTTCATATTCTGTTGCCAAAGGAAACTGAAAGACACCACGGTCAACCCATGATGTTCTATTTAACGTGCCTACGGACCAAGTCTGTTCCAAGTAATTATACACCACACAACGATTAACTTGTGGTTGTGCAATGTTATCAGGATTAGTTACATAGAACCAAATAATTTCTGCAAATTCTGTGTTGACACCAGCAAAGATTTGATCGGATTGTGTTAAATCTAAATTTTCAAATACGAAGTCATCAACGCTACAAGGTAGTTTTTTCACCGTACCATCAAAAACAAAGAAAGCATTCTGACCCATCCAATAGGCTACGTCTCTTACAACAACAGCAGAGTGTTGTCCTAACAGTCCACAGTTACGACCTAATTGATTTAATCCAAATGTAAAGGGAGGACCAATAAATTGTAGGCCATGTAATGATGTATCTGTCCATACTAAAATTTGACCACGAGCTTTATCTGCTCCCACAATACTAGAACCATCTTGTATACGCAGTGATCCTGCAGTATTTTCTGCAGCAGGTTGATATGTATTAATATCTTCTTGTGATGAGAAACGTAAGAGTAAAGGATCTTGTGAAGAACCTGTGCCGACAGTTTTTTCGGTACCAAATAATATTAGGTGTCTATCAGGTGTAGAAACTAAAGAAAACTTTGAGGTTGTTGGTGCGTTTGTTACTAAACTTGCTTTACCTGTTAAGCCATCAGAAGTTGGAGACCATTGAAACGTTGACCCATTTAGTACAGTTGCAATTAACAACTCACCAAAATTATCTAATGACCAATCTCTTCCATCTAATGTCACAGATGATGTTGAACGAGCAGTGCCCCATGTTTCTGTGTTCCAAGTTGACGTACCCCAACCATAACCAAAAGTAGAAAAGGCAGGTGCAATAGCAATATCAAAAACAGCAGTGGCTGTTCCTGTTGTAACTGTTCCTGTAGATTCTGTTGCATCTTGCTGAATAACAAAAGCATTGGTACTTGTTACTGATTTAACTTCAAAACTTCGATCAAATTGTTCTGCTGTAAAACTTGTGCCTGATAATCCTGTGGTGCCTGAGAAGGTGACAATGTCTCCAGCATTTGCTCCATGACTTGTAATATTAACAGTCACATTGGCTGAACCGTTTGTTGTTGTAAAAATATTGGATACAGATGAATTAGTTTGTCTTACAGGAGTAATGTCATACAAAATACCATTAGCATAAATGTATAATTTTTTATCTGTACCGAGGGCAGCGAGACGTGTTCCATCTAGTGCAACCCAATGATGTGCATCACGAGCAACACCAATAAGTCTATTATTAGTTGTCTTTTGCCAACCACCTATCTTTTCAGGTAGTCCGTAACGAAAACGAACATTATCGCAATCAGTGTAACCACCAGCAGCACCTAAATCACTGGTCTGTTTCTGTATTCCCGGTTTGAGTTGTATTTTTGTTAATGTCATCAGCTAAACTAAACATGGATCCGACATGACCATTAAAGTGCATACTACCATGATGCTGTAACGGCGAAGCGACATCCGCCCATATCTTACCACCGATCTTGGACCATAGTCTAGAAAAATAATAGTCCTCGCTCAGGTATCTTTCACTCTCATCCCAAGGTAATTTTCCAACACCAAAGAGGTCATAACAGTTATCAGAACGCCAGCTTTTACCGTTGATAATTTGATCAGATATATATTTACGTTCAGGATAAGCTTTCTTCATCTTTTTAAAAACATCTCTTTTAATTAACATCATCCCTGTTGCTGCTTCCATCACTTCACAAAATCCACCTTGTAACTTAATACTTTGTGGATTCTCAAAGTTTAAATTGTATCCTAAAGCTTTATATTGCAATTGTTCTTCTGGAAGATCAGGATTTTTTATTAATGCGTCTTTGACTTGATTCCAGTGAATACACTTACGAGGGTAAATACCACAAGCAATATCTTTATCCGCACGAATTAATCGTTCAATATTCATCGGTTGAAAACCAATGTCAGCATCAATAAATAATAAATGAGAACCTATAAAGTTT
>Ga0208134_1001881_pt1 | contig 11685 bp, 25 predicted proteins | sample VirMetDEL_Mar_31_FD_184515 | JGI IMG/M metagenome (GOLD analysis project Ga0208134, IMG submission 184515) | Aqueous microbial communities from the Delaware River and Bay under freshwater to marine salinity gradient to study organic matter... | ecosystem: Environmental > Aquatic > Marine >... | reverse complement strand
TGATGCCTTAGCGCATTTAAACGCTACTCCAAGTGATTTAATCGCTATAACTACCACAGATCTTGTTGCCGATGTTCAATCTACTTACTCAGATCAAAAAATTAATTCAGAAGATATTGTAGCAAAGTATAAATCCTGCAAGTTTCTCGTACTGGATGATCTAGGCGATGAAAAGGAAAAAGAGGATGCAATTGATATAATCACCACGGTTTTATTTCATAGGCATAGAGAAGACTTAAAGACGCTTATTACAAGTAATTGTCGTGACGTAGAGACTAAGTACGGCACAAGAATAGCATCTAGGCTAAGTGAAGCAGAAACATTTATACTGGATGGGAACGATATGAGATTAAGTAAATAAACGGCATCAAGCCAATATAGGAGATAGAGAAGATGGGAATGATAACAAAATACAGTAAGTGGCTTTATGATTATGCTGAATACTTTGACGCGATTGATTGCGATTGCGGTGATGAAGATTGCACCGACTGTCAAATGGGTGACGCATTACTAGGGCAAGGCCATGAGGTATCAGAGTTCGAGGCGGCATTTGACTCATTAAGAAAGAAACAGGCCGAGAAAGACGCTGAGATTGAGAGGTTGAATAATAACAATGAGGCTTATGTAGAGTTTTGTAATTCTCTATTCTTTGATATACCGCATGGTGATCCAAGGCTTATAAAATTAAAAGAAAAACTAACCGAGGCAAAACCATGAGCTATAAACAGGCAGAAGTAAAAGCAATCAAGGCCACCGAGAAAGCAAGCCCCGAAGTAGTCGCCAGTTGGGCGCGACAATTTGAGCGAAGAATCTAAATGAGCTATGAAGTGCTCGATAAAAAAGGCGGTAGAAAGTACGGGCGCTTTTCGACTGAGGCAGATGCCAAGGTCGTAGCGCAGTATATTCGCAGGTTTCAGCCCAATACAGAAATCACAATTAAGCTACATAAAAACACTTAATTTAAAAAAAACTTAAAAATAACTTATAACTCACCTTTACATTCTCTTTTTTAACTATATCTTTAAGTATTAACAAAATACAACAAACGGAGATAGACGATGAAAGCATTAACTAAAACTCAAAAAGATCAAGTAATAGTAAATATGAGAAAAGATCTTGCAAATGATGAAAATTACTCTTGCACTCAAATTATTAAATTTGCTTTAAATAAATTATTCTTAAATCAAATGCACGATTCAAACGAGAAGCTAGAAAGACTTGAAGAGTTTCAAGTAATCATGGATCAACTTTTAATCGAAGCTTAATAACCAAAACGGGGCGAAAGCCCCACTAACAAAACGGAGATAGAAAATGGGATATACTCATTACTTTGAACAGTCAAGAAACCTCAATGAAGAAGAAATTTTATTCATTGAAAAAATAATTAATACATCCGAAGTCAAGATAACTGGATGGAATGGCGAGGAAAATTGTAAAATCATACTTACAGTTGATGAAGTTAATTTTAACGGTGTTGATGATGAATCACATGAGAACTTTTGCTTAAATAATAGAGGTTGGGCTTTTTGCAAAACACAAAGAAAATCTTATGACGAAGTAGTGGTTGCGGTTTTGATATATCTAGCAGAATCAAAAGCCTTAACGTGGTCAAGTGATGGTTCAGATGAACATGGTGAATTTGACGATGCAAAAGAATTATTAAATAAAACAAAAAACGGAGACAAAAAACAATGAGTAACGAATTAATGGTAATGGAAAATCTCGACAAGAAAGAGATTTTTAAAGTAGGTGGCGCAAAAACTTTGGTAGATGCGATCAAGTCAGAGTTCAAAGATGATGTAGCTGACGTAACCACGGAGAAAGGCAGAGCGGAAATTAAATCAAGAGCTTATCTTATTAGCCGATCAAGTACCGCTATTGATAAGATGGGTAAAGATCTTGCCGATGAATTAAACGCAAAGCTTAAGCCGATCAATAATGAGCGTAAATACGCCAAAGATGAGCTTAAGTTATTCAAAGAAGAATACCGCAAACCTTTGACTGATTTTGAAGATGCCGAAACGAAACGTGTAGAGGATCTTGAAACACGCTTAAAATCGCTCAATACTGATTGTGAACTACTTACATCAAAACAAGTTCAAGCCAAGTATAATGAGCTAAATGATGCGCCTATTGATGAATCATGGCAGGAATTTAAAGAAAAAGCCGAAGCGGTACGAGAAGTGGAACTCGATAAACTCAAAATGAACTATGATTACAAAAAACAAAAAGAGGACGAAGCCAAGGAGCTAGAACAATTCCGCAAAGAAAAAGAAGAGCGTGAGCAAAAAGAGCGTGAAGAAAAAATCAAAGCCGATGCGATTGAGGCAGAGCGCAAGCGGGTTGAGGATGAGCAAGCTAGAGCAGTATCAGCAGGTTTTCCCGAAATGGTAGAACATAAAGATCCTCCAACTGTAGGCGGTCAAAAATCTAAAGGCACACACTTACCAGCTTGGGATAAAGATAAAGCTCACCAAGATCATATTGATCGCCAGCGAGAAGAGAAGCGAGTAATAAACGTAAACGCCATGAATGCTTTTATTGGTGCGGGTTTCGATGCAGAAAAAGCCCAACTCATCATTCGCTTAATTGTAAGCAATAAAATTCCTAATGTGAGTATCAAGTATGGGAAATAATATAAAGAGTTTAGATTGGAGTGTTATCATCCCTTTGATGGAATATAATACAGATAAAACCCTAGCTAAAATGTTTGGGATTGCTGAAATAACGGTATATAAACGCAGGGCTGAATATCACAAAACTGGACGTATGCCAAACGCTAGAATTAATTGGCAGGAACTCGATCCATTAATTAAAGACAACTCAGATCGTGAGTTAGCCAAGCGATTCAATATCCACTACACCTCAATTCAAAAAAGAAGGTACAAACTTAAAATAAGGAAAGTCAGTGAGGTAGATCAAAAGTGGAAAGAGATTGACCCATTTTTAGGAAAAGACTCAGATAATAATATAGCTAAGAAATTCGGATTTAATCAGAGTAATGTATCTCACAGAAGACGAAGCTTAGGGATCAAAAAATTTAATTATAACTTCAAAGGAAATAAATAAGATGGCTAAAGAAATTACATTCGTGCAGGGCTTGTATTGCAAGAAAAAAGAATTCGCAAACGGTGGAAGCTTAACCGAAATTGATTTTAATATGGAAGAGTTTTTAGCGTTCGCTAATCAGTATGCCGTAAACGGTCAATTGAATCTATCGTTGCAGACTTCCAAAGGCGGTAAGCTCTACGCAAAGGTGAACGATTTCAGAAGAGATTACGCTATTCAGCAAGCATCGCAACAAGCGCCACAACAACCAGCTTATCAAGCACCTCAACAAACGCAATCTCAGCCTGCCTATCAAGCTCCTACGGGAAATCCGCATCAACCGACTCAAGCTCAAGAAGCAGAGTTGCCTGCTTATGAGGATATTGAAGATGGATTGGATGACTGCCCATTTTGATCTAAACTAAAAACTTTGCCTTTCCCTACATAGAATAGCTTTGGCACAATCGGTGTCGTAGGGAGAGGTTCTTTTCGCAAAATGCAATAAATAAGGAGATAGAAAAATGGGTGAAAAAATAGAAGAAGCAATAAATCTCTGCACTGAGGAAGGGCGAGAAAGTAAAGACGGAAGAGTGTTATTTACTGCTAACACGATGAATAAATGCGCTAGAATATTCGGCAAGTCATATAAGAACTTTACCGCAAGGAACAGAGAACGATTTAGATCAATTTGTATTGATTTTTATAACTGTAAAAAACCTTCTTTATTAGATGATTTTTTAAGGCAGGTTCTTTAACATGAGCGCCGAAGAAACAGTTTTAGTCCAAGTCGATTCAGATTTAATGTATAAAACAAAAAGACAATTAGGAGTGAATATGGATATTTTAAATGATATAATTTCTCATTTACATGCGCCCGAAAATATCAAGGATTCGCTATATGAGGAATACTTAATCAGAGAGCGAAATAAAAATAAAGAATTGGCTAATAAGATTAGCGATATTTGCCCAAGCCCTTTTTAAGTGATAAATTAAATCAAAAAGGCGGTTTAAAATGAATACAGTCACTTCAATGATAATATCATCCATAAGTTTATTAACGATCTTTATGCTATTTTTTAGATGAGTTTAGATAAATCAATCAAGAGCGGTAAGGAAAAAAGAAAGCCATACAGGCGAGCTAAAAAATACGATAGAACATGCCGTAATAACGGAGGTTGCCCGTACTGCGAAAAGGGCAGGCTTCATAAATATAAAAGACAAAATAAGGAAATAGAATAAGATGAGTAGAGGAACAAGACCAAACGAAGGTCGTGGAGTAGACCAGTTTTCAAAGCAGTTTCAAGAGTGCAAGGCTTTTACTTGCGTGAAGTGCAAGGGAACTAAAAAGATCAATAAAGAAACCTGCCTTTTTTGTAAGGTCGAGAAGTGAGCAAAGCGGGATATTTAAACGGTCTTGAAGCGAAAGCTAGGATCTACGGAATCAAAACAAAATGGTGGTGGTCTATGAAAAGACTTGAAAAGGAAGTTATGAGAGCACATAAAAAAATTTGGAATCAAGTATGAATTTATATCACTGGTATTTAATCGGAATCGTAGTCACTTTTTTGATCTTTATAAATTGCTACACCGATGAGGATAAAGACGAACGAGATGGAAACATGCTGATTTTAATGGTCATGGTGATGGCTTTATTTTTCCCTTTGGCTTGGATCGGAGTAGGCTTAGAAGCACTTGGATTTTTAGGAGATTAAAAAAACTTTTAAATTTCTTTTAATAAACACCTTTACATTTTCTCTAATACCATTAAGTTAATTTTATTATTAACCCAAATGAGAGACAGTTTATGAATCATTCACAATACATAAAAGATTGCAAAAAGATGAGTAGCGAAAGTTTAAGATACGTTATTCAAGATTGTAAGAACGCAATCGAGGCAATGCCCGATAATCCTAAAGCTGGACATTATGCAGATGAGATCTGCTACTGCGGAATGGAACTTAAAAGAAGAGAGAGAGTTTAAGATGAATATTTACAGTAAAGCAAAAGCAATTAGAAATGAGATCGTAAAGAAGTTTCCAGTATTAGAAGAAACTGAATATGTAGTAAAATCACATGATGAATTTTATAGTGATATGTCAGCTTATACCGAAGGCAAAAAAGATGAATATATGAGCGTTTGTATTGATGCAAATTCCGATGGCTTTTTATTCGTAACACTTGCTAAGTGTAAATCTTATCACAAGCCATTTGAGAACCTAGTAAGAAGCCTTTGTGAGAAGTATGAAGTGGAAGTTGATTCATATTTATTCGATGAAGCAATCACTAAAGAAGCTAAATTTTTTAAATAAAACAAAAACGGAGACAGAAAAAATGTTTAACTCAAACGAAGTATTAAATCAGCTCACGAATTCAAATAATGGCAGTAATCGCCTCAAGGCAATGATCGGAGCAAAGCAGTTTTTGCAGAGCACCGAAGAAAGATGGATTCGCTTTAAGTTTATGGGCGGTACTTATTTAAGAATCACGCTCAATGCGATGGATACTTACGATCTTGAATTTTTCAAAATAAGAAAGCATGAGAAAACTCAAATTAAAGAGTTTAAAGGCATCTATTGCGATATGCTTAAATTCACATTCGAAGATCACACTAAGCTTTATCTATCGCTTTAAATCGGGGTTTATTATGAAATTAAAAGAACAGATACAAAAAGCTTTCCCCGATATGAAAGAAGATAGTTTTGATTATTATAGAACTGACTTATTAATAATTTATTCCAAGGAGCTTTATGAATGGCTAATAGAGAATTTTGAATTTTCGAGCACTATAAAAGTCGAAGTCGGTAATGTAATGGAATCCAGTTGGTACGAAAAAAGATTTATCGAAATTCCATTTCAAGCATAAAATAAAGGAGATAGAGAGATGAGTAAGCCACTAGAAGAGATGGAGCTAGAAGAGTTATATAGACTAGCAAAAAAACAACGTGTAAGAATTAGCGATTTAGAAACAGGTTTAAAAGATGCGTCACACGAACACTGGAAACAAGGCAGAAATGATTTAGTTAATAAATATGACGGCATATTAGGAGGTCTTTAAGATGAATTATGATATTGCTAGAAAGCACACTACAGAAAAGAATGTAGATTTATTAGAGAAAGAATTTGGCAATACTAAGCCTGCTATAATTACAGTTATTCGATTTCTTGAATCTCTTAAGGTCGAAATAATTTATACTTGGGGAAATCCCGATTTAGTAAAAACCTTAAAAAGGTGGCAATAAAATGAAATTTGAATATACAATTTTTGAAGGGTTCGATCATTTCAGCGGAAAGAATCTTTTCAGAGTCCAAGGCGTTGATAATGAATACATAGGCGAGTGGCACGATAATTCAGATGACGCTCAAAAAGAATTGGAGAAGATGAGTAGTTAAAATTTGCGCAAAGAATAAAAATCGTTGTTAGTTTAACAGGTAAGAACAGTTTTAATATACAGGTCTTGGTTCAATTCCAAGTGATATGATTTTTTCGGGATCAACTTAGCGGTTGATCCTTTTTTTGTGTCGGGAACTTGAATTAAAACTAAGTTAAATTAAGTTTATAAAAAACATTAAAAATAAGGAGATAGATTTTGAAAATTGTAATGAGAGATCCAGCGGAACTTATACCTGCCGAATATAATCCAAGAAAGCTTTCCAGTAAACAACGTGATGAGATTCAAGCGTCACTTACCCGCTTCGGCTTCGCTGAACCTATCCTAGTCAATAAGCATAAAGATCGAATGGATATTATTATTGGCGGTCATCAAAGAACCTCAGTTGCTAAAGATATGGGAACGAAAGAAGTTCCTACCGTAGAAATGAAACTTGATCTTGAAAAAGAAAAAGAGCTTAATATTCGTTTAAATAAAAATAGCGGTGAATTCGATTTTGAAATTTTGGAAGAATTTTTTGATCAAGATGAATTGATTGATTGGGGTTTTGATGATTGGGAATTTGATTCTGATGATTGGGAAACAGATATTGAAGCAGTTGATAAAGTAGATGAAAATCTCGATGGTATTGATGCAGTAATAAAGATTAAGCTTCCTCAAGATGATAAAGATTCAGCAATAACTCAGATTGAAGAATTTTTAAATGAGAAGGGATTTGTGGGTTTTGAAATCTCCTAAATTAAATATATTGGTTGCTTATCCATATATGAGCAAATCAGTAATAAAGATGCTTAATGAAAATAAAAACGATATAAGATTCGTACTTGACTCGGGTGCTTTTACTGCTTGGAAATCGGGCAATCCAATTAAACTTGATGATTATTGTAAATTTATCGAATCGCTTCCTTTTAAGCCTTGGAGATATTTTACGCTTGATGAGATTGGAGATCCCGAAAAGAGTTTTAAAAATTATGAAATAATGCTAAAGCGTGGTTTTAATCCTGTTCCTATTTTTACTAGAGGCGAAGATCTCTCCATGATTGATGAATATTATAAAACCTCTGATGTTCTTGGTCTTGGTGGTCTTGTGGGAACTCAAGGAAACAAAGGCTTTGTTAAGGGAATAATGAAGCATATAGGAGATAGAAAAGTGCATTGGCTAGGATTTACAAATAAAGTTTTTGTTGGCGCATATAAGCCTTATATGTGTGACTCAAGTAGTTGGCTTGGTGGCTTAAGGTATGGATCTTTTACTTTATATTTAGGAAAAGGAAAAACAATAACTTGCCAAAGAACAGACTTTTCAAAAAAACCTCCATTAAACATAATAAAAGCTATAAAAAGCTATGGTTTTAATCCTTTGGATTTTGCTAAAGAATCAAGCTGGCGTGGAGGGGAATCTGTTAACGGCAAAATTAATGGGCAGTCGGTTGTAAGAGAAAATTTAGACATAGAAAAAAAACTCAAAACATTAAAGTTTTCTGCTTGTGCAACATCAAGCGCACTTGGAATGTTAATAGAATCTTACAAAAAAGAAAAAGGAATATAAAAATGAAAGTATTGGCAGTTTTATCGGGTGGAATGGATTCTACTTGCGCTTTATATAAAGCAATGAAAGAAGGTCACGAAATAGTAAAGGCAGTGGCTTTTGATTATGGTTCTAAGCACAATAAGCAGGAACATAAATACGCAAAGCAAACTTGTGAAAAATTAGATATTCCATTCAAGGTAATTAATCTTGATTTTAGCGAATTTGAATCTGATTTACTTATTAGCGGTGGTGATATTCCCGAAGGACATTATGCCGATCCAAATATGAAAAAAACAGTAGTTCCTTTTAGAAATGGAATTATGCTTGCTTTCTCTACTGGTATTGCTGAGAGTTGCGGAGCAGAGGCTATTATGCTAGGCAATCACTTTGGAGATCACGCAGTATATCCCGATTGTAGAAAGGATTTTGTGGAAGCGATGAGCCAAGCAATGACTCTTGGAACTTATGAAAAAATTAAACTCTATGCTCCTTTTACAGAGATAACAAAAACTGATATTGCAGTACTAGGCGATAAGCTTGGCGTTGATTGGTCATTAACTTATTCCTGTTATAATGGTCGTGATAAACACTGCGGAAAGTGCGGTACTTGCGTTGAACGCATAGAGGCGTTTCATGATGGTAAAGTAAATGACCCTACTGAGTATGAGTAATGAATATTTTTATTATCTCTTGCGGAAAAGCAAAAGTAAATAAAAAAACAAGTGCCTATAAACTTTATAGCGGAGGATTTTTTAAAAAACAATTATCTCTCGTAAGAAGCATGGGCGCAACTAAGAAAAATACTTTTATATTAAGTGCTAAATATGGCTTAATTCCATGTGAGGAAATCATTGCTCCTTATGATTTAAAAATGGGATCAAAAGGTTGCGTAGATTATAATTTCGTTAATAATCAAGCATTAAAATTAAATATAAAAAATGCCAAAATAATCTCCACAGCAGGAAGCGCCTATAGAATTATTTTAAAAAAAATATTTTCTGAATGTAAATTTCCTTTAGAGGGAATCGGAGGAATGGGTTTGCAAATAAAAGAAATGAACAGATTAATAGGAAAAAATAGATGCTAAAAATTAAAGATATATTCGGCATAACAATCGAGGGCGAAGGTTTATTTACTGGAACGAAAGCTATCTTTATTCGTTTAAGCGGATGCAATATTTGGAATGGTGATCCCGAAACAAAAGCAAAATCAGCTTGCCCTTATTGCGATACTGATTTTAATGGCGGTGATGATCTAAGTACTGATAATATCCTTGAAAAAATTTTTGAAATTGACAGTCATAAGACTGTAGGGTTAATCAATATAACTGGCGGTGAACCGTTGCTACAGGATCTTGATGATCTGTGCGCTCATTTGATCGGTTGCGGATATGAAGTCAATATTGAAACGAATGGCACAAAAGATTTGAGCGATAGATTAAAGAGCTTTTTTAATAAAGGCTTATCTGTTACTTGTTCACCTAAAGTTCCAAAGAAAGCAGTGAAGCTTGATGATGATTTTATTTCATGTTTAAAGATTCTTTATCCTCATCCAAGAACGAATATTGTTCCCGAAGATTATTTACATCTAAAATGCTCTAAATATATTCAACCAATAGAAGAAAACGGAGCGATGAACTATAAAAATTGCTTAAGAAAATTATATTGTTTGCCTAGTGATTGGAAGCTATCAGTTCAACTACATAAAATAATCGGAGTAGAGTAATGGAAGCAGTAAGAAGATTTCAATTCTGTGCAGGTCATAGAGTTTTAAATCATGAAAGTAAATGCGCTAATGCTCATGGTCATAACTATGTTTTATTTGCTCATGCAGAGCCTAAAAATGGATTAGATGATATTGGCAGAGTAATTGACTTTAGTGTAATTAAGCAAGTCTTAGGCGATTGGATTGATGAAAAATGGGATCACTCTTTTTTGATTAATAAAAAGGATTCTGATTTAATTTCAATTAAAGATAAATTGGCTAAAAATAAGCCTTGCTTTGAATGTGATTTTAATCCTACCGCTGAAAATATGGCTCAGTATTTATTGGATGAAGTTTGTCCTAAATTATTTAATTCTTATGATATTAATATTAACAAGCTAGTTCTTTGGGAAACTGAAAACTGCTTTGTAGAGGTGAAAAAATGAAACGCTATACTTGGAAAGAAATCGAAACAGTTTGTGAGAAAGAATGGAGCTTTAAAAAGGGCTTAAAAGTTTGGGGAGTTCCTAGAGGTGGAATTCATATTGCTCAGATTCTTAATAAACTTGGTATTGCTGAGATCGTTGAAGATGTAAATGATGCCGATGTTATCGTTGATGATTTAATTGATAGCGGTGCAACTTCTAAAAAATATCTTGATAAAGTATTTTGGACTCCGATTGTAAAAGATCATACTAATCCCGAATGGATTGAATTTCCTTGGGAGCAACCAAAGGATTTAGATAATGAAGATATTATTACTCGCTACATTGAAGCGATTGGTGATAATCCTAAGCGTGAAGGCGTATTAGAGACTCCTAAGCGGGTAGTAAAGTCTTGGAAGGAACTCTATTCGGGTTATTCAGATAATGCGAAGCAACACCTTTCAAAATGCTTTTCAAGCGATAGTAAGGAAATGGTAATCTGTAAAGATATTGAATTTTACTCTATGTGCGAACACCACATGATTCCTTTCGTGGGTCGTGCCCATATTGGTTATATACCGAATGGCAAAGTAGTCGGGCTTTCAAAGCTTGCTAGAACAGTTGATGTATTTGCTAGACGCTTACAGATTCAAGAACAATTAACTGAACAGATCGCAAATGCAATGGTTGAGCATATTCCCGAAATTCAAGGTTGTGCGGTAGTTATGGAATCAAAGCATTTTTGTATGTGCAGTCGTGGAGTAGGTAAACAAAACTCCAGTATGATAACTTCCTCTCTGCGTGGTATATTTAAAGAAGATGGTGAAGTAAGAAAAGAATTCTTAAGCTTAATTAAGTAATAAAAAAAGCAGGAGATAAATTATGCTAAAAAAGAAAAAGAAGCTTACAAAAACTGACACTACTAAAAAAGCGATGTTGATGGCTCTTGATAAAACACTTGGTATAGTTTCTCCTGCTTGTAAGAAAGTAGGTATCTCAAGGCAGACTCATTATGAATGGATGAGAGAAGATCCCGAATATAAAGCCAAGGTAGAAGATGTGAATGAAATGGTTTTAGATTTTTCTGAAACTCATTTACATAAAGCAATCGCTAAAGGAAATGTCGTGGCTAATATTTTTCACTTAAAGACGAAAGGCAAAAAGCGTGGCTATACCGAAGTTCAGCAAATTGAGCATAGCGGTAAAATTGAAGGGCAGACAGTTTATCTAACGAAAGCCGAGCTTGATGCTCAGAACATAGATGATGATATAGGGTATGTCGATTCCTAAGTCATTCGCTCTAGTATCTTCAAAATACTATAAGCCAGTAATAAGCTCACGCCATAGATATAATATCATGTACGGTGGGCGATCTTCTGCGAAGTCTGATACTGCTTCCCAAAAAATGATAAAGCTATGTCGTGAAGAGGAAGGCTTTAAAGGCGTAGCAATACGAAAAGTTTATAATACACTAAAAGACTCCTGCTACTCAAAATTGATTACGACTATCGAGCGTAATAATTGGGAGGATGAATTTTATTGTATTAAGTCTCCTTTAGAAATAACTCATATTCCAAGCGGTAGGCAG
>Ga0208134_1001874_pt1 | contig 11701 bp, 17 predicted proteins | sample VirMetDEL_Mar_31_FD_184515 | JGI IMG/M metagenome (GOLD analysis project Ga0208134, IMG submission 184515) | Aqueous microbial communities from the Delaware River and Bay under freshwater to marine salinity gradient to study organic matter... | ecosystem: Environmental > Aquatic > Marine >... | reverse complement strand
TCTGCTTTTGGATATAGTTCTTTGGGAGCTAATACGACAGGAGACTTTAACGTTGCGGTTGGAATGTACTCTTTAGACGCAAACACCACCGCAGATAACAACACAGCAGTCGGGTATGAATCTTTAACCGCAAACACTACAGGTACACAGAATACTGCTGTTGGCTCTGGGGCGTTGCTGACTAACACCACAGGCTCAGCCAATAGTGCAAGCGGCGTTAATGCAATGTATTTCAACACTAGTGGTGACAATAATACTGCTGTTGGTGGTGGCGCTTTACAAGCAAACACAACCGCAGATGGCAACACAGCCTTTGGATACTTAGCTTTACACGCAAACACTACAGGAGAAAGTAATACCGCAGTGGGTGCTGAAGCTGGTGATGCGCTTACTACTGGCAACGTAAACGCTGCTTTAGGTTATAGAGCACTTTCTTCTGCTACGATAAATGGGGGGAATACTGCTATTGGCCCACAAGCCCTACTGAATTTTAACAATACAACTACCGCTTCAACTTACAACACCGCTGTTGGCTACAATGCAGGTGTGACACTCACCACGGGTACAGCTAACACTTTGGTTGGTGCTATTGCAGGTGAGGATTTTACTACAGGCATACAAAATTCAGCTGTAGGCTATGGGGCATTAGGCAATATGACAGGAGCAGCCAGTTACAATACAGCATCAGGAACGGTTGCTGGTAATGCGATTACGTCTGGAAACAATAATGTAGCTATAGGATTTGGTGCTTTATTAGCAGGTAGACCGGGAGGCGCAGTTACCACAGGCAGTAATGTTATCGGTATAGGAAACGCAGACCATACTTCAGCGCACATCCAAATAGATTGGACAATAGCGTCCGATGCAAGAGACAAAACAGACTTTACGCCTTTAGACCTTGGCTTAGACTTTGTTAAAGCTCTATCGCCTTTAACCTATAAGTGGGATAAACGCGCTAAGTACGGTGATAACACCGCTGATGATTATGACTTATCTGCACAAACTCCAGACGGTACTCACAAAGAAGATTGGCTGGACATTGGTTTCAAGGCACAAGAAGTAGAAGCCCTTGAAATAGCGGCAGGATACAACAAAAACAACAGTACTAACCTAGTTTCTAGCTGCTCTGACGATGGCAAGCAGATGGGTCTTCAGTACAGTAAATTTGTACCAATCCTTGTAAAAGCCATCCAAGAACAAAGCGCACTAATCACCGCACTAACAGACCGCATTGCGGCACTAGAAGGATAAACAATGACAAGAGAAGCAGATCAAATCGCACAAGATTACACGGCTATGGGCCACAGTGTAGACCTAATCACCGCAGTTATTGCAGGTAATAAAATGGCTAATGAGTCAGCAGAAGACCGTCAAGCCTGTGTAGACCGCAATACTCAGCACCTAGAGCTTATGGTGGCTTTGGAAGATTGGGGTAGCGAAGACATGACCGCAGTTAATGCAGCCATAAAAACTGCAAACGCATACGACCCTGCTGCTTAATGTCTGAGATTCAGTACCGTATGATGCCGCTTCCGTCATTGTTTTTGATGGAAACGACTGTGCCTGAACATATGGTTACAAGCCTTAACGACTACTTAGATGAGTTAATGCACCAAAATGATCGTATCTCAGCAGCACATACGCTAGTAGGTCAGATAGGTAACGGCGAACAGCTTGTAATGGATTACGAAGATGGTCGTTTAGCAGAGTTCTCCCAGTTCCTATGTCGTATGGGTGCCGAATACGTCAGTGCGTTTATGGCTAACACAGGTCAGCAATTAGATGGCAACCGTAACGTAGAGATGGATGAGCTTTGGTCAGTACATAGTTATGCTGGCGATTACAACCCAATCCATGATCACGGCACCAAAACTATTATGGGCGTTAGCTGTACAACGTGGACTAAGGTGCCAGAACAGATCCTTGCTCAACCTGCTGCGGGTAGTGAGTCGTATAACCTGTACAACGCTTCTGGCGCGTCTGACGGGTATCTTTGTTTTAACTACGGGCAAAGCGCCACATGGGACAAAGAGCGCCTTAAACCTACGCAGAACGTGGTTATGAAGCCCGAAGTAGGTAAGTTATTATTCTTTCCGAGTTGGCTGCAACACATGGTATATCCCTTCCAAGGTGAAGGTGAACGCCGTACCGTAGCAGCTAACTTAAACTGCTGGCCCGTGCAGCAAGAGCAACCACACTAAGGATTAACATGAGCGAAGAAAACACAGTAACAATCAATGACGAACAGTATGATTTTGAAGGTCTAGCTGTAGAGACTCAGGCAAACATAGCCCGTGTGAACGAGTTACGCCGTGAAATATCCACGCTACAGATGCAGATTAGTGAGCGCCAAGCATTGCTTCAGATGTACATTGCCGCGATTACTGAGTCTGTTAAGCCCGTAGAAGAATCTGAAGAAGAGGCAAGCTAATGGAATTAATTGAAGTTATAACGACTCTGACTACGTTGTCGGTAATAGCCAGCGCCATATGTGCTGCTACACCTACACCCAAAGACGATGCTTTTTTTGCCAAATGGATATATCCCGTAGTTGAAGCACTAGCTTTAAACATCGGTAAGGCCAAGGAATAATGGCGGCAACGCGCCCTACGGTCAAAGATGCTTTAGCTGAGATTGGCGCACACGAAAGAGAATGCGCCATACGTTATGAAAACATTGAAAAGCGTTTGGAGTCTGGGTCTAAGAGGTTCGATAGAATCGAACACCTAATCTACGGTATATACATTCTTGTTTTAGGGTCGGTGTTAGTACCGATACTAGTATCTATGGGGTAGAAAATGATTGCAGAAATCTCCGCGATAGTGGCTGGAGTCAACATGGCTTCAAACGCGATCAAAAAAGCAGCAAGTACAGCGGATGATTTAAGCACCATTGGAACCTTTCTCAGCAAGCTGGGTGGGGCTGAAGTAGAACTGGCTAAGGCTCAAAACCAAGGCGGGTTGTCGGAAGCTGACGCTGTTAAGGCTGCGCTGGCGCGTAAGCAAATTGCAGAGACAATGCAGGAAGTTAAAGACCTGTTTGTTATGAGCGGCAATGGTCATCTGTATCAGCAGTGTATGCAAGAGATGGCGAATGCTAGAAAAGCCAAACAAGAAGAGTTAGCTAGGGCTACGGCAAAGAATAAAAAGTTCTGGAAAGATATGCGCCAGATCGGGATGCTTGTCTTGCTGGTTGTTGTTTTAGTACCTGCTGCTGTAGGCGCATTGTTGGCTTATTTGACCCGATGATTATGGCGTTTTTGCTCATAGTCATAATTGACGGAGAGCCTTTAAAAGAAGAGTTTTACTTTCGGGATGTAACTCGCTGCAATCAGTTTGCTTATTACGTTGAATCGGGTGCAGTTAAAATAGGCAGACAAGAGCGTAACCAAAACAATATAAGTGCTTACTGCATACCTAAGAAGATAGGCCGTAACACGAAGACTTGGGATTAAACTATGAGCATCGTCGCATCATTAGTAGGGCCGGTCACAGGGCTACTTGATAAGTTTATCGAGGACAAGGATCAGAAGAACGCCTTGGCCCATGAGATTGCTACGATGTCAGAGCGACATGCCCAAGAGCTTATGAAGGGCCAACTAGACGTAAACAAGACCGAAGCTGCACATAAGTCGTTATTTGTTGCTGGCTGGAGGCCGAGTATCGGTTGGGTGTGTTCGCTGGGCTTACTCTACAATACAATTATTGCCAACATACTAGGCATCTGGGTAGACCTACCCGAAATAGATACAACCCTGCTTGTTCCGGTTATGATGGGGATGTTAGGTCTTGGCGCAATGAGAAGCTATGAGAAGGTCAACTCTGTAGCTAGGGAGAAGTAATGAGCGATTTAATTAGTATGCTTAAACGCCACGAAGGTGTGCGGTCTAAGTCTTATATATGCTCGGCTGGGTATGAAACAATTGCGGTGGGTAGAAATATTAGCGAGTCTGGTCTTGGCCTGTCTGATGATGAAATTGACTACCTACTAGCAAACGACATCAAGCGCGTGCGAGAAGAGCTTACCGATTCATACTTCTGGTTCCCCGCAATGAACGAAGCGCGTCAAGATGCCTTAATTGATATTTCGTTTAATCTGGGACAGACTCGTTTGCGTGGCTTTGTTAAGGCGCTTGAAGCTATGTCCCGTGAGCAGTTTGACATTGCTGCAGATGAATTCATGGACAGCAAGTGGAGCCAGCAGGTGGGTAACCGCGCTGTTGAAGTTACTGAAATGATTCGCACAGGTGAGTACCAGTAATGCCTCTACAAAAATATCTATTTAATCCAGGGATCAACAAGGAAGGCACAGACTACACTGCAGAAGGTGGTTGGTTTGACGGCAACCTTGTGCGCTTTCGTAAAGGGTTCCCTGAGAAGATAGGTGGTTGGGTTAAGTATTTGACCAGTTCCTACAACGGTACAGGCCGTAAAATGTTGGGCTGGGTTGCGCTAGACGGAACGCGGCTCTTGGGCCTCGGCACGCGGTCCAAGCTGTATGTTCAAGAAGGCGCAGACTTTGATGACATAACACCTATTCGCGCCACTTCAACCAATGGTGTTGTTTTTGCAGCCACTGATGGTTCTTCTACCATCACTGCAACTGATGACGCTCATGGCGCAGCCAAGGGTGACTTTGTAACTTTCTCTGAAGCGGTGTCTCTCGGCGGTGTCATTACTGCGGCAGTGCTTAATCAAGAGTATGAGATTGCAACTGTTCCAAGTGTGGATACTTATACCTTTACTGCTAAAGACACAAGTGGCGATACAGTCGTAGCCAACTCTTCAGACAGCGGTAATGGCGGGTCGGGTGTAGACGGCGCTTATCAAATATCACCAGGGCTTGATACCTATGTTGATGGCACGGGTTGGGGCGCAAGTTCATGGGGTGACGGCACCTTTGGCTCTAGCAGTGCGATTGGTTCTAACAACCAGTTACGCTTATGGTCTATGGACAGTTTTGGTGAAGACCTAATTGCCTGCCCTCGCGGTGGAAGCATTTACTACTGGGACTACACAAACGCTAGTACTAGGGCGATTGCTCTTTCTGATCTAACTGGGGCCAATCTTGCGCCTACATTGGGCTTGCAGGTGCTGATTTCAGACGTTGATCGTCACGTTGTTATTCTTGGTGCAGACCCTATTAATGCTACCGCTTCAGGCAGAACAGGAGCTATAGACCCGCTTCTTGTAGCCTTCTCTGACCAAGAGAACGCTGCTGAGTGGGAGCCTTTATCTACAAACACGGCTGGCTCACTACGATGTTCTGCTGGATCTCAAATAATTGGCGGTCTTAGAGCTAGGCAAGAAACTTTAATCTGGACGGACGTTGCGCTGTACAGCCTGCAGTTTATTGGCGCGCCACTGACTTTTGGTCTTACGCTTATCAATGAAGGCATAAGTTTAATTGGGCCTAATGCGCCAGTGAACACACCTACTGGCATCTTCTGGATGGACAAGAAGGGTTTTTACGCATACCAAGGTTCGGTACAGCCCATTCCATGCAGCGTTCACTCGTATGTATTTGATGACTTAAACGAAGGTCAAGCATTCCAAGTGTTTGGGTTTCTCAATAAGCAGTTCAACGAGGTGGGTTGGTTCTATTGCTCCGGTAGTTCAGACACCATTGATCGTTATGTCACTTACAATTATGTAGACCAGACTTGGGCGATAGGCCAGTTGTCTAGAACAGCATGGTTAGATGAGGGTATTGCAAACGTGCCTAGAGCAGCAGGCTATGACGGCACAAACAACTACATCTACTCTCACGAGACTGGGTTTGATGATGACGGCGCACCAATGGACAACGTGTTTATAGAAAGTGCTGACTTTGATATTGGTGATGGCCAAGAGTTTCAGTTTATTAAGAGAGCCATACCAGACGTTAAGTTCACTGGGGACTCAGGCGGCACACAAACAATTAACTTCGTCTTGAAGGCTAGAAATTATCCTGGGCAGTCTTTGACTACAGATCAAACATCTTCATTTACTGGCACAACAACTAAGATCGATACCCGCGCTAGAGGTCGGCAAGCGGCTGTGCGTTTTGAATCAGATGATGATGCATCCGCTGGCGTAAGGACGGGTGTAGGGTTTAGAATCGGTGCGACTAGGTTAGATCTTCAGCCAAATGGTAGAAGGTAAGCATGAGCAAGTTGCTACAGGGCAGATTACCATTTGCGCCTATGGCCCAGAATGTAGATGGAAATACTTTTAACAAAGCTATTCGTTTGTTAGAACTTAGTTTAGATTCTTTTGACCCAGATGCTACACCTCAGTTCAATAGATCTGATAGAGACAAGTTAAAATTTAATACTGGCGATATAATATGGAACACATCCATTAATACGCTGCAGGTGTATGATGGAGATCAGTGGATAAGTTTGTCACAAGAACTGCCGTATACAACTGACCCCTTAGAAGCTACAGGTAGAGTCGGAACTGTTCAGGTTATTAATAAAGGCGCAATAGTAGTGAGTGTTGGTAAATGACTAAATTATGTGCAAGAGGAAAGGCTGCAGCTAAACGAAAGTTTGATGTGTACCCGTCAGCTTACGCTAATGCATACGCCAGCAAGATCTGTGCGGGTAAGATTAAAGATCCATCTGGAACTAAAAGAAAAGACTTTAAGGGTTCAAAGCCCCGCAACTTAAGCGGTGGTGGATTTGTTGCCAAGCGCGCTAGAGTCGCAGGTATAAAATGAGCCTGCAAGATTGGTTTGGAAAAGGCACTAAAGGCGATTGGGTTGATATTGGAGCGCCAAAAGTAGACGGTAAGTTTCAAGCTTGCGGACGCTCAAGTACCAAAGGATCAAAACGCAAGTATCCTAAGTGTGTGCCTAGATCAAAAGCAAAGCAGATGACCGCTTCAGAAAAAACTAGCGCAGTAAAACGCAAGCGCGCAAAAGCACAGGGTGTAGGCGGCAAACCTACCAATGTTAAAACATTTGCCCGTGACGGTGGGTTGATTGAAAAAAGAAACCACCGTGGTTGTGGCGCAGTGATGTCTGACCGTAGAAAGCAGACAAGGTATTCCTGATGTTTAAGCGATACGCAGAAGAGTTTAAGAATGGCGGCATAGTTGGTGGCAGATCTAAAGCCGCTAAACGTAAGCGCGATAAGCCAATACCTAAGACCACTACCGGCAAGTCTGCCAACTACCTGCCTACTAAATCAGGCGCAGGCATGACAGAAGCTGGTGTAAAAGCCTATCGCAAAGCAAATCCAGGTAGTAAACTCAAGACTGCGGTAACAGAAGATAAGCCAACAGGCAAGAGGGCAAAAAGAAGAAAGTCTTTTTGTGCTAGATCTGCAGGCCAGATGAAGAAGTTTCCTAAAGCAGCGAAAGATCCTAACTCAAGATTGCGTCAGGCTAGACGCAGATGGAAGTGTTAACATGGCAGCAAATACAGAAGACTTAAGAGCGCAGTCAAAACAAAGAACCTCTGAAGTTCTTAATCAACCAGGGTCAATGACAAGGTTTGCGCCTGGCCCTCTTGGACAAATAAACCCAGCACTTGCGAAAAGTGCTAGTTTTTTAGCGCCTGGTATGCAGAATCCATTTGCCGCTTCGATGGCTTATCAGCGCATGCCTGAAGCGCAATACGCAAACTACGAAAAAGCGGCACCAAATGTTGGTGGCTTACTTCAAGCACCACAGGTTCCAGCAGGCTTTGTTCCTCCAGGCACTCAGCCAGTAGTTCTTCCTAATCCAAATGCTCCTACACCTACAACTTCAACAGAACCAACCGACCCAGCTACTCAAGCTGACGAACTCTTAGCCGATATAAATGAAGCCCGTATTTCAGAAGGACTAGAACCTTTTGAAACCTTTGAAGATTTTCAACGGGATATTGGAATATTTGAGGGCATAGGCAACATAGGAATGGCTGACGGCGGCATTGCTTCTATTGAGCCGCAATACTTTGAGATTGGGGGTGAAGCTAAAGGAAATATTTTTAGTCGAATGGCTGGCGGAATCGGTGACCTTGTTAGTAAAGGCATGCAAAATTATAACGAAAACATGTCTGCTGCTGGCGCACCCAACAAGCCTGTAGAAGAAATGACTCGTGAAGAGTTGATTGCTTATATTAAAAAAACGAGTGGATCAAGTGGCTCTAGCGGCCTTGGTGCAGACTTAAAGAAGATAGGCGGCGGTATAACTGATGCAATTAAAGGTAGACCTCAAGGCGGAACGGAAGCGTTAAATCAAATGGGCGACCTTTCTACGGAGATGGCATCGCTTGGCTATGCGTATGGAGGCACTGTTGAATACCCACGCATGAACGGGCAGATTTCAGGTCCAGGCACAGAACGATCAGACGATATAAAAGCCATGCTTAGTGATGGTGAGTTTGTTGTAAATGCCAAGGCTGTGCGCGGCATTGGTAAGATGGATGGCGCTAATGGCAGCAAACAAGAGCAAAGACAAAAGGGTGCGCGTATGATGTACGCCATGCAGAAAGCTGGTGAACAAGCGATGAGGAATTCATAATGTCAATGTTTAGTTCTTCTACGAAAGAAGTAGAAACAGCAGTACCTACTGTACAGCCTCAAGCGAGTCAAACTTATTCTGACCCAGCCATGGAGATGGCATCAAGGCAAATGCTTGATGCTTATTTTAATCCTGAATATGGAATGATTGGACAGAAAATTCCTATTCCCATCCAACAGATCGCTGGCCTATCACCACAAGAAATTCAAGCCCGTAACTTAGCTGGTGGCCTAGGCGGTTTTGGCGCACAACTTGCTGAAGCTCAAGACATGTACCGTCAAGGCTCTAGAGCATTTGACCCTAGCTCTGCTGGATTGTTTGCAGATCCACGCGCTCGTGCCTTATACGAGCAAAGCACTCGTGGATACGACCCAAGCATGGGTCAACAGTTCATGGACCAAGATGCACGCAGTATGCAGATGCAAGCTGCTGATGACATCCGTGGTGCAGGCCAAGGTATATCTGGAGAGGTAGGTTCTGCACAACAACAAGCCGCGCAAGCCGCTGCCCGTGCTAGAGGCCAAACAGAAATGGCTGGCAGAGATCTTAGATCTGCTGGTCAGATGGGTCAGTCTGCTGCAATGCAGGGCATAGCAGGACTAGCGGGTACTGGTGATCAGTATGATCCATCGTCTGCCAGCAGCTTCATGGACCCGTTCAATAGAGATGTAATTGACGCACAACAAGCAGAGATTGCGCGCTTAGGTGAGAAACAAAAGATTGCTGCTCGTGATCAGGCTGTTAAATCAGGTGCATTTGGTGGCTCTCGCGGTGCTATTGCAGAGGCTGAGATAGGCCGCAACGTATTACAACAACAAGCTAAGACCGGCGCAGAGTTGCGCTCACAAGGCTTCCAGCAAGCTCAACAGCAGGCTCAACAGTCGTTTGAGCAGGCGCAGGGACGTAGACAGCAGGCTGCACAAATGACTGGCTCTCTGGGTCAGGCAGGCGCACAGACAGGCATATCTGCAGCACAGCAGGCAGCTAACCTAGGCTTGTCTGCAGAGCAACTTGCTCAACGTGGCGCACTTGAAGGTGGTCAACTTGGTCTTTCGGGGCAGCAAGGTATTGGTTCTTTAGCCGCTCAACGCGCAGGCATTGGTCAGAACTTAGGTAGCCAGTTCCAATCTGCACAACAGCTTGGCTCTAATGTGTTTGGCGATCAAATGAATCGCATACAGGGCGCAGCATCTGGCATGGGTGGCTTGACCAACCAGCAGTTCGGCAATGCTATGAATGCTTACCAAATGACAGGCGCTAATCAAAGAGCAGGCGCTCAAGGTATTGCAGGGCTAGGTCGCCAAGGCTTTGATATGTTGACTGGGCAGATAGGAACGCTTGGTGGTCTTGGTCAAACAGGCAGAGGCATTCAACAAGCAGGACTTGATGCTCAGTACAAGGCTGGCACTCAAATGGCTGATGAGCCGTTCATGAGGCTGCAGCGTGGACAGCAAATGCTGCAAGGCGCTCAACCATTTATGCCTCAGTATAGTAGTGGTTACGGTGTTGGTTCTAATCAAAACCAAGCTTATCAAAAGCCAAGTACTTTCTCTAAGGTTGCTAATATAGCTGGCACAGTTGCATCGTTCTTCCCATCTGACATCCGCCTAAAAGAAAACGTAGTCAAGGTAGATGAAGTTGAGCCAGGCGTGGGTTGGTACACATGGGATTGGAATGATACTGCCAAAGCTATGGGCGTTGATGATCAGACCGAAGGCGTGATTGCTCAAGAGTTAATCGAAGTTGATCCAGGCGCTGTAGCCATGGGCGATGACGGCTACTACCGTGTAGACTATTCAAAGGTTAAGCGCGACAGAACAGGGGTTCAATAATGTACGATGAGATTATGAACAGACCAATGTTTCAAACGCCACAGCAGCGTCAAGGCGCAGGCATCATGGCAGGCGTTGCGCCTATCCGTGGGTACGCGGATGGCGACTTGGTTGAAGACGATGACTCTATGATCGCATCTCTTTTGGCTCAAGCCGAAGAACTTCCAGAATCTTTGTCAAATTTAACCATGGAAGATGCTGTTGGTTATGTTAAAGAGAACCCAGAAATATTGTTTACGGCAATTCCTGGTCTTGGTGCAGCGGGTGTTGCGATTAGATTTGGCCCAGGGGCTGCGCGAGGCGCTGTTTCTCTTGGCAGAAGACTGCTTACTAAGAAGAAAGCGCGTAAAGCAACTGAAGCAGACATCATGGGAAATGTTCCAGCAAGAAAGGCGCCAAAGGGATTATCTGCGGAGCAACAAGCTGAAGGAATAATGGGACTGCCTACAAAAGCCGCTGGCGCAGCTAAAGAAACAGTAGCTAAGACTGGCCCTGGAAAGTTCAGAAGGGCTGCGGGTAAGACCGCCTTGGGTGGTGGGTTAGCGACTCTTGCGTCTGTTCTTCCTTATGAATTAATTCCTGAAGGGGTTAAAGATTACGCTGGAGAGATTTACGAAGACTACGTCCCAGAAAGTCTTAAAGAATATATTTCTCCTGACGTTGGAGAACGAGTAGAATTTACAGACCCTGCTGCCAAGAGATTAGATGAAGCTTTAAAATCTAAAGCTGCAGGCTACCCTGGTGAAAAACCTGTAGTCCAGCAAGGTCCACCACCTCCACCACCAGATTCAACATTCCTTGGTATGTTGAAGGGTGCAGGTGGTCGAGTGCTTGAAGGCTTGCAAGATCCAGCTACCAGATATGCTTTAGCTAAAGCGGCTCAACCATCAGAAGGTTTTGTGCCGCGTGACTTTTTCAGCGACTTCGCTTTGGGCAAAGAAGAATATAAAACCATAGAAGCTGCTAGAGACGATGAAACAGCATTGGAACAGAACCTTAAGCTTTTAAGGAGAGAGAAGCCAGAAGCAAGTGTTGATGAGTTGCTTAACTTGCTGTTAAGTAAAGATACTGCAAGTGAACTTGCTCAACAGGTGCGAACTCAAACATTGTCATTGTTCGGAGAACTGCGCGGTGATGATATGAATACAAACGTTAGTGATGCTGAATTGATGGCTAGAGCGCAAAACATAGTTTTTGGAACAATGACTGGAGGCGTTCCTGCAGCAGCAAGCCAAGGCGAAACAATAGATCTTGAAGTTTCTGAATAATGATCACTGTAAGGTTGCCTGATGGCAGATCTGTAAATGTAAATACAGATGATCAAGATGCGGCTAGAAATACCGCTCAAAAATACCTTGATGAAAACACACTGGTTGA